>ENA-OWPA01001086-OWPA01001086.1-bioreactor-metagenome-genome-assembly--contig:-NODE-1086-length-21726-cov-4.009331_pt1 | contig 21726 bp, 19 predicted proteins | sample MGYA00238139_ERZ651803 | MGnify/ENA primary metagenome ERZ651803 (study PRJEB26909, sample SAMN07631231) | bioreactor metagenome | isolation source: Switchgrass digestor | place: USA: Dartmouth... | reverse complement strand
TTCATCCTTCTCAAGTATTTTCAATTCACTGGAGGGATAAAATTGCTTTACCTCATCGATATAGGTTTCTACAAAACCATTCAGTACAGTTATGGCTTCATCATGATCAGGCCACCGGATTATAACATCCAAAAAGGGTGTATTTCTATAAAGGTCAACAGATACACGGCCTTTTAAAAAAGCAGTGGATGTTTTCAGATTTGCTTTTTCTATTACCTTTTTTGCAACGGAGTTCGTTTTTGCAATGGCATAGAAAGCTTCTTCCGGTACCTGGTAGCTGGAAATATTGGCGGCCCGGTACTGGGGAGGATTGGTAGCGCTGCTGGCAGAGTCGATTCCTATTACCAGCCTGGCTGATATCCTATATAACGATTCGCCAACCCCTCTGGGATTTCTTTCCCTATCAATCACCCTGATGCTGCTGGCGGGAAAAATGTTTTTCACTTCATTGATATATGCTTCTATCAGGGTGTCCAGTATTTGGCCAGCCTCCTCGCTGTTTACCCAGCTGAATGTCAGGTCCAGGTAAGGCGTTTCCGGCTGATGTACGGCATCTATAAGACCTTTTATCTCATCGGCGGTGACATTAAGACCGTGTTTTTCTATGATTTTTTCTGCCACAGCAGAGGTATTGGCGATAACCCTATAAGCTTCCATAAGCTCCAACACACCAGCAATGCTGTCGGCGTTAAACTGGGGCGATGCATCCCTTACATAGCTACCCACCATTAGTGATGCCCTGGTCTCATAATAAACAACAGTTTTTATTTTTGTATAATATATGGATAAAGCCAATGAAAGAACCGTCAGGAAAATAATTATATAGAATTTTCTTCTCAGTGCACCCAGAACATCCTTCAGTTCGATGTTAAATACCGGCTCGTTCCTCAATAATCTCCCCTCCAGTAAAAATTGAATAAATCTCAATCCCGGCATATTCATAAAAGAATATATTCATGCCTGTACAATTTTAGAACATTGCTAAAATAGAAAAACGGTGAATCCTGAGATTCACCGTTTTATCATTTATTCTTAGCATTTATTTAATTGTTTGATATCAACCTTTTGGTTAAAGCCTTCTCTTCCAGAAAGGCAATCCCTGAACCGGAAAGCTTAGGAATACCTCCGAATGCATATAGTCTTTATATATCCTTCACCTGATCGATTATAGCCTTTACCTGATCGGCAGAATACCTAAGAGCTTTGAGCTCCTCATCCGTGAGGCTGATGTCCAGAACTCTGTCCACTCCATTGCTGTTCACTATACAAGGCAGGTTTAATGCGACATCATTAATTCCGTACTTGTTGTTTATAACACTGCCTACTGTCATTATGGAGTTCTGATCCTTCAACAAAGCTTCTACAATCCTGTTAACCGAACAAGCTATGGCATAATAAGTCGCTCCCTTATTTTTTATGATGGTTGCTCCCGCCATCTTGACTTCCTGAACTATTTTCTGCTTGTCCTCTTCAGTAAAGCTGATATTATGGGCTTTGCAATAATCGTCAATCTTCATTCCGGCAATATTGACACCGCTCCAAACAGGCAACTGGCTGTCTCCGTGCTCTCCAATCATGTATCCATGGATATTTCTTACATCCACATTAAGCTTCTCGCTCAACAGGTATCTGAACCTGGAACTATCGAGAACCGTACCTGAACCCATGACCTTACCTTCAGGAAGCCCTGCCCATTTGTGGAACATATAAGTCAGAACATCCACCGGGTTGGCTACCATAAGGATAACCCCTTGGTTGTAATATTTCATGACATTTTCGGCAATACCCTTCATTATGGATACATTCTTCTTTGCAAGATCCAGACGGGTTTCACCGGGCTTTCTGTTAACTCCGGCAGTTATGATTATTATGTCGCAGTCCTTGCAGTCTGAATAATCACCCGAATAAATTGACATAGGACTCAGGAACGATAAGCCGTGATTTATATCCATAGCCTCACCAAAGGCTTTTTCCTTATTAACATCAATGAGAACCATTTCGGCTACCAGCCCGTTAATAGCCATTGCAAAAGCTGTAGAAGCTCCAACAAATCCACTGCCGATTATTGCAACTTTTGATTTGGATTTTACCATATTTACTTCCTCCTTTTAAACGCATTGTCAATATATTAACACATAATACATGATAAGTGCAAAACAAAAAACGTTAATTATTTATCAAATATTCGGTTTTTGCATATCTTTCATTATCTATTGAGTTATCAGTCTGCATTTCTCCGTTTTTACGCCAAAATTATTCAGGAAAGGAGTTTAAGAAAGATGAAGAAATATGGTGGGTCGGTTTTTGTCCAATTTACTGCACTACGTGTAAAATAAGCCCTTCAGCAATTGTCTTCCGCTTAAATATCATAGTAATTTGACAAAACCAATTGCTATCGTCGCTTCAACAAGTCTTGCAACTTTGAAATTACCGTGCCATGGGCTGTCGGTCGGAACAAAGGAGCTTTATATGTAAGTTCTCTTTCCGGGATGCGTCCGATGGCAGACAATACCTTTATATAATCCTCATTGTCATAAGTATTGAGGATATTCCTCAGCTTGGAAACCCTGGCTGCATGCTTTAATAATGGCCTGGAAAGCCTGTTATAATCCATGTCTTTTGCAATGGATCTGGCTGCCAGTATGCCGCTTTCCACAGCTCCCATCATGCCGAAGCCAAAAAAATCATCGATAAATCCTCCGGAGTTGCCTACAAAACAAACATTGCCGACGCTTACATTTTTCAGCTTTCCGATTTTGGACTCATAATCCCTGGTTTCAGTTATTATATACCTCAAGTCCTCCTCTTCAAGAAAAGCCATCCAATAATGATCCATCTCATCATAGGTGATGTCGTTTACCGTCAGCACCAGATTGGCTTTAGCGCTGTTGCAAGGTATGAGATAACCATATCCGTTTCTGGCATACTTTGTATTCAACCATATTTTTATACAGTCGGTCCTGAAGCTACCCAGCACCGCAGCAACCCTGACAAAGGAGCTGAAAGACAAAGTCCAGACTCCCATTTCTTTAGCAAAGCTCTCTTCCCCGGTAGCAGCAACCACATAATCATATCTGTCCTCTATATAATCCAGCTCAACCTGCTCATTAAAGGTTATCGGTGTGCGAATCATTGCAGCGATTTGATTTTCAAATGAATTCTCCTCTCTTCCCCTTGAAAAAATATATCCCAAATCTCCTATTACAGATATTTCCTGCCTGTCGCACTTGATGGTGATCTCCCGTAAAGTATCCAAAGGTGCGATGCTCAGTTTGTACTTTCTGTTTATATATTCTAGAGGATCACAATGCAGCCTGCCCAACACGCTGATCATGGCAGCCGCATCAATGATCTTCTCTCCTGCTTGATGACTTTTTTCAAGTATCACAGGCTTTATGCCATACCTTTCAAGCTCATATGCACAAGCCAACCCGGAAATTCCTGCACCTGCTATAGCAACTTTCATATTTCTTCAATACCGCCTCTTTTTCTTTATATCAATTTTTCTTTATATCAATTTCCTTTACAACTTTTTTCTCAAATCCACCGTTGAGAATAATATTTGCCTATGGGACAAAAAATATTAATAAGCACCTTATGTAAAAAAATGTTTGAGCATCCATATCAACAGAAAGCTTTGCAAGGTAATATGGGAAAAGCCTGATCCGGCACTAAATAAAAGGAGGTTTTGCATGAAAAGGATTCCCGATGAATTCATAATAAGCATGGTCTTTAAATCGGCTATCGATCGGGAGGAACTGCTGATCAAAAAATATGAAGATTACTCCAAGAACATGAAATCAGAAGAACTGAAAGAAATGATCAATGAATTTAAAAGCGAGGCACAGGGGCATATTAGCATGATAAAGGATAAAATCATGCAGTTGAATCTGCAAGGGTTAGGGTGACGTCACAATGAGAGAAGTGGACATGCTGAAAGACATACTGAACTACAGAATTTCAAGCCAGATTTTGTACAATGATTATATGATAAAGGTAAGAAATCCAGAAATAAGAAAGATGTTTGCAGAGCTGAGGGACGATGAAATGCGCTCTATCGTGCGCCTCCAGCAGAGAATAGAGAGGCTGGAATCCAAGCCTAAAATCATAGCAAAGATATTTACATCCAAGCCCAGATATTGAGGTGGCATATGAGATGGATAATTTTTTTTGCAGCCAGCTGGATTATTTTTTTATACCTGATAGACTGGAAGAAGCTAAAAGCAAACATTTGGTGTGGGATGTGGGCGGCATTGCTTGCCCTGATCGTAGATATGCAGGCTGTTGACCTTGGCCTGTATAAGATAGAAGGTCCTTTGATGTTTGCCAACACAACGCCTTTTTTCTTATTCGGACCGGTTTTTGTCATAGGCACGCTGCTTGCCCAGTTTTATCCGCGAAAACGCTTTTGGAGGATAATAAATATCATTGTGCTTACTGCCATATATTCAGCCATAGAAATCATGCTGGTGATTTCAGGCGATGTTGTATATATGAACTGGCATTTGTACAACAGCCTGACGGTCAATATACTGGCATTGATGGTAATCGGATGGTTTTCTGTGGTAGTGCTAAATAAAGGAAAAGAGGGATAGATTTGAATCTTGCTTTGTTCACAATATTAACCGCTATTGGTTCAGTTCTCGTAATAGTTTGGTTTAAAGTTTTGGAGAAGTATGGAGGTTAGCTTCTATGAAAGTTGCCATAATCGGTGCCGGCCTTGCGGGATTGTCCTGTGCCCACGAACTGGAGAAATATGGAGTAAGGCCTGTCATTTACGAAAAAAACTCCTATATAGGAGAGCAGATCAGCCATGTGTCGGCCATCCTTGAAATAATAAACCGTCCTATCAAAGATGTCGTCAAGTATTTTAAAGAACAGTTTGATATAGATATAAAGCCTCTTAATACGGTGCGCACCATCAGCCATCACTCTCCCAACATAAACGCTACCATTAAAGGAAATTTCGGATACTTCTTTAAAAGAGGCAATGATAAGGATTCCCTCAAAAATCAGCTCTTCTCAAGTCTAAAAAATTCAGAACTGGTTTTTAATCACTATGGTGACTATATTGAGCTTAGCAAAAAGTTTGATTATGTGGTGATTGCCACTGGTGATTATAACTTTACCGAAGAACTGGGCTGCTGGTTTGAAAGGGTGACCACCTATGTCCGGGGCGCTGTCGTTCTGGGTGATTTTGATATAAACACTCTTAATGTATGGTTAAATAAAGATTACTGTAAAAACGGATATGCTTACTTGACACCTTTTGACTCCAAAAGAGCCTCCATAGCCCTTATTGTAACCGATGTAAATGAAAAGGAGATTGACTATTACTGGGATCTGTTTTGGTATACGGAAAAAATAAGGTATACCATAGTCCAGGAATTCAAACTAAAGCATAAAAGTGCCCAGGTATATCCTTATCGTGTGGATAATATTTATATTGCCGGGGATGCCGCAGGAATTGTGGATCCATTTCTGGGCTTCGGCCAGTTGAGCTCCATAACGACGGGAGTGATGGCTGCTCGTTCTATTATGGAAGGGTTGGATTACAGTACCCTTATAAAAGACATAAGAGACAGAAACAACAAGCTGCTGGAATTCAGGAAAGCTTTCAATGGCGCCACCAACAAAGAATTTGATATGTTGATGGCGGTGATAGGCCTTCCGGGAATCAAGCAGATCATATACGACACTCCGCTGGATGTGGTGAAGCTAGGTTCTGCAATCCTGAAGAAACTACCGATTGACAAGAAATTATGAAGCATTGATTTATCAAGACTTCTGCCGTCTCCGTCTTTATGTTAACTGATAATTCTTAAATTTACCCAGATATCTGTATAGCAATATAACCCAGGCATAGGTAAATGCATATGTAACCACCGACCAGGGCATAGCCCGCCATCCTGTAAACACTAACGTACCGGTATAAACTCCGGCAAATTCAAAAGCCAGCATTGCCCCAATCCAGATTAAAGTATATAAAAATACCTTGCTGCGAGCTTCAGGAAGATACAGGCTAAATATCACATTCAAAGGCGGATACAGGAATAACCCGGACAGCACCATACAAATATTGGAGATGGCAGGGTCTATGTAATAGTACAATCTCATTTGCGTGCCCAGAATAATATCATAGGCTAAGGATATCACAGCTGTTACAATGGCGATGATCCAATGTCTCAAGCCTGCAGGCCGGAACCCGTAGGTTATCACTATTAATGCTACCCATACTGCTGCTATTGATATATAGAAGAATGCATAAGCCATTTAACTGCCTACCTTTCCTTAATGGATTCAGTAATATATTCATATTATCCATGAATTTCATTGACGTTATTCAAAAAAGAATTTCCTCCTCAAAAAAGGCTCTTAAAATAAGGCTCCCGCAAAGCCAATAAGAAAGAGGCAGAACGCGATGACGTGAAAAGATGGTTTCTAAAAAGCATAAATGCTCATATAAAATAACGTCATATTGATAGAAAATCACTGGGCATATAAAAAACCGGCATGTAATACCTATTTAGATATTGCCCGCCGGCCTTTCGTACTTTCACATATGGTGGCTTACGCCTTGGAATATAAGGGTTTATAATCTTGGTATACTCTAATTATCATTAGATCAAGAGATGACTATGGTTGAACTGTTATTGGCACATGCGTAAAACCTTGATAAGGCATACCATTGGTAAATGTGAGGTAATCCCATACATCAGCTCCCGGGTGAACAGCCAGTGTATAGCTGATTTTCGCATTCTGCCAATCAACAGAATCCATATCCATCGGGATGTTATCCTGTGTCAGCCTGATAGCTTTGCTATACGTGGAATAATGGACATAACCTCTCAGATTATACTCCCGACCTCCCACCGTCAAAATGAAGAAACATGCCGAAAAGCTTCTATCCTCCAGATTGCTGCCTTCAGAGAAAGTAAGCAAAATCTCTTTCACATCCGGGTCATAAATCACCTCTGGGATTATTTCACTTTCCGGTGTTGCCCTTGGCACACCTACGGCAGTAAGAAGCGGAATGTCATCTCCTGCAAGGTCTTTCAAGCCATAGGCGTCAAAAGTTATGAAATACTTGTATCCTTCCGTAAGTACAGGTTCATTTATTAGTTTTAGCTTTATAGCCATTTTCCTGCCATGAATATAAAAGTCATTGTAATCAATATAATATGATCCTGCTGCCAAAGGATATGCTGTTGAAAAATCAGTTCCATATTTCAATCTGATGTTGAAAGATTTACCTTCTTCCACATTCAGCCAATTATTGATATTCATCAAGATATACTGCCCATTGTGAGAGACATCCACATCACTGATGGATAAAGCTGCAGTATGAACCGGTTGCTCAAAGATTGGCCATGCTGCATTCGGAACCGTAGCACAATCTCTTAAAGCTGTCCCGGTATAAGAGATTCTTAGATCGGTAGCATCATCAATGGGATTGGATAAATCCAATTCCACCCTACCAACGCGCCACTTGTCATTGTTATAAATGTTTATCCTTTCTACACTGTATACATTATATACTACCGAGGTCACTGAAGCTCCGCTCAAGGTAAAGTCTTCAGGTTGCGGTATAGATCCGGTATCCAGCTTCTCGCTAAAGTACAATGTTATTTTATCCCCGGCTTTATTTATGTAAGCCTTCTCAAAAAATGGAGCCCACCGGTCAGTTCCTACCGTTGTCGTCTTTTTAATCGCATATTCCAACAGAGTAGGAACTGCAGAGGTTTTGGATGCATCCTTTATTACAAAATAAATTTTAGCACTTTCATCCTCTGAGAAATAACCATCGACCGAAATTACATGCTCATTCTCATCTTTTATTATAATATACGGTGACTTTTCCGCATGCAATAAGTCGTCTCCTTTTCCGGCATGTCCATGGATAACAGAATTGGTTTCAATAAAGTCTAAATGGTCATTACCTTGAGTTACAACAATAAAAACTTCCATGGGATTTTCATCGCTGGCTCCTTTAAGCTTCATTTTAATATCAATCTCTAACAATGAAGTATTGAAACTTGCTTTCGGATACCCTTCTGCAAAACGTGAATCAACTTTTACAGGCTCCTGCCAACCGCTCCACTTGGCATAAAGGGTGATATCGGATGTAATAGGCATGGATGGGTCAAATTGCTGTGTAAGTTCTGCATCCAAATACCAACCTATGAAGTCAACACCATCTTTGACCGGTTCTTCCGGAAGGGTTAATCTTTGTCCTTTGTTCACATTAACTGCTGGTATTACCGATCCGCCATTGGTATCGAAAGTTACAAGACAGATGTAGTTATTGTTATTTCCATTGTCGGAACCATTGTTACCCCCGTTATCTCCGTTGTTGGAGCCATTGTTGCTGTCATTGTCACTGCTGTTATTTTCATTCTCCGGATCTGTGAGCTCGACATTGCTCTGTCCACCGCTTACCGTCTTGCCATTGATGACAGAATCAGCTCCTTCGGCTGTGCTTACCGTTTTTATTTCCACTTCTCCGGTGATTACCGTCTTGGCATTAAGGACGAGGTTTTCGATTTTACCCTTTGCCTCTATTGATATATCAGGAGCATTGTTTTCAACGCTGTTGAAATTGCCCTGCAAAACAATATTTTGTCCTTTTGCAATGCTTTCAGGTATTACTACTTTCTCAATGCCACCTCCAATAAGTTCCTTTGTTATAAGTATTGCACCGCTTTCAAGAGTTGCCACGGATACACTGGTCGTTCCGCTGGCAACAATCCTGATATTACCGCCCACTTTATTGACTACCAGCGCTCCACCGACGGTAACACTGTTAAAGTATACGGAATTTACTCCTCCGCCTTTGACGATGGTGTTGCCACTTATTTTTACATTATCCAGTGTTACATCGCCATCGCCGACACCTTCGGCAATGATCAGATCACCTTTAATCTCCATGTTTTTTAATACTACGGAAGGTGCACTAATTATGACTGTGCCGTCTATTACCTTATCGGAATACTCACCTTCGGCTGCGTACAAGGCTTTTATCGAATTGTCCAGGATTTTTACCACTTCAGCTCTGGTGATATCGTCCTTCGGATTAAAATTTCCATTAGGATCCCCATTTACATAGCCTCTTTCATGCAATGCCCATACATATTCTGCCGCCCAACCGGAAATCTGATCATTATCTTTAAAGCCTGTGTTCCGGTCAGCTTTGTCCGTACCAACCCTCAAAGCTCTTCCTAACATAACTACAGCTTCTTCCCGGGTAATGTTGTCTTTAGGGCGCACATTGCCATTATTGCCCACAATAATACCCGCGGCATTTGCTTTTAATAAGGCGTCGGTATACCAGCTCTGATCCAGATCATTAAATGAATTATCCGCTTTTTCCTGATACTTCATTATCCGATCGAGCATTACCGCCATTTCACCGCGGGTCACCGGTTCATTCGGACGGAACAAACCTCCATAACCTTGAATTATACCTTTCTCACTCCATCTTTGAATTTCTGCCTGTGCCCAGTGTCCTTGTATGTCTGAGAATGCAGCAGATACTACAGCTGGAAGCATCGACACTATCATCGCCACTGCCAGCAAAACACTTATGAGCCTCTTCCTCATCCACTTACACTCCTCTCAAAATAATATAACGCAAAGTATATTTCGGCAGAAATTTTACAAACTTTACAGTTTAATTACAATAATGTTAATTTTTCTTAATTTCGTACAATGTTACCGTTGCCGAAGGTATATGCACCGTACTCCAAATTTGAGAATCCCCTCTTGAGAATATGCCATTTTTAGGGTTGAGTCGCAAAGTCATCTGTTTTTTATCCTTAAGCTTTCACATCTGCAATGTGGATATAAAAGAACGCATGCTTACTCGCCAGTTTATCCGGAAACACATAAAACAGGGAGCAATTTCGCAGAATATCAATATCGCTTGCTATATGGGAAAGCTCATGGGATTAAACTTTCATGGGATTAAACTTTCATGGAATTATATCTTCATGGAATTAATCCTTGATGATGCATCAAACGATTTTTGCCTTCAACAAAAGCTCTTTTAAGCCTGAGCCGGGATTGGTTACCGCTCGTTTTGACACGTGGATTGCAGTAACTTTATTCTGCTAGCTATTAAAAATAAATCCCTGAAAGCACAAAGAAACTCCTTAAAAGACTCTTTTAAAAAAAGAAGCTGCTTACTGCGTCCTGATATGCCCCCCCAAAGTAAACAGAGTTTATTTTTACTCCGTCTACTTGGCAGAGATCAGTTCATCCTGCAGACAGCAACTTCTTTTTCTATTTGCATTAACTCCATCACGATTAATATAACACAAACTAAACATTATACTGCAAATTAATATCTTTCATATCGATTGGATAACAAGCTTTTACAGCTTTATATGTCAGTATTGTATATCTATTTTTATATAACATTAAACTGGTATTAAGGCAAGCTTCATGCCTGCTCTTTATAACTGTCTCTTATTCCCCGTTCAGTCTTTCCTCATAATGGTGTGCCTGCTCCAGCATCATATCCTTCACTTTCATGAGCCGGGTTATATTTCCTCTCTCATTTTCCTCCAGCTTCATGGCGATGTAAGTTATGGTTTCCGTAAGCTGCGGTATCAGCACATACTCCAAAGCATTCACGCGTCTTCTCGTCCTTTCGATTTCCTCTGCCAGGAGCTGTGCCGTTTTCTCCGTTTCCGCCAGCTCCAGCATGTAGGGCAGAGCGGATGCCAAGGCGGCTACTGAGGCGTCCAGCTCGCTGGAGGTGGATGCAAAGCCATAGGAATATATATCTCCGTCATCACCGCCGTCCGCTTTATAATTTAATACAGGCACATCCACGCTCATTATATTGCGGCTTCCGACATCCAGAGAAATGCTCTTCTTGGGAAACATCAGGGCTTCTTCCAGAACTTCAGAGGACATGACTGCCCTGGCCACCAAAAAGTTGGTGTAGGAATCTGAAATCAGCTTCTCCACCTTCTCCCTCAATTCCTTGTTCTTTCGCACCGTATCCAGGAATTTTTTCATCAGCTCATCCCTTTTGTCCTTGAGAAGCTTATGTCCTCTTCGGGCAACGGCAAGCCTTTTTTTGAGCCGAGTCATTTCCATACGTGTCGGATTTACATTCATAACTGCCATATCATTTCTCTCCTCTTTCCGGCGGCATTAGCCCTTGTTCTCCGGCAGGTACTTATCCAGATATTCATCCCGTATACGCTTAAGTTCGGCCCTGGGGAGTATTGAAAGAAGGCTCCAGCCTATATCGAGGGTTTCCTGGATGCTTCGGTTTTCATCAAATCCCTGGGATACATAATCCTTTTCAAACCTGTCAGCAAACTTTGCATATAGTTTGTCCGTATCCGTAAGAGCAGCCTCACCCAGGATAACAGCCAGTTCCTTCGCCTCCTTGCCCCTTGCATAAGCGGCAAAAAGCTGGTTCATCGTATCGGCATGATCTTCCCTGGTCTTTCCTTTGCCTATACCCTTATCCTTAAGACGGGAAAGGGATGGAAGCACATCTATGGGAGGCTCTATGCCCTTTCTGTTCAACTCCCTGCTCAATATTATCTGCCCTTCCGTTATATATCCGGTGAGGTCCGGAATCGGATGGGTCTTGTCATCCTCAGGCATGGTAAGGATGGGTATCAGGGTTATGCTGCCCTTCTTGTCCCTTTTTCTACCGGCCCTTTCGTATATGGTGGCCAGGTCGGTATACAGGTACCCCGGATAACCTCTTCTTCCCGGGACTTCCTTCCTTGCCGCGGAAACTTCCCGCAGGGCTTCGGCATAGTTAGTAATATCAGTAAGTATAACCAGCACATGCATGTCTTTTTCAAAGGCGAGATACTCTGCTGCCGTAAGGGCCATACGAGGTGTGGATATACGTTCGATGGCCGGGTCGTTGGCGAGGTTTACAAACAATACCGAACGGTCTATCGCCCCGGTTCTCCTGAAATCCGAAATGAAGAAGTTTGCTTCCTCAAAAGTGATACCTATTGCAGCAAATACAACGGCAAAATTGCTGTCCTCATCCATAACCCTGGCCTGTCTCGCTATTTGGGCAGCCAGCTGCGCATGGGGCAATCCCGAGCCGGAAAATATAGGCAGCTTCTGGCCGCGCACCAGAGTGTTAAGACCATCTATGGCGGATATGCCGGTCTGAATGAATTCCGAAGGATAATCCCGGGCTGCAGGATTCATAGGAACTCCGTTTATATCCAGCCGGGTATCCGGTATTATGTTGGGGCCTCCGTCGATAGGCTTTCCCATTCCGCTGAATACTCTTCCCAGCATATCAAGAGATACCGGGAGCTCAATGCCTCTGCCCAGGAACCTAACCTTGCTCTCCGCCACATTTATACCAGCGGAGCTTTCGAAAAGCTGAACCAAAGCATTATCGCCATTCACCTCGAGAACCTTGCACCGTCTCGTATCCCCGTCGGGCAGCTCTATTTCACCCAGTTCCCCGTATTTTACACCACTGACATGCTTGATCAGCATCAAAGGACCAGCTATCTCCGATATTGTTTTATATTCCTTCAGCATCTTACTGTTCTACCTCCTTTGACATCAGTGCCTCCACCTGCTGGTTAAGCTCGGCTTCAATGCTGTTGAACACATTTTCCACCTGATCCTCCCGCACGTATTTGGCTCTGCCGATTCTTTCCCTGACGGGAATTGCAAACAATTCTCTGATGCCGACTCCCGACTCAACAGCTTTTCTTCCCTTGTAGTAGAAGGAAAGGATGAGCTTGAGCATCCTGTATTGCTTGCTGAGGGATGTGTAAGTATCCACATCGTGGAAGGCATTCTGATGGAGATAGTCTTCCCTTATGGACTTTGCCGCTTCAAGGGTCACCCGGTCGGCAGGTGACAGCGCATCCACGCCCACGAGCCTTACAATTTCATCCAGTTCCGCTTCCTCCTGCAAAATCCTAAGCGTATCCGTCCTTAAGGTGCTCCAGTCTTTCGCTATATTCTCATTCATCCATTTGTCCAACCTGTCGAGATACAGGGAATAGCTCTGCAGCCAGTTTATTGCCGGAAAATGCCTTCTGTAAGCCAGGCTGGCATCCAGCCCCCAGAATACCTTTACAATTCGCAAGGTAGCCTGGGATACCGGTTCGGAAATGTCCCCTCCTGGAGGGGATACAGCTCCAATTGCCGTAAGGGTACCTTCCCTGCCTTCCGAACCTATGCTTATAACCCTACCTGCCCTTTCATAGAACTGGGCAAGCCTCGATGACAGGTACGCAGGATAACCTTCTTCTCCCGGCATTTCTTCAAGACGTCCGGACATCTCTCTTAAGGCTTCTGCCCACCGGGAGGTGGAATCGGCCATCAGAGCCACATTATAGCCCATATCTCTGAAATATTCAGCTATGGTGATGCCTGTATATATGGAAGCTTCCCGGGCAGCCACCGGCATATCCGAGGTGTTGGCGATAAGGACAGTCCTCTTCATAAGTGACTCTCCGGTCCTCGGGTCCTTCAGCTCCGGAAATTCCATGAGAACGTCGGTCATCTCATTGCCGCGCTCACCGCATCCTATATATACAACTATGTCCGCATCGGCCCATTTTGCCAGCTGATGCTGAACCACCGTCTTACCGCTGCCAAAAGGACCCGGAACCGCAGCAACTCCACCCTTGGCGATGGGAAACAGTGTATCGATAACTCTTTGTCCGGTGACCAGAGGAATATCCGGAGAGAGCTTTTCCTTGTACGGCCTACCCTTACGCACCGGCCATTTCTGCATCATTTGAATATCGACCAGTTGACCGTCGTCCTTTCTTATTTTGGCAACAGTTTCCTCTACGGTAAACTCCCCTGAATATATCTCTTCCAGAGTCCCTTCTATCCCATAAGGAACCATTATTCTATGCTCAACTATTATTGTTTCCTGTACTTTTCCTATAATATCCCCGGCTACAACTCTAGCACCCTTTTGCATAACCGGTTCAAATTTCCATTTCTTGTTTCTATCCAGAGCGGGCACATCTATTCCCCTGGTTATATTGCTTCCTACCCTCTTTCTCATTTCTTCAAGAGGTCTTTGAATGCCGTCAAACATCATTTCAATCAATCCGGGACCCAGCTCAACGCTCAAAGGCGCTCCGGTGGATACTACCGGTTCCCCGGGTCCTAAGCCGGCGGTTTCCTCATAGACCTGGATTGACGCCTTATCACCGTGCATCTCTATGATTTCACCTATCAGGCGGTGCTCGCTTACCCGGACCACATCAAACATATTTGCATCCCTCATTCCCTCTGCAATAACCAGAGGTCCTGAGACTTTAACGATAGTTCCCTGACTCATGTTTCATCCCTTCTTTCGTGTCAGATTGCCTCTATTCATCCCTGAAAAGTATGTCAGCGCCTACTGCCCGCTCCACAGATTTTTTCACGCCCAGCATTCCGATTCCAAGAGAACCCTGGTTGCCGGGTATTGGAATTATAGCAGGCAGTTTTCTGTCCTTGTACTTATCTATCTTGTCCATAATATCTTTGGCTATCTGCTCCGTTATATATATGACCGCATAATCACCTTCGGCCATCCGGTCAAGGACCTCTCCGGCTTCCTGGGGATCTGTCACGGAGAAAACCGACATGCCGATAGCCTTAAAACCCAATACGCTGTCTTTGTCACCTATAACTCCTATTTTATACATAAGCTTCCCTTAGCCTTTCTCTTATCACTTCATTGGGTATATTATTTATCTTGCCCACCATAACAATCCTTGCATTTCTAATTTCTGTCTCCTTTGCCAGCAGGTAGGCCACCAACGGTTCAATTCCGAAAGAAATGTACTTTGCTTTTTTTATATAGTTAATGATGTAATTGTCAGACAGCTTTTCAAACTTGGTAAGGCTGCCTGTCGATCTATAGGCTTCTATGCTCTCTTTCACCAAAGAGCCATAGGCTGTATGCAAAACAGCATCCGAAAAATGCTCCATATCCGCTTCCAAGCCCTGCTTGTACAGCTTGCTGTCGATACTTCCGCCGGGTATCAATATCTTTTGCAGAAGCTCCCACGGCTTCCTGAGGATCTTTATGCGCAGGAACATCTTGAGGTTTGCAAGGTCGACCATAATTATCGTAAGTTCCTTCAAAAAGCTGTTCTTGTGCCGGCAGGACAACTCCCACATATGCTCATAGCAGGCTTTATCCAGAATCAAATCTATGACCTGGGGATCGGCCGTCTTGTTATAAGCATCGATGCATTCCTCCAGCGCCTTGCGCATTATTTCGGGAAGCTCCGAAAATTTTCTGTCCCTTACGATGGATTTCATTTTATCCGGAGGTATCGATCCGGAATCGAGCATCAAAAAGTCTGCTGCTTCCTGTCCTGAAAATTCCGCCTTCAATATGGCCTTGACGTTATGATAGTCGCTTTTTAGCAAAAACAGGACGAAAATCTCCGGCTCCGGGGCGATTTTTTTCAAGAGGTCGTAAACTTTTTTCTGCTCCTCTTTAAGCATATCCTCATAATCATAAGCTTTACCCGTTTCTGACCGGGTATAGCCGTAACCGGCTTCAGCCAATACTTTCAAAGCTTCTTCCGGCGTCCTTGCATCAATCATACGGTCGAACTTAGCCCGGTCTAAAAGCTTTGCTTCTATTGCCCGTATCCTCGAAACCGCATATGTGTATTTGTAATCTTTGGAGTCCATAATGTAAATCCCTCATTTTCCTTGGATTTTGCCAAACACAGCACATCATTCTTTAAAAAGCAGTCCGGCAACTTCCATCTCCAGTTCATCACGGGCCATCTTTACAATGGCCTCAAAGGAGTTATTCAGCTCATAATCTCCTGATTTCAGAATGAATCCTGCTCCTATTGCAGCTGATTGTTCTGACAACCGGATATCGGCTTTTAACCCTTTTTTTCTGATCTTGTCATTTACTTCCTCCACAAAAGAAGGGGATATCCTTCCTTTGTCCCTTTCGGACAGCACAATCTCCTCATTTCCGCTTTCCGAGGAGCTCGCTATCATGTCGGCCAGTATCACCTGATACTTGTCATCCGGCATGGAGCGCAGTTTATCAAGGGCGATGCCGAATGCCTTCTCAATGACATCCTGCTTTGCCTTGAGCCTCTCCTTCCTTGCTTCCAGTTCAGCTACAGCAATAAGACGCTTTTTCTTCTCTGCGGCCTCTTTTTTGGCCCTCTCGAGAATCTCCCTGCTTTTTTGCTCAGCCTTCTGTCTTGCGGCGTCTATTATACCATCCGCTTCGGATTTTGCCCTTTCTATGTTTGCATTCGCCTGAGCACGGGCATCCTCCAGTATTCTGCTTATCAGTTTTTCCACTTCAGCCATTTGGGGACACTCCCTTATGTTTATATTAGACTTTGCCTATCATCAGTATGGATACAATCAGAGCCAGTATTGCAAACATCTCGACCATGAGGGCTAATATGACGCCTTTTACCATTCCACCTGACTGCTTTGCCACCATGTTTATACCTGCAGCTGCAACCTTACCCTGGAAAATTCCTGACACCAGGCCGACCAACCCTATAGGCATTCCAGCCAAAAGAAGAATCATTCCGGAGGTGAAAGGAAGTGTTCCTCCTGTAGTGATTTTTCCTATTATAAAGAATGCGATAACAAAACCGTAAATAGCCTGTGTACTAGGCAGTGCCTCCAATACCATGACAGGTACGAATTTATCCGGATCCTCGCTCAAAACACCGGCACCAGCTTGTCCGGCAATGCCAACTCCCTTTGACGATCCTATTCCTGCTACAATAAACGCTATCGCTGCTCCAAGTATTGCCCAAAAGTTACCGTTTTGAAATAAAGCTCCCATAGAATTACCTCCTGATTTTTAAATTGATGTATTTTGTGTTATATTTTAGGGGTTTAAAGGGTTTACCCCCGCCCTCGTAAAACTTACCAAAAAACTCAATGTACTGAAGTCGGCTGGAATGCACATACGCTCCCAGTGCATTGATGGCAAAATTGATTGCATGACCGACCAGCAAGATGAAAATAAACAGCAGTATTTTGAGTATGTTGTCCAGGCCTCCCATGGCGCCCATTTCATTAATGATAGACCCTATTACCGAAGTGGCAAGGCCCAAAGCCATAAGCCTTGAATAGGAAAGGATATCACTCATGAAGCTCACAACATCATAAAGCTTGGCTATTCCTCCTATAAGCTTTTGCAGGATAGTTTTGCCATCCCTTCCCTGAGTCAGCACCAGGATTACGCCTCCAATAATGAAAAGCTTTATACCTGCGTCTACAACAGGACCAAGAGCTTCTGCATTCGTGTTGGGAACATAAGGAAGCACGAACATGATAAAGCCGGTAAAAAATATATACCAGGGAAGTGTATCCAGTACTGCATCCAGATATTTCTTCCTCCGTATCTGATTGGCTCCCCTCACGCCTATGCCCACATAAATGTGAATTACGCCGAACAGTAGAGACCACTTGAGCATTTCCTCCGGCTGTTCGACAGGATTCAGCCATACCGGGCGCTCGGCAAGAGCCGCAATGCCAAACCAGCTTCCAAACATCAATCCCCAGAACATTGTGGATATGCCGCAGTATAAAATCAATCTGGCTGTCTTCTTCATTTCGTCGTTAAACTTGAACTTCCAAAGTGCAAGTATACCAACTATGGTAATCACCAGGCCATAGCCCCCGTCGCCCAGCATGAGTCCGAAGAAAATCACAAAGAACGGAGCCATGACGGTGTTGGGATCGATTTCACGGCAATTAGGCAATCCGTACATCTCTGTTATGCTTTCCACAGACTGCCCCAGCTTTCCGTTGCGAAGCAGAACAGGAAAATCCTCATCCTTTTCCGGCTCTTCTATATCAACTACACATTCATAGCTGCCGGTCAAGTCCTTTTTCAAAATTTCGCTCAAGTCACGGGGCAGCCAGCCTTCCAACATAAATACGCTTTCAGTTTTAAGGAGGCTCCCCAAAGCTTTTTTCCTGTCCCTCCGGGCTACCAGGCAATCATAATAAGTTTCTACATCAGGTTTTTCAACTGCATAAGCTTTTATTTTTGACTTGATTTCTTGAATTTGCTTATCTATGAGGGAAACTTTCTCCCTAGCTGCATTAATATTTTCGGCAGCCGTTCCTTTAATATCATTAAAAGACACCTTGGTAAAGCCATATTTCTTCATTACCCTGGCAGTCTCTTCTTCCAGTTTGCTGTGATAAATTAAAAACAGATAGCTTTGGTACCTATCCTTGTTTATGCATTTCATATAGCTTTCAGGCACCTGCTCGGCCAATTCTTTTTCCATGACGACGACATCAACAGATGCGGGAACCACTCCCAGGGAAACCACCGTGCTTTTTGTCCCTGTGAGGTTCAGGGGAACATCGAAAGACTTCCACGGCTCCAGGGTATGGATGAAGTTCACGGTTTTATTTTTTTCAGACTTCAGCTCCTCCTGTTTGGCAGCCAGCCGCATTATATCCTCGACTACTGCCCATATCCTGTCCTCATCCCTTCCTATTTTATCAAATTCATCCTTGCTTACGCTTCTTTTGCTCTCGAACAATGACTTTTTTTGCACCTCATATCCCGACAGCTTGCCTAAAGCCGAAGCCACTTTTTCTATTCGGTTACCCAGCTGCTGTACGGATTCGGAGTCACCGTCCTTTTCCATAAGGGATGACCATTCTTCCGAAGAAAGCCTGTCTTTATCAACTATTTCAGTTACACCTTGCTCCATCAGCCTCTCCAGTATTTTCTCCTTGTCGGAGTTGAGGCCTATCAGGGTAAGCTTATTCATTTCAACTACCGCCATGGAACTTCACTACCCTTTCTACTATTTTATCTACTGCTCTGTCCAGATTCTTTTCGGCTTCTTTCTTCAAAGCATTGCATTCATCTGCCACTTTTTCATTAAGCTTGTCTATTTCAGTTTTGGCCGAATTTTCAGCAGCAGCAATAATCCTTTTTGCTTCTTTTTCTGCAGCTTCTATAATATCCTTTTCCAGCAGATCAGCCTTTTTATGGGCCTCAGACACAATTCTGCGGCCTTCTTCCACTGACTGCCTTTTGATTTCCTCCGCCTGTTCCTCGGCTTTTCTGACAGATTGAATAATCTTAAGCGACACCCGGGCACCTCCTTTTCCTATGTACACTTGTCCACATCATGAGCTTTTCAATAAAGCTCATTTTCGTCGATTATAATGGGTTCCTTTATCAATTCCGGCACGGCCTCCTCCGGGAACAAAAGGACATCATGTATACTATTATACCTTAACTTACTCGTTTTGGCATCATGCAAATCAATAATATTGATTTGTTAAATTATCCGTATTGCTTTGACAAAGGTATTTTGGAAATACTCTGTGTCTATTCTTTCCAACTTAACTACATCTCCGGGCTTCGGAGCATGTACCATATACCCGTGGCCTGCATATATTCCTGCATGGGTTATGTCCCCGTTGTCTTCGCTGAAAAACAGTATATCACCGAACCGAAGGCTGCTTTGGTCTACAGCCTTTCCTGCTTCGGCCTGGTCTTTCGCAACTCGGGGAAGTTCTATGCCTATCTGTCTGTATACAAATCTTACCAGTCCGGAGCAATCAAAAGAATCCGGGCCTTCCATGGCGTAAGCGTAAGGCTTGCCCAGCTGCTCAATCAGGACATCCCTTAACCGGCTTATCCTGCTGCCTTCATCGTCTTCCTCACTTCCACCTTTTACGGCCTTACCGGTTTCCCCGCCTTCCTCTAACTGCTCACTGGCTCCCTGCTTTATGATCTCCGCATCCATCGTTTTGTTGAATCCGCTTAATCTCGTGCTTCCGATCAGGGCAAAAAGAAGCACCAGCAATGCGGCAAAAGCCAGCAATGCTTTGCAATCTCTCACATATACTATTCTATATCGGTTATTTATCCTTTTAATTTTATACTTTCCCGCCAACTTCATTTCTTGTTTTTACTAGTATTGCCAAATCAATCTACAGGTTTTATATGCCCGGCAGCCTTTGTTTATGCTCTACTGGTTCCATTAAAACTCCCAAAGGCCTTTAACAGCTTATCCAAGCTGCAGGCATCCTGATGGTGAGGCATATATTTACAGCTCCGTGAATATTTTATAAACAGCATGATGTGGAGCGGATAATAATGAAAATTGACAGATTTTATAGAAATTCCCTTATCCTGATACTGTCCAACGTATTTACAGGAGTTATAGCTTTTGCATTTTCCATAGTCCTTTCCAGAGAACTGGGAACCGAAGGATTGGGGCTTTACGGGCTTGTTATGCCGGTATATTCGCTCGTTCTCTGTCTGGTCAGTGATGGCCTGGTGACGGCGTTATCAAGAAATACCGCCGTTTTTCACAGCAAAAAAGACTTCAAAAACCTTGTGAGGACTGTCAGCACAGTTTTTTATATAATCCTGATGTGGGCTGCATTTGTCGGATTAGTCTTTTTTACAGGCTCATCCTTTATAGGGCGCCATTTGATCAAAGATATCAGAAGCTCCCCAGCCCTTAAAGCGCTGACCCCCGCCCTCATATTTGTGCCCCTTTCGGCCATAATGAAAGGCTTTTTCTACGGCATAGGAAAATTCAGGATTCCTGCCTTCATAGACATTGCAGAAAAAAGCATAAGGATAGTGGTGCTTTTGAGCATCATGGCCCTGCTGCCTCACAGCACCATCGGCAGTACTGTGGCCGCTGCATGCTCTGCCCTGGCGATGGGAGAATTGTTAAGCTTTATCATATTGTATTCGGCTTACAAAATACATAAAAAAAGGTTTCCAAAAAGCAGCTTCAGAGCTCAGAACCGATTGCAGCTCCTGGCCAACGTGCTGGTAATATCCATTCCTCTGTGCATCGAGGGTGTGCTTTCTTCCATCCTGTCCACAGCCTCTTCCCTTATTCTTCCCAGAAGGCTTGTAAGCAGCGGGTTACCCTATTCGACGGCATTGTCTCTGATTGGTAAATTCAGCGGCATGTCCCTTACGATAACCACCTTTCCGCTCATCATAATAAGCTCCGTTATGACCGTCACAGTGCCCGATCTCACTGTAAGCGTCAGCCGAAAGGATTACTGGGCTTTGGAGAGAAGAATAGTACAGGTGCTTAAAATTGCATCTGTTGTGGGTATTTCAAGCCTTGTAGTAGATATGTGCATTCCCGATACACTGGGCAAAATATTCTATAACAGAAAAGATTTGGCGGGCTTTATCAGATTTGCCGCAATACCTTCTTTCATAAGCTATTTGTCCTTACCCACCCTGGGAATACTAAATGGCCTGGGTAAGCAGAATGTCCTGCTCAGGAACTCCCTCATAACCTCTATACAGGACGTTGTGCTCATTTACATACTGACAGGTATCCCGTCCATAAACATATATGGGTACGGCATAACCTTGATAATTTCGTCGTTGACGCTGCTGATACTCAATTTCCACGAAATCAGGAAAAACTGTGACATCAAAGTGTCGATATCCGGCATAGTGATATATGCTCTGATAGGAATTTTAGCCTTTATGATTATCAGATTTATAGATGATATGATGCCTGAAACTCTGCCTGTGTTAAAGGCCTTGGTTATTGTTCCGGTAGCTTTCTTTACCGTATTTACCCTTTCAAAATATTCAGGGGAAAGGCCTTTCCGGCAAGCATAGGGTTAAAACAACAAGTATTGCACTCCTCCGTCGGAAGACGGGATAACCGACGCTCCGACGGAGAAGTTATTCCTTCCGCATCTAAACGGCAAATGAATATT
>ENA-OWPA01001085-OWPA01001085.1-bioreactor-metagenome-genome-assembly--contig:-NODE-1085-length-21743-cov-17.593834_pt1 | contig 21743 bp, 31 predicted proteins | sample MGYA00238139_ERZ651803 | MGnify/ENA primary metagenome ERZ651803 (study PRJEB26909, sample SAMN07631231) | bioreactor metagenome | isolation source: Switchgrass digestor | place: USA: Dartmouth... | reverse complement strand
AAAATAATAGAATATGCTTTTAAAGGTGAAACCATCACAGCGACTCTCGATGGTATTACTGATACTTTTGATTTTTCTACCTTGCAGGATGGGGATATAATTGCTCGAAACGAAGAAACCGGACAGCTTGAGATTGAAACATGCTTGCCTATTCTGCCGATCCTTGATGCTAAGCGTGAGAATGGAGAGGTAATCGTAACTGTGCTTCAGTATCACGGCAAGGATGCTCCTTATGAGGAGCGATTCCCTGAGCCTCTGGAGGTGGTGTAATGGCGGTCATAAAGCGAGTGATAACTACACAGGAGCGTGAACAGGCAAGGCAAGCCGCAGAGGAACGGCAGAAGCAGAGGAATGAATTGTTGGAGAGGTTGAGCCGAAAAGCAGAACTTTCTCAGGAAGACATAAATGAATTGGTAGTGATGCTGGCAAGAGAACACGGTTTGATTGAGTGACACCCAGGAGGGTGTTTTTTTTTATTGCCCGGAAGGGTTATTTTTATTACGGAAAGGCGGGGGTGATATGGAAGAAGGGATTCTCAAGCTTGCCATGACTCAGGGCCTATGGGCAGTGCTTTTTGTGGCACTGCTTTTTTATGTGCTCAGGAACAATGAAAAACGAGAGGAGAGACTCCTGGGGTGTCTGGAACAAATGGGTGAACAATATGAGGCATTGGCAGATGACGTGAAGGAGACTCGGGATGATGTGAGGGAAGTTCGGGAAGACATTAGAGAACTCAAAAGGAGCGTGGGGAAATAATGGAAGCTCTGTTGATATTGGCTGCGGCCGCCGTGTTGGTTGAGTCCATTTGGGAAGCCCTGAAACCCGTTTTTGGTGGGTTGGTGGATAAACTCCAGGAACGGGGAGTGCCAATAGACCGGATTGCCTCTTTGGTCATAGCGCTTACCGTCTGTCTGGGTATCGGTGAGCAGGTAGACCTGTTCACGTTGCTGGGCCTGCCGCTCGGCTTCCCCTATTTGGGGTTAATCCTGACAGCCGTTGTATTGGCCCGTGGTTCCAATTTCGTACATGATACTTTAAACGCTCTCCAGGGAGCAAAAAAGGAGGGGTGACAAGATGACTAAAATTTGCATTGACCCCGGCCACGGCGGGGCAGATCCTGGAGCGATAGGGCCTACTGGGCTGAAAGAAAAAGATGTTGCCCTGGCAGTGGCGAAACAAGTGGCTGAGCTGCTGAAGCCAATCTGTACCGTTGTAATGACCAGAACATCAGATATCAGACTCGGGAATACGCAGCGAGCAGACCTACAAGCAAGGGTTGCAATCGCTGAAAAAGAAAAAGCTGATAGGTTTTTATCTATACATTGCAACTCTTTTAGTGATCGCAATGTACGTGGTATAGAAACATTTGCGTATGGACCTGGCGGGAACGGGGAGAAGTTAGCAAGAGCGATCCAGGCAGAGTTGATTAGGACAACAGGGCTTATTGATCGCAAAGTGAAGTTTTCAGGAAGCAGTATCTACGTGCTGAAGTACACATCTATGTCCGCTGTACTGACTGAAATAGGCTTCATCTCCAATCCTACCGAGGAAAAGCTCCTGCGGGACCCTGCTTTCCAGGCCAAGGTAGCCCGCGCAATCGCCCAGGGCGTAGCCAATCATATCGGGAAGAAGCTGCCGGAGCCGAAGCCTGCACCGACACCAGCGCCAGGAAAACTCTACAAGGTTCAAGTAGGAGCGTACAAGGAAAGAAAGAACGCTGAAGCGATGCTGGCTAAACTGAAGAAGGCCGGTTTTGACGGGTTCATTAAGCTAGAGTAAAATATTTCACATAAAATAATGCCCCCTGGGTTTATGTCCTAGGGGGCTTATTTATTAGAGATCGCATAGCTGTGGATTCGATGCGAATCCCCTCACGTCCACCATTTGAATCCACAGATATTTTAAAAGTTATCTTTATATCATCGTTGTAAACTACAACTTTTTCAACAAACTCTTGAATTACTTGCTTTTGCTCCATGGGATCTCCATGTAATAGAGTTTCCCTGTGGTGATTCAGGTAAGCGGTAATTTTTTCAAGAGTGATTATTTCTTCTTCATGTCTAACTTGCCATTGTTGCAGCCGCTCTTCTAGAGTGGTTTTTTGTTGTTCTAAAAGAGTAATTTTATCAACAAGTGAGCTGGCCTTTTTCCCTGTTTCTACAATTACATCAACTAGATTGTTTATTTTTTTCTCAATTTCCTTGATTTCTTTTTTGAGGTAGTCTCCTTCCCCAGTTTCATCCTTTCTTTGTTTTAGATAATATTCATACACCTTACGAGCTAATATTTGAATACTTTTTTCATTTAAAATTTCTTTTTCAAGTTTATTTATAACTGTATCTTCAATCCAGGTCTTGCCTACAGGGGACATGTCACACTGCCTAGTTCTTTTTCGGTAGTTACACTCATACCGGTACTTCCTTCGTGGTTTCTGATCAGGTTTGGGGCGGTAACTGGAGAAACCTCCTACCATTCGATTACCACACTCACCACACCAGATAATGCCGGAAAGAAGATATACAACTTTTGCTTTATTACGCCCTTGTGATTTATCTCGTTCCCTTGATTTCATTTTCTTTTGCACCCTTTCAAACAGGTCTTTATCTATTATAGCTGGTATCGCTCCAGGAATTTCAATAATTTCAGATTGATGTTTAGACTCATGATGGTTCCGTTTACCATTTGGGGATTTTTTTGCAGCTCGATTGAAAACATACACTCCTGCATATTTCTTATTTATAAGAATATCATGAAGGCTATTTTTACCAAAAGGTTTGCCGTTTTGTGTCCGATATCCTGCGCCATTTACCTTTTCCAGAATTTCAGAGTAGGAATAGCCCTGATCATACATCTCAAATATAATCCGAATAGCTGGTGCGGTTTTTTCGTCAATGATATATTTTCGATCGGGCCCCACAGCAAGCCCCAAGGGAGGACGGCCGCAGACGTGTTTGGCTTCGTACGCCAGCTCCTTCATCCCTTTCATAACTTCTTTGGCCAAGTTACGAGAGTAGTATTCAGCGAGCCCGTCCAAAAGGCTTTCCAAAATAATATCTTCAGGGCGATTCTCAGGATCTAAAGGTTGATCAACAGCAATATGTTTAATACCCAGCTCCTGTAATTTTCTCTTGTAAATAGCGGCATCATAACGGTTACGGGCGAAACGGTCCGTTTTATGGTATAGAACATAATCTACATCTAAACCGTTTTTAAGGTCTTTAATCATTTGCAAAAATTGAGGACGGTCATCGGTCATAGCCGATTCAGCTTCATCGCTATAAATCTTAACGATTTTAATGCCATTTTTATCAGCATATTTTCGGCAAGCTCTAACCTGGGCGGTTATAGACTCTTCTTTTTGATTATCGCTTGAAAAACGAGCGTATATAACAGCTTTACTCATATGATTTCACCTTATTTCTTTTTCCGTCTCAACTCTACAACTACACCTAAAATAGTTACCGGTAAGGATAATATTTCTTGTTTAGTAAATTTTCTTTTACCGTACATTTTATTAATGGCTTTCAATTCAAGGCCGTCTGGATAGATATTAACCCTCTTCAGAGTGGCGTCTTTATCATTAACCATTACGACGCAATCATCACCACTATCACAAGTTGATTGTCTACGAACTATTACAACATCCCCATCTATATATTCTGGATACATACTATCCCCTCGAACTAAAAGAGAAAAATATTCTCTATCACCATTAAGCCAATCTTTGGGTATTTCTTCCCATCCTATGATATCTTCTACCGCTTCTATAGGTGTACCAGCGGGAATATTACCTAATACAGGAATGGTAACAGTTTGTTGAGTACGTGTACTATATTCACTACTGGATTCTTTAACAATATCTATAAGCTTAACCCCTAATACATCTGCAATAGAATCTAAAAGTTCAAAGCTGGGTTTCCGTTTGTTGTTAAGTACATAGCTTATATGAGTAGGAGAGACACCTACTTTAGCGGCTAAATCCTTCGCTGTTATTCCTTTCTCACTTATTAACTTCTTTAAATTCGGACCTATTGATTTATTGTAGTCACTCATTGTGAGATCCCTCCATTAACTATAAGTTTATATCATTATAAACTGACAGTTAATATTTTGCAATAAAATCGGCAGATATTTTAAGAAAATGCTAGATTTAAACACCACATTTATGTTTTCGCCAATATTCGATAAACTGGGGGTTTAAAAAGGGTTACTATTAAACTGTGAGTTTATGCTATAATAAACACACAGTTTAATTTATGTGCGAGAGAGGGGGCGGCACTGTTGGCGCTACCGAATAAAATTGACGTACTCAGAAAAAAGAAAGGTTTGAGTTACAGGGAGATAGCTAAAAGATCCGGTTTTTCCGCTCAATATATACATCTTCTTGCGAAAAATAAGCGGCATAACCCTAGCCTAGAAGCAATGCAAAAAATTGCTGCCGCTTTAGATGAAAGTATAGAACGGGTTTTTCAAATTAATCAAAGAAAAGAAAGGATGCTATTTAATGCTCGTCCGGGTGACCGTATCTATTGAACGTAAGACAGGTAACGAAATATCCCGGGATATAGAACCTCTACCGGACGAGATAGATAACGTTTATGAACGCTTAGCTGAAATACTTGCTCCAAAAATCATAAATACCCTGGAGAGAGAGGAGGTGATGTGACTGAACGGATGGTTATTATTAGGCTCAATTATTGGTATATGGGTTTTCGCTTTTACATTGATGCTTTTGGTCCTCTGGTTAGAGGAAAGGGAAGTTAGAAGGCAGGAAAAAAGGCGTAATAAGTATTTAGCTAAGTTAGTGCAAGCTAATGAATGTATAAGAGGTAAAGAAAAATTAGTTGTGAACCTCAACGAATACTACTGCAGACGAAAATAAAACAAGCAGCTCCGTCCAGCTGCTTAGAAAGGTGGTGAAAAATATATGCCTACTATCAATAATTTTAACACTTCTAAAGTGAACTTTCAATGGGTAGAGGAATTGATAAAAACCATCAATCCTCAGCAAATACCCACTATATTAATCAACACTATCCGAGATATCTCACGCAGTATGTTTCTCACTGAAAGAGAAAAAATGCATCGCATCCGGAGCATCACCGAGGCTTACGATGCCTGGCAGTCTCAGACACGCCAGAGCGCTTAGTTGACAAGCTTGCGGGGGCGAATTGCCGGGGATGCCTGGCACAGAGAGCCCACCCCTGCAGATTATTTTACATGAAATAAATCAAAGGGGAGGAAAAACCAGATGGATATTAAAGTAAAAATTTACACACCAGAACTGGCAGCGGCAATACAATCCCTTGCCGACGCACTCCGGTGCGCTGTGAACCAAGAGGAACCAAAAGAAGAGGAAACGCCGACCAGTGAAAACCTGCCGCAATACACTCTTGAACAAGTACGAGCAAAGCTGGCCTCATTAGCTCAAAGCGGAAAGCAAAAAGAAGTTAAAGAGCTCATTGCTAGCTTTGGCGTCAAGAAACTCACTGACATCCCTGAAGACAAATACCCTGAAGTAATGGAGAAAGCGGAGGAAATAGCATGAGAAAACACGCAATCCTTTCTGCTTCCAGTGCTGCGCGCTGGCTGGCTTGTCCACCCAGCGCCAGACTGGAACAGGACTTTGAAAGTACAACAAGCACTTATGCTGAGGAAGGTCGGTTTGCGCACCACTTAGCAGAACTTTATTTGCGCCACTATCTTGGCGTCATAACCAAAGAACAACTTAATGCCAAAATTGAAGAACTAAAAAAGAATGAATTTTATTCTCAAGAGATGGAAGATTATGTCCAAACCTATGTTGATATAGCAATCGAAAAAATAAGCCAGGCCTTAGCAAAAACAAAGGATGCCATTATTTTCATTGAACAAAAACTGGACTTTTCTACCTGGGTGCCAGAGGGGTTCGGTACCGGAGATCTTATGTTAATAACTAATGACTTAGTGGAAGTCGTTGATTTCAAGTATGGGAAAGGTGTGCCGGTATCAGCAGAAAGAAACGCACAAATGCGACTATATGGCCTAGGAGCGTATCAGCTGTTTAACATGCTCTATGACATACGAACAGTGCGCATGACGATAGTGCAACCCCGATTAGACAATATCAGTACTGAATGGTTGCCGATAGATGAACTGCTTACCTGGGGTAATGAGGTTGTAAAACCTATAGCACAATTGGCCTATGAGGGGAAAGGTGAATTCTCTGCCGGTGATCACTGTCAATTCTGCCAAGCTAAATACACCTGCCGAGCAAGGGCTGAGGCAAACTTGGAGCTTGCAAAATATGAATTTAAAGATCCTGATCTTTTAACTGATGATGAGATTGCTGACATACTGGGACGAGCTGCAGAACTGGTTAGCTGGGCATCAGATGTTCAGGAATATGCTTTAGTCCAAGCTAGGGATCACGGCAAGAAGTGGCCAGGCTGGAAACTGGTTGAAGGCAGAAGCGTCCGACGATATACCGATGAAAAAGCTGTCGCTGATACATTGTTGCAAGCAGGCTACAAAGAAAACGACATTTATAAAAAAGCGCTCAAAGGTATTACCGAGATGGAAAAATTCCTGGGCAAAAAGAAATTTGCGGAACTACTTACTGCAGCAGAACTTGTTATCAAGCCACCAGGGAAGCCCGCTCTGGTACCAGAAAGTGACAAGCGTCCTGAAATCAACAGGATAGCTTCGGCTCAACAAGATTTTGGAGGAGTGATGTAAATGGCGATAACTAATCAAGATACAAAAGTTATCACCGGTAAAGTGCGGTTGAGCTATGCACATATTTGGAAACCGGTAGCAATCAGCGAAGGACAAGAGCCTAAATACTCAGTCTGTTTGCTCATCCCGAAGAGCGACAAAGAAACTCTGCGAAAGATCAAAGCAGCTATAGTGGCTGCAAAGGAGCGAGGGAAATCCATATGGGGCGGAAAGATCCCTGCCAATTTAAAGCTACCTTTGCGGGATGGCGATGAGGACCGGCCAGATCAGCCCGAGTACGCCGGACACTATTTCATCAACGCAAATTCAAAAATGCAACCCGGAATTGTAGATAAGAACGTGCAGCCGATCCTGGACTCTACTGAAGTTTATTCCGGCTGCTATGCCAGAGTTTCAATTAACTTCTTCCCTTACAACCAAGCCGGAAATAAAGGCATCGGATGCGGATTGAACAACATTCAGAAAATAGCGGACGGCGATTATCTCGGAGGTCGCAGTAGGCCTGAGGATGACTTTGACGTTGTTGAAGCTGAGGATGATGAGGTGGAAGACTTCTTAGGATAAGGAGCAATTCACATGTTGACGTTATCTATCGACATAGAAACATACTCCAGCATAGACCTCACCAGCTGTGGGGTCTATGCTTACACCTCAGCACCGGATTTTGAGATCCTGTTGTTTGGGTATGCTTTTGACGATCCACTTGTACCATTCAAAGAGGAACCAGTCATAGTTGATATAGCACAAGGCGAAAAAATACCAGCCATAGTTTATAACGCTCTATGGAATCCAGAAGTGCTCAAAACGGCTTACAACGCAAATTTTGAACGCACCTGCCTTGCAAAATATTTTGGTAAACCTATGCCTCCTGAACAATGGCAGTGTACGGCAGTTCATGCTCTCACTCTTGGACTACCGGGATACCTGGATGGAGTAGCAAAAGTGTTGAAACTGGAGCAGCAAAAAGACAGTGCAGGACAAGCCCTCATTCGGTATTTCAGTATGCCTTGCAAACCAACCAAAAGTAATGGCGGAAGAACAAGAAACCTACCTGAACATGATCCAGAAAAATGGGAGCGATTTAAAGAGTATTGCAAACAAGACGTACGAACTGAAAGGGATTTAAGGTATAAGTTAAATCGTTACCCTTTGCAGAAAAAAGAGCAAAAGTTGTGGGAATTAGATCAGAAAATTAACGACGCCGGCGTGATGGTAGATATGCAGCTGGTTAAAAACGCAATCACCTGCGATGAATCATGCCAAGAAAAGTACTTCCAGGAAGCTCAAAAGCTCACAGGCCTGGAGAACCCAAACAGTGTTGCACAGCTGAAGGACTGGCTTAAAGAGGCCACAGGAAAGACTGTGAAAACCCTGGATAAAAACAGGGTAAAGGAACTCCTGAAAGAAACAGAATCTGAAACCGTAAAACGGGTGTTAGAACTGCGGCAGAAGATGGGGAAGACTTCAATCAAAAAGTACCAAGCAATGGAGAGAGCTGTTTGTCCAGATGGCCGGGTGCGGGGATTGTTTCAGTTTTACGGGGCGAACCGTACAGGCCGATGGGCGGGAAGGTTAGTCCAGGTCCAAAACCTGCCTAGAAACTCAATGCCTGACTTGGACCTAGCACGCCGACTACTGAAAGCTGGAGAATTTGAACTCCTAGAACTGCTCTTTGACAGCGTACCCGATGTACTCTCAGAGCTAATCCGCACCGCTCTCATCCCTGCCCCAGGACACAGATTTATTGTAGCAGATTTCAGTGCTATCGAAGCAAGGGTGATTGCTTGGCTTGCGGGAGAAAAATGGCGGATGGAAGTGTTTCGCAGTCATGGGAAGATATATGAGGCTTCAGCTTCACAGATGTTCAAAGTACCTATCGAGGAAATAACAAAAGATCACCCGCTCAGACAAAAAGGAAAGATTGCAGAATTAGCCTTAGGCTATGGCGGATCAGTTGGGGCTCTAAAATCAATGGGTGCTTTGGAGAAAGGATTGAAGGAAGAAGAATTACCCGAGCTGGTGGAAACCTGGAGAGCTGCAAACCATGCAATCGTTCAATTCTGGTGGGACGTTGGAGATGCAGCTATGGAGGCTGTAAGAAACAAATCAACTGTCCAAGTGCATCATGGAATAGAGTTTTCATATGAGAGTGGGGGATTATTTCTCCGATTACCGTCAGGCCGAAGACTTTGTTATGTCCAACCTCAAATTCGACAGCATCCTAAACTTAACAGATTAACCCTCACTTATATGGGAACTAAAACAGGAAACACCTGGGGACGAATTGAGACATACGGCCCTAAATTAGTAGAAAACATCGTCCAAGCTACATCCCGGGATTGTTTAGCTGAAGCCATGCTAAGGCTAGATGCAGCTGGTTACAAGATCGTTATGCATGTGCATGATGAGGTTGTGCTGGAGATGCCGGAAGGTCAAGGTAGTGTAGAGGAAGTCTGTGAAATCATGGGACAACCTTTGAGATGGGCACCTGGTTTGCCTCTTCCGGCTGACGGTTTTGAGACTGAATTCTATAAGAAAGATTAAGAAAGGAGCTTATCAGACAAGGAAGGTATAGAAGTGTTATACCGGATTTTGTTTGACGTGCTGTTGGACTAACTCATCAAACCATGATGATGAGTCCTGGAGGCTTATCTTTGGAACAGGGAGGGAAGAAGATGGCCGCATATGAGGATATACCAATCTATAACTATTTAGCCTTACTTGTCTCTATACTTACACAGAAAACACCTGAACAATCATTTAAAGCCTTAGGATGTTACATGCCACAAACTAAAAATAATGGCGTTCCTGAAGAGGCCACGACAGATATGATAGTTCTTCCGGAACGATGACTTACTTATGGAGAAAGAGGAGGGATAACATGAGTGTGATAAAGTCGCTTATAAAAGAGCTAGAACAAGCGAAAAAGACTTGTCCTCGATGCAATGGCAGCGGAGTAATAACTGCTCCCGAATGGGAAATTTACTGGGAATTGCGGAGAAAAGAAAATCCAGATAAACCAGGATATTTGGAGGAAACAAAGCACATCTTGCCGGAAGTAGATGAAGAAACACTATGTACGGAATGTGAAGGAGATGGCTACATTCTATCGGAGGATGCTTTTGAACTGATCTGTTTGTTGCGCAGTTTGTTTAGCAAATTAGGTTTGTAGTGGGGGGTTGGGATAATGAAACTGTTAAAATTGCACTTAAGTTGTAAAAGAAGACAAAAAAAAGAACGGCTTAAAAAGCCACAATAACCCACCTCCATTGTATCACTGATGCAGTGGAGTGTCAAGAAAGGATGATTGTATGAATTTAGCTAGTTCAGATTTAATTTTGAGAAAATAGCACTGTAATAAAGCGCATCCAGCGATACAAAGAAACAAAATTAGCTTGAAAGGGGCGATTAATATGAGCCGACGAAGGCTTGTTCATATTCATAAACACGCCCGGGAGCAGTATCAATTAAGAGGTGGAAAAGGCAATCTACAACGGATTGTTGAGTGTAGATTGCGACAACAGCTGAAATTAGGGGCAAAAGCTGCGCAATCTGTAGGTGATCTAATTATTGAAGTACCTGTGTCTCCTACTCTTAAAGCATTATGCACTCCCATGCGAGTAGGGGGTTGGTTATGCTTCACAGTGTTAAAGCGAGATTGGCGTATAGCATAAGAGAAAGGTGGCAAATGTTTTGGGCACACCAGAATCAATAAAGCTTAAAAAACTAAAACATGATGGGCTTCTAACTATCGCTGTTGGCAAAAACCGCTGGGACAAAGCTTGGAAAAATCGAGAGATCCTTTGGTCAGATCTATTGCAGAAGTTTAGCCAACCCGTAACCACCAAAGAAACGTTCGAGGAGTACAAAAAGATGTCCAAAGCTCAGCGAGACAACATCAAGGATGTGGGCGGGTTTGTGGGTGGTACATTGAAGGGCGGGCGCAGGAAAGCTGAAGCTGTGGTGTGGCGGCAATTGCTTACACTCGATGCTGATTATGTAAAAGGAAACTTGTGGGATGCGATCAGCTCTCTATGTGATTTTGCTTGTTGCATCTATAGCACTCATTCACACAGCGCCAGCAATCCACGCATCCGTTGGGTTATACCTTTAAGCCGTCCAGTGACACCGGAAGAATACATAGCTATAGGACGAAGAATAGCAGCTGATATGGGTATAGATATGTTTGATGATACTACCTATGAACCGCACCGGTTAATGTATTGGCCTTCTGTGTCTTCAGGTGGTGATTGGGTGTTCAAATATCAGGATGAACCTTGGTTGGACCCTGATCAGGTGCTAGCTAGATACCAAGACTGGCGTGATCCGTCACAGTGGCCAGAGTCATCCCGAGTTGAGAAAAAACGAAGAAAGTTGGCAGACAAACAAGGAGATCCTCTTGAGAAACCCGGGGTGATAGGAGCCTTTTGCCGCACATATTCAGTAGAAGATGCTATCCGGGAGTTTCTCAGTGATGTGTATGAACCTTGCGGAAAAGAAGGAAGATACACCTATATCCCGGGAAGCACTACCGGTGGCCTGGTGGTATATGACGAAGGGAAATTTGCTTACAGCCACCACGGAACGGACCCAATCAGCGGGCTATTAGTGAACAGCTTTGACCTAGTACGGATTCACAAATATGGAGAACTAGATGAAGGTGTTGCACCTGGCACCCCTACAACAAAACTTCCTTCATATCAAAAAATGCAGGAATTTTGTCTGGCAGATGAAAAGGTACGTGTCACTTTAGGTAAGGAAAAATTAGCTGAAGCTGCGGCTGATTTCAAAGAGAATGATACTAGCTGGTTGAAGCAACTGGAGTATGACAAAAAAGGGGAGATAGTTGCTTCCCTGACCAACTTGGTGCTGATTCTTAGAAACGATCCAAATCTGCGAGGAATAGCTTATAACGCTCATAAAAACGTTATTGCTCTGCTGGAGCCCGTACCCTGGCGAAAACCTGAAGATTGGCAGGGCGCGGAGTGGGGAGATGATGATGATTCTTCACTTCGGGTGTATATAGAAAAAGTATACAATGTGTGGTCTCCTACAAAACTAAATGACGCTTTAGCAACTGTAAGCAGAGAAAGATCCTTTCACCCTATTAAGAACTACTTGGATGAGCTGCCTGAATGGGACGGCATCCCAAGACTGGAGACATTGCTCATAGACTATCTAGGTGCTGACGATACACCGTATGTGAGGGCGGTGACGAGGAAAACGTTCACTGCGGCAGTAGCTAGAGTTATGCGCCCGGGAGTGAAGTTTGATTATATGCTGGTGCTTATCGGTCCTCAGGGGATAGGGAAGAGTACACTGTTCGCAAAAATGGGCGGGGAATGGTTTTCAGACAGTTTGAGCATGGCCGATATGAAAGACAAGGCTGCAGCTGAAAAGTTGCAAGGGTATTGGGTGCTTGAAATCGGAGAACTGACAGGGATGAAGAAAATTGAGGTTGAGGCTGTGAAATCATTCCTTAGTCGGCAAAAAGATATATACAGGCCTGCATATGGACGCAGAACTGTAGAGCATCCTAGACAATGTATCATAGTTGGAAGTACAAATACTGATACAGGTTTTTTGAGAGATACGACAGGTAATCGAAGGTTTTGGCCTGTTCAGGTGCAAGGCGGGGAGCCTGGCAAGAACCCCTGGGCGATCGATGATTATATGGTAAAACAGCTGTGGGCTGAGGCGCTGCAGCTGTGGAAAGCTGGTGAGAAATTATACCTGGAAGAGGAAATAGCAAAAGAGGCAATTAGACAACAAAAGCTGGCAATGGAAAGCGATGAAAGACTGGGTTTAATTAAAGAATTCCTGGAGATGCCACTACCTGAAAACTGGGACAAGCGGAGTTTGGGAGATCGGAGAGCATATATTCACGGTACTGACTTTGGAAAAGAAACAGAAGGAACCGTAAAACGAGATAGGGTTTGTGTAGCTGAGATATGGAGTGAATTGTTCCAAAGAGACCTAGCCACAGCAAAGCGGTATGAGATGGACGAACTGCATAGATTGATGAGCCAGATCGAGGGCTGGGAACGGTATACCGGCAATAAAGATGGAAAACTGAAATTTTCTTTATATGGAGTACAGAGAGCTTATGTAAGAACTAAATGACTAGAAAATATAACCATAAATGGAATAACAGAATGAAAAATATTGGTTGCCGTCTTCAAGTTGCCGATCCCTATTTAGTTGCCGATGTTACTCTATTGCCGTAATTGCCGATATTATAAAACTTTTAAAAACGCGGTTTTTATTGCCGATGGTTGTCGATAGTTGCCTATATAAAACAAGAATCGGCAACCATTAATATATCAATAATATTAAGCACTACAGTATTGTATATATTTAAAATTGCCTATGTTGCCTATAGTTAAAAGAAATATTAAATATATAGATCATATATAGGTAATATATAGTAAATACCCTATAATGGCAACCTTATATAAAGGCAATGGCAATTCGGCAACTACGGATAACTGAAAGGGTGAGAAAATTGGAAAAAGATATTGAGCAAAAATTGAAAAAACTGGTTAAAAAACAGGGAGGTATAGCTTTGAAATTAACCTCTCCAGGTAATGCAGGTATGCCGGACAGATTGATTTTATTTCCGGGAGGCCGGGTTATTTTTGTGGAAACAAAAGCACCAGGTAAGGGGTTAAGGCCATTGCAAGTATTACGGTTTAAACAACTTCAGGATTTAGGTTTTAAAGTTTTTAAGATTGATTCAATGGAAAGTATAGGTGAACTTTTAGATGAAATACGTGCCACATGAGTATCAGCGATATGCAATAAATAAAATACTTGAACAGGATGCGGTAGGGTTGTTTCTTGATATGGGGTTAGGTAAAACAGTCATAGCTCTAACAGCTATAAATGAGTTGTTGTATAACTATTTTGCTGTATCAAATGTATTAGTGATAGCGCCTTTACGTGTAGCGCAAACTACTTGGCCCGGGGAAATAGCAAAATGGGATCATTTGCAGCACTTAACTATCTCAAAAATATTGGGAAATGGAGAAGAAAGAAAAGCAGCTCTCAATACTCCAGCTGATATATACATCATCAATCGGGAAAATGTAGCGTGGCTTGTAGAGGAGTGTGGCAAAGACTGGCCTTTTGACATGGTAGTAATAGATGAGCTATCTTCCTTCAAGTCAACTAAAGCAAAAAGATTTAGAGCATTACGGAGAGTGCGGCCTTACATAAAGCGGATTGTTGGATTGACCGGAACACCTGCATCGAATGGTTTAATCGATTTATGGGCGCAGATTTATTTGCTGGACCAAGGAGAGCGATTAGGAAAAACGGTTACTGGTTATCGGAATCGTTATTTTGTACCTGGGAGAAGAAATCGACATGTGATTTATGAATGGGTACCTAAACCTGAAGCGGAAAAAGCAATATATGCAAAACTGAGTGATTTGTGTGTAAGCATGAGGGCTGAAGATTGGTTGCAAATGCCTGAAAAGATAGACAGGGTTGTGCCGGTCCGTATACCTGAAAAAGCTAGGAGAAAATATGAGCAGCTAGAGAAGACTTATGTCTTACCTTTCCTGGATGGAAATGTAACAGCAGGTAGTGCAGCTGTTCTTTCAGGGAAATTGTTACAGTTAGCAAATGGAGCAGTGTATGACGAATATAGGGGAGTTAAGGAAATTCATTCAGCAAAGTTGGAAGCGCTTGACGATATCATTGAGGCTGCAAATGGAAGGCCGGTTTTAGTGTTTTATACATATCGGCATGATTTAAATAGATTAAAAAACCGATATCCTGAAGCACGAATGATAAATACAGAAAAGGATGTTGCTGATTGGAATAGAGGAGAGATCCTTATTGGCCTGGCGCATCCAGCCTCAGCCGGTCATGGTTTAAACCTTCAGGCTGGTGGAAACGTCATAGTGTGGTTTGGATTGACATGGAGTTTAGAGCTCTATCAGCAAGCAGTGGCCAGACTTTACAGACAAGGTCAAAAAAGAAGTGTTATCGTACATCACTTGGTAGCTGAAAATACAATTGATGAAGACGTGATGAAGGCACTTGAACAAAAGGATAATACTCAAGAAGCACTGCTGAAAGCAGTAAAAGCAAAAATTGAGAAATACGGGAGGAGTGCTTGATTATGCACTACATCAGTAAAGTGAAATCCTGGATAAAACGGGCTAGACACGGGAGGTTAATTTATAGCCCCGAATTTGAGTTTAAAGTTGGTGATGCTGATGTTGAGAGAATTGACGCTTGAAGAAAAGGAGTTTGTTAAGTTTGTTAAAACTGGAAAAGATCAGTTATGGGGGGATGAAATGAAAAAACTTGAACAAGCAATAGCATATTTTGAGGATGCAATAAAAGAAAGTGATGAAATTATATTTGAATGCAGTGAGAAGTTGCAAAAGGTATTGACAGAACAAAAGAAACATTTTGAAGTCGCTTTAAAGATTATGAAAAAGTGGAATGGAGAGGGAGAATGCAAATACTGTAAAAACCCATCCGATTATTTGGCTATCTGTCAGAATCAGGAAAATAAACGGCTAAAGAAGGCTTTAAAAACGGCATCCAGGTGGTTATCACAACTGAATCAATGCCCTTATAGTTTTCAATGCCCACCCGGGAAAAGAAATAAACAAGGAGAATGCACAGATGAGATAGCAGAAGCATGTTTTATGGAATATTGGATGAGCGAGGAGGGATCTCATGAAAAACCTATTGATTGATTTTCTTATTACTGCAATGACTGGATTTTTTGCTACACTGGGTGTTGCAGCAGCTGTGATGTTGCTGTCACTGTTTATGTAAGTAAGCAGGGGGAGGTGGATATGTGGAGGTAATTAAGTGCCCTTTATGTGGTAAAAACAAAAACCCCCACCGGAGTGGAGGAAGTGCTCACTGATATTATACCACAGGTGGGGGTGGAAGCATGGCAAAAACAAAGAGACAGCCGGATATAGAGACAATTATAGAAAAGGCAGTTAATGCAGGTCTTAAAGCTGGCCGCAGGGAGGCAGAGGATATATATAAAGCAACAGAAAAGAGACTTTATGCACTGCCGGTTCTAGAAAAGAGAATAAAAGACAACCAGCAATGGCTGGCAGAGCTTCAAATAGAAGGGTCCCCGCGGCGCAGCAAGGATATTAAGCGGTTGTCACGACCAGGTATGAGGCTATCCCCTGATGAAATATTAGAAGCTTTGATTACGGATGTGGAAGCTACCATTGCCAAAGATGAACACGAAGTTGAAACAATAAGAAAGGCACTCGAAAATATAAAAGATGACACCTACTATCCAGCTGTTGAGGGTAGATATTTCGAGCAAATCTCTGATGATGAAATAGCAGAAAAAATACATTGCGATACAACCACTGTTTGGCGGCAACGCAAGCGCCTGGTGCAGATTATAGCTGTTTGGCTTTATGGGGCAGATGCCGTTTAAACTGCAATTTTACTGTGCAAAAAACGTGCAATTGACTGTGTAATTTAACTCAATTTATACTGTTTATGATGGGAAAATTGTCTAAAGGAGCCGTCCGGGAGGGCGGCTTAATTATTTGCGAAAAACCGGTGGCCCGACAAGGGGCGGGTCAGTACACCCCGGGAAGGCCAGGGGCGGGGGCCGGGGGTGTAAAAACAATTTGCCTGCTAGAAAACCCTTCCTTTAGGCGGTATAATTAAAACAAGATGATGCTTAAGGGAGGGGTTGATGTATGAAGGATTTTTGGCTTTGTTTGTTTGGTGGATGGTTTGGGCTGCATAAGTTTTATCGAAAAGAATATGGTATGGGGTTTCTTTATTTGTTGACATGCGGGATATTTGGTTTTGGTTGGCTAATTGATAGTGTAATACTACTTGTAAAAGGCTTAAAGAAAGTAGATCTAGACGAAGAATATAGAATAAAACAGCAGAAGAAATTGGAACGCAAAGAACAAATGCGATTACAGCGTGAAAAAGAAATAGCGGCTAGACAAGAGCGGGTTGAGCAGCTAGAAAAAGAAGGCGTTATATATTGCCCTAAATGCTTGTCTACATCAGTGCAGTACATAGAACGACGCAAAAGATTGTCAATTGGTAGGGCAGTAGCAGGAACGGTATTACTTAATCCATTATGGGGAGCTGTTGGGGCCGTAACAAGTAAGAAGCATTATGGCTTTGTTAAATGTTTGAAATGTGGATATCAATGGAAAGTATAAAGGCATCCGAAAAAGGATGCTTTTTTATTGTGATAAATTAAAGAAAGGGGAGAAAGTATGAAAATTATAGCATGGATATTAATATTAATTTATGTATTAGCAGGAGTGGTGCATTTTATAAGTATGTTTACAGAAAACACAACAGAAAAAAGAGTTACTAATTTTACTGGTTTAATATTTGATATATTGACTTTGTGGATGTGTGTGTATGTGTTGAGGATGATATAAAATGGCAAGAGAGTTTGCAAAGAAGTTTTACAATAGTAAAGCTTGGAAGAAATGTAGAGAAGCGTATAAGAAAAAAGTAAACGGATTATGTGAGAGATGACTAAAAGAAGGTAAGTATGTACTAGGTGATGAGGTACATCACAAGATACCACTAACTCCTGAAAATATAAATAACCCAGAGATAACGCTTAATTGGGATAATTTAGAACTGCTATGCGCAAGTTGTCATAGTAAAGAACACAATAAAAAACAAGGAGCAATACAAGAAGGATTAATATTTGATGAAAATGGGGACTTGATTAGGAGTGATGATTAATGAATGTTAAATTATATAAATGGTATGTAGTAGAAAAATAAATGAATACAAAATTAAAAAACTAGAGCGGTTAAATCTTATAAGCAAGTAAAATCAATAGATGTAGGGAACGCTGAAAGTCAGTTAAATACTGGTTTTTCTATTTTTAAATGACGATATAAAAATATGAATGGCTTAATTTCAATATATGCAGTCCCCCCATTTCAAAATGATATGGTACTTGGCTGGATACCACGTGTCCAACTCTCAAAAACCTGGGAAAGTTTCCGTACATGAGGGGGTAAAGTAGGGTGGGGAATACCACTTAAAAAGGTGGTGAAAATATGAGGCTTTACGATGAGATAGAAAAAGATAAACAGATTAAAAAAGAGATAAAGAGACTTAGACAACTTTTTAAAGACTTACCGCCAAATAAAAAGAAGGCTGCTGAAGGATTGATACAAGAAGCTGCATTTATGAAGGTTACACTAGAAGAAACAAGGCACATCATAGACAAAGAGGGTATACTGGAGAACTTTGAACAAGGTAAACAGAAGTTTGTAAGAGAACATCCAGCTACAAAGGTCTATAATATGATGATTCAACGCTATTCTACAGTATGTAAACAAATATTTGATATGCTTCCAGAGGAGACAAGCAAAGAGGCAGAAGATGAGCTGATGGCTTTTGTTAAAAAGGTGAGGAAGTAATGAAGAACTACATTCTTGAGTATTGGGATAAGATTCAAAAGGGTGAAATAGTTGCATGTAGGAGATTAAAACAACAATATCAAAAGTTAGTGGATGAACTTAACAATCCAAAGGGCCCTTGGGTGTTTGATATAGAAAGAGCTAATCAACCAATTGAATTTATAGAACGATTCTGTAAGCACAGCAAAAGTAAATGGATAGGTAAACCTGTTAAACTTGAACTATTCCAAAAAGCTCAATTACAGGCGATATATGGATTCGTTCATAAAGAAACAGGTTTAAGACGATGTAGAGAGGTTTTTACTCTAGTAGGTAGAAAAAACGGAAAGTCAACGTTAAAGGCAGCAACAGGCATATACATGATGGTTGGCGATGGTGAGGGCGGTAGCGAAGTGTACAGTTTGGCGACCAAAAAAGACCAGGCAAGAATAGTTTTTACTGAAGCGGTTAACATGGTTGCTCAATCTCCTTATTTGTCCAAACACATTAAAAAGCGTAAAACTGATTTATATTTTCCTATAACGTTTAGTAAATTTGAACCACTATCAAGCGATTCTAATAGTCTAGATGGTCTAAACGTTCACTATGGTATTATAGACGAATTGCATGCTATAAAAGATAGAAATCTTTACGATGTTATTAAACAAGCAATGACAGCCAGGGAGCAGCCTATTTTAGACATAATAACTACAGCAGGCTTTGTAAGGGAATGTATCTATGACAGTATATACGATTATGCATGCAATGTACTAGATGGATTTGTAGAGGATGAAAGATTTTTAGCTTTTATATACGAATTGGATGATAGAGAAGAATGGACAGATTTTAGAATGTGGGAGAAGGCAAACCCTGGACTTGGTACGATTAAAAGTTATGAGGAGTTGGCTGCTAATGTAGAAAGAGCGAAAAACGATCCTGACTTTTTACCGACTGTACTTACAAAAGACTTCAATGTTAGGGATACTGTAGCGGGTACATGGTTGACGTTCGACCAAATAAACAATACAGAAACCTTTGATATGGAAGAATTAAGAGGTAGCTATGCAATTGGCGGTGCTGACCTATCTAGCACAACAGATTTAAGTTGCGCAACATTATTAATTATGAAATCTAATAGTGATAAAAAATACTGTATACAGCAATACTTCCTACCTGCTGAATTATTGGAGCAAAGGGTAAGAGAGGATAAAATACCTTATGATAAATGGGCGCAAAGAGGGCTATTAACGCTATGTGAAGGTAACAAAATAAATTACTCTGATATAACCGCATGGTTTAGAAAGATGTACGAACGATATCAGATTATCCCGCTTTGGATTGGATACGACCCTTGGAACGCTCAATATTGGATACAGGAAATGAAAGACCTAAACTTTAATATGATTGAAGTTAGACAAGGATTTAAAACGTTAAGTCAGCCGATGAAAGAACTGACGGCGGATTTAATGGCAAAAAGAATCAACTATAACAACAATCCAATCTTAAAATGGTGCTTAACAAATGTAAACGTCAAAAGAGATGACAATGATAACATAAAACCTATTAAAGGCAAGAATCAGAGGCAGCGTATAGATGGCGCTGTCTCTTTATTAATTGCATATACAGTCTTGTTTAATAACCTGCAAGACTACCTCAACATTATCTAGTTTAAAGGCGGGAGGTGAAAAAGTGGGGCTATTTGAAAAGATATTCAAACGACCTACTACCAAACAAATAGAAGGATATTTCAAAATGCTAAATGGATATACGCCAGTATTTACGACATATGAAGGCGGAGTATATGAGATGGAGCTAACAAGGGCAGCGATACATGCTATAGCAACGCAATTTTCAAAGCTCAAACCTGAAATACAAGGTAATGCATACAAAGAGTTATCTAAAAGACTTCAATTTAGACCTAATCCTTTCATGGACACATCAAAATTCCTTTACAGACTTGCAACGATATTGCACGTACAAAATACCGCTTTTATAGTACCGATTACAGACGATTCTGGTGAAGTGATAACAGGGTATTATCCAATTTTGCCTTCTAGGTGTGAAGTAGTAGAGTATAAAGGTCAGCCTTGGTTACGCTATACGTTTAGTACAGGGCAAAAGGCAGCAATAGAATTTGAAAAAGTAGGAATTATGACACTATTTCAATACAAAAATGACTTTTTTGGTGAAGACAATAACGCTCTAAATCCTACTATGCAATTAATTCATACACAGAATCAAGGAATCATTGAAGGCGTAAAGCAATCAGCTAATATAAGATTCATGGCTAAATTAGCTAATATTTTTAAATCAGACGATATTGAGGCAGAAAGAAAAAGATTTGTTGAAACAAACTTAAGGGCTGACAACAATGGCGGCGTATTGATATTTGATAACAAATACGCTGATGTAAAACAAATAGTTAGTAAACCTTTTATAATTGACGCTGCACAAGTAGAACACATAAAAAACAATGTGTTTAATTACTTTGGTGTAAATGAAAAGATCTTACAAAATAACTTCAATGAGGATGAATGGAACGCATTTTATGAGGGCAAAATCGAACCTTTAGCAATTCAATTAAGTTTAGTTATGACAAATATGACCTTTACAGACAGAGAGATAGCCTTTGGAAATCAAATAATCTTTACCGCTAACAGGCTTCAATATGCGAGCAATCAATCAAAACTTAATATAGTTACTCAATTATTTGATAGAGGACTAATAACACGTAATGAAGGTAGAGAAGTGTTTAATATGTCTCCTTTGGACGATGGAGATAAGTATTATATCCGCAAAGAATATGCTGAAGTTAGCAAACTCAACGAATCACAAGGCTTAGGAGGTGAAGAAGATGCCTTACAAACCAGCACAGAGGGAATACAGAGCGGTAGTCCTTCCACTACAGACACAGGAGACGAATAAAAGAATTGATACAGATTACTATGTAGAAGGATACGCAACAACGTTTGATGAACCGTACTTACTTTATGAAATTGATGGGATTAAATATTATGAAAAAATCGATAGAAACGCTTTAGAAGGTGCTGATATAAGCGATGTAATAATGCAATACGACCATCAAGGCAAAGTCCTTGCAAGGCTATCCAATGGAACACTTGGAATTGAGCCTACAGAAAAAGGGCTTTTTATTTATGCAGATCTTTCGAAATCACAGGAAGCAAGGGAATTATATGAAGAAATAAAAAACGGTCTAGTTACAAAAATGAGTTGGTCATTTACTGTTGCAGATGAAGAATACGACAAAGAGACTAGGACAAGAATCATCAAAAGAATTAAAAAAGTCTATGATGTGTCAGCTGTTAGTATACCTGCTAACGATGGCACAATAATAAGCGCTAGGTCCTTCATAAACGGAGTGATTGAGAAGGAACAGCAGGAGTTGCTGGAGCGCAGAAAAAGAAAAATAAAACTACTTATCGATATGGGGGTATGAGTATGAACAGACTACAAGAAATTGAAAAAAGATTAGCTGAAATAAAAGTAGAACTTGAAAACGACAACGCTGATATAGACGCATTAGAAAAAGAGGTCAAGGAATTGACAGAAGAAAGAAAAGCAATTCAAGAAAAGATAGAAAGGAGAAAAGAAATTATGGCAAAT
>ENA-OWPA01001083-OWPA01001083.1-bioreactor-metagenome-genome-assembly--contig:-NODE-1083-length-21790-cov-3.383088_pt1 | contig 21790 bp, 25 predicted proteins | sample MGYA00238139_ERZ651803 | MGnify/ENA primary metagenome ERZ651803 (study PRJEB26909, sample SAMN07631231) | bioreactor metagenome | isolation source: Switchgrass digestor | place: USA: Dartmouth... | reverse complement strand
TTTTCGGAGGGGCAAACTCAAAGCATGAGGTAATAGAGGTTTTCTGCATGATACGTTTTGTAATTGCATCGGTCATCGCTGACACTGAACTGGAAATTGACGATTTTTCCGTTATTGAGTTCAGGGAGGATGAATCCATCGATGTCCTGTTCAAATCTCTCTGTAAAGACGCTTTGACTGTCATGGAATCATTGGAGTCTAAGAAAAGAAATGCCAATAGGGAGCTTAGGGAAAGGATAATGAAATACATTGAAAGCAATTTTGCCGATCCTGATATTTATGCAGACAGCATAGCGGAAAAATTCAATATATCCAGAAATTATGTCTACAATTTGGTGCGCGAAGAGACAGGAAAAAGCCTCAACGACTATATTGAGCATTTAAGGATGAAAAGGGCGATTGACCTGCTTAAATCCACCAATATGCTGGTATCTGACATATCTGTCGAATGTGGCTATAATTCCACCAATACTTTCTATAAGGTTTTCAAAAAAGTTTTTAATGTATCTCCAAGTACTTTCAGAAGCGGCCTGCATGGGAGTCACATGACGGTTGAAAGCCTGAATGGCAATAGATAGTGAAATTTTGCAAGCTGCACGTTTTTCAACCTAAAATACAGTTTTCAATTTGCAGGGTGAAATATAAGTTAAAAGTGGGTTTATGGAGATCATACCCAAATGTCACTTTTAAAGTACAATAATACACTTGATTTGCAATTCTGATCCCTGTTACATTATGAGTATGCAAAAGCATTGGTTGGCCAATCATGCGATATAATCCAAAGGGAGGAAGTGCGACTGCAAATGTCAAAAAAATTAATTTCTTTACTATTAGTTTCAGTTCTGTTGCTTGCACCTATGATGGGTTGCTCCAAACAGGACGCTGACAGTTCTGATACCCAGTCCGGCTCAACAAGTGAATCGTCTGGATCAACGGATACCAGTACAGCTGGAGAGTCTGGAGATTCACTGGTAACAGCGCCGGGCGAGCTTCCAATAGTAACAAAGCCTGTAACTCTCACAATTGGATTGGTTGAGAGCGCAAACGTCACGGATTATGAAACCAACTTTTACACAAAATACCTGGAAGAAAAGACCGGAATTGATCTTGATTTCTACTATTTCCCGTCAAGTGAAACCAGCCAGAAGCTTGAACTCATGGTTACAGCCAATGAAGAACTGCCGGACATTATCATGTATGTAGATCTTAGCGATGCGGCAAAAGCCAGCTATGGAAAGCAAGGAGTTTTCATACCTCTAAATGAATACATGGATAAATATGCTTACTTCTGGAAACAGACTTATGATAAATACTGTTCGGACACTGAAAAGAAAGTTATAGAAACCTTAAGCAAATCACCTGATGGAAACATTTACGGTTTTCCCTTTATGGACGTAGACCCGACAGATTCCCAGGTTGAATCAATTTACATTAACCATGTATGGCTTGAAAAGCTTGGTTTGAAAGTACCAACAACCACCGATGAGTTATACGAGGTATTGGCTGCTTTCCGCGATAAAGACCCCAATGGTAATGGTAAGAAAGATGAACTTCCATTAGTTGGCTATAATACCATAGATGTCCGTGGTGATCTGATTTTCATATTGATGAACTCATTTGTTTATTACAACTACAGTAATTATGGCCGTTTCAACGTTGAAAACGGCAAATTGAGTGTTCCATATATCACCGAGGATTACCGCGAAGGCCTCCGTTATATACACAAGCTGTATAAAGAAGGCTTGATTGCACCTATCAGCTTCACCCAGGATTACAAACAGCTTAAAGCCTTAGCCGACAGGCCTAAGAATGAGGATACCATAGTTGGAGCATTAGCTCACCATCCGTGGAGTGGAAGCCAAGGTTGGACATACAATGATGAAAATTACGGCAAGTTGGTAGAATATACAGCTATAGGACCACTGAAAGGGCCCAAAGGCGTAGCCTGGTCACCATATAAATTAGTTGGAATTGATTTTACCACATATATTACCAAGGACTGTGAGTATCCTGAAGTTGCTTTCCGCCTGCTGGACTTCATGGCTGAACAGACCACAAGCCTTATCGCCCGTCGCGGAGAGCCGGGTGTCGACTGGGAGTATGTTGAAGATGACGTAGAAGCTCATTATTCCAAACTTGGATTTAAAGCAGTCTATCGCGTGCTCAATGACATATGGGCTGAGCCTGAACAGAACAAAAACTGGCATGCTCAATTACAATTCTTGCCAGCATCACTGTTTGCCGGATTCGCGAAACGTGATTTCGCCAACGAGCTCGAGAAGAAAAGGGATGCATTGTTCCTGGACGGTTTCTATCGTAGATATGGACAATATCCTGATGAAATTGTTACCAATTTGGTTTATACAGATGAAGAACTTAATGAGATCAGTGAAATTTCTACAGCTATTACCAACTACGAAAATGAGGCAAGAGTGCTGTTTGTAACAGGAGAAATGGACATTGAAAAGGATTGGGACAGCTATGTGCAACAAATCAAGGATCTTGGCCTGGATAAGTGGCTGAGCGTTGCTCAACAAGCTTATACAAGGATGAATTCGAAATGATAAAATCGGTATCTGTGTGAGAGAGTAAATTCCATCAACCAATGAGTCAGAATCATAGGGAAAGCTTAAAAGCCGACCCTATGATTCTGATATATGTTTTCCAAGTTTTGTTAGGCCAGCTCTTCAAGGAAGGATGATTATGGTGGCGATAGAAAAAAGGAGTTCACGAAAGTCGTGGGTAAGCGTTTTTAAGGAACAATGGCAACTTCATCTGTTGATGTTGCTACCGGTCATATATATTTTAATATTTGCATATTACCCAATGTTCGGCCTGCAGATAGCGTTCAAGGATTTTAAGGCAACAGCCGGTATTTGGAGCAGTAAATGGGTTGGCTTTAAACATTTTTCCACTTTTTTTCATTCATACATGTTTAAGCGCGTGATAATCAATACGCTCCGAATTTCAATATATTCAATAGCAACAGGTTTCCCTCTGCCGATAATTTTTGCATTGATACTGAATACTATGCGCGGCATGCGGATAAAAAAATTTGTACAGACTGTGACCTACATGCCCCACTTTATTTCCACCGTGGTAATGGTGGGGTTGCTGATGCAGATTTTAAGCCCTGTGACCGGACTTTATGGTAGTTTGTACCGTTTATTGACCAATGGAATGTATCCCAGTGATATTTTTGGTCAACCAAAGGCTTTTATACATTTATATGTATGGTCTGATATATGGCAAAGCCTGGGCTGGAATTCTATTATATATCTTGCAGCTTTATCAGGAATTGACCCTCAATTGCATGAAGCAGCACAAATTGATGGAGCAACCCGTTTCCAAAGGATGATACATATCGAACTTCCCGGAATTCTGCCTACTGCAGCTGTATTACTGATCATGCGTTTCGGTTCTGTTATGAATGTAGGATTTGAGAAAGTATATTTGATGCAAAACAGTTTAAACCAGTCCTATTCTGAGGTTATATCTACGTATGTCTATAAAGTGGGTATGCAGGCAGGATCCAATAATTTTTCCTATGCTACAGCGATCGGGTTATTTAATTCTGTAATCAACTGCATTCTGTTAGTATTGGTTAATCAGCTATCACGTAAGTTGAGCGATAGCGAGGCAAGTCTTTGGTAGACTGGGAGATTGAATCAAGGAGTTGAAAATCATGACTGTGACAAAAAAGGCAACCAAATCAAAAAAGCGTAGGATTAAAGATCCGATTGAAGATAAAATTCTGTATGCTGTCACTTATACTCTAGTTTTTCTTTTTGTATTAATAGTCTTGTATCCTATAATATACGTTGTTTCTGCATCTTTTTCTTCAGCTACTGCCGTAAGTACGGGTAAAGTTATACTATGGCCTGTAGATCCAGGACTAGACGGTTATAAAGCTGTTTTTTCCCATAAAAGGATTCTTACCAGTTTTAGAAATACCGTGTTTTATACAGTTGCAGGCACATTTATAAATGTCGTAATGACCCTGATAGCGGCTTATCCTTTATCCAGACCGAAATTTCAAGGGAAGAGATTCTATATGTTGCTGTTTGTATTTACCATGTTTTTCAGTGGGGGGTTGATTCCTACTTATATACTGATGACTCAAATCAAGTTTGTGAACACAATATGGGCAATGCTGATACCTGGTGCCCTGAGCGTATACAATATGATTGTCGTCAGAACCTTTATCATGAGCAATATACCGAATGAACTGCTGGAATCTGCAAAGATGGACGGATGTTCTGACATAAGGTATTTGGTTTCAATCGTTATTCAGCTGTCAAAAGCCGTCATTGCCGTTATTACCTTATTTTATGCAGTCGGTCACTGGAATTCGTATTTTAGTGCTTTGATATACTTGAACAACCCTAAACTTTATCCACTGCAGCTTGTACTCCGTGACATCCTGGTACAGAATGAAATTGCCAGCAACGATTTCAAGAGCACAGCTTTCATGGAGGCAAAACAGAATCTGGCCGCCTTGTTGAAGTACTCGCTGATAGTGGTGTCCAGTGTGCCTATTATTGCAGTCTATCCTTTCGCTCAGAAGTACTTTATCAAGGGTGTTATGGTAGGATCCCTAAAGGGATGATTTTTATAAAGCCCGTATTTGCAAATCATGTTTAAAGGTGTAGGTGTTGAACGCAAATCAATAAGTATTATATATACATACAGATGTTTGAAAGTATATAATGATACTTGTATGAAAAATGTAGTTGAAAGAGGAGAAGTATATGTTTTACAAATATGAAACTCATTTGCATACTGCCGAAGTAAGTAAATGTGCCATAAGCACTGCGGCAGAAATGGTAAGGGGTCATTATGAAGCCGGATATGCTGGAATAATCGTGACCGATCATTTCATTAACCCTAATTCGGAGCAATGGAAAGGGTTAACTTGGGAAGAGCAGGTAAACAAATTCACAAGAGGATATGAAATAGCAAAGGCTGAAGGAGACAGGATTGGGCTTGATGTTTTCTTTGGGTTTGAGTATACCAACCGCCCGATGGGAGAGGATTACTTGACCTATAATATTGATAAGCAGTTTTTGCTGGATCATCCGGAAATTGTGGATTTACCCATTGAGGAATACTGTAAACTCATAAGGGGGGCAGGCGGATTTATATCGCAAGCTCATCCCTACAGAGAGGCATGGTATATAAAGAGTCCTGCAAGTCCCAAGATCCATCTTGTTGATGCCATTGAGGTTAATAACGGGTCATCTGATGATCCGGATAATTTCAACTATAAAGCTTGGGAACTGGCAAGAGCCAATCCGCAATTGATTCGCACTTCAGGAACGGATATTCACCAGCTGGATCATGAATTGAGCGGATTGGGTGTTTCAGGCATGGCATTCAAGTATAAGCTGAGGGATATCCGCCATTTCATTGAGGCTCTGCGTGCAGGAGATGGCTACTTGATTATTGACGGTAAAGTGACTGACAGGGAAGGCAACATCGTTGAATAAAAATTTGAATAAACTTTCTTGACGGGATATAAATAAAGATATAATAAAGCTCTTTATTTATATCCGCATCACTGATATACTAACCATAGCCGGATTTAACTTCAAAAGGAGGAAATAAACATATGCGGGGGTTAAAATTTGCTATTATAGGTGCAGGAAGCACATACACACCTGAACTTATTGAGGGACTGATAGTTCGGAAAGATAATCTTAAACTGGACAGTCTTTATTTGATGGATATAGATGACAGAAAACTGGAGATAATCTATGGGTTTACTAAGAGGATGCTGGAAAAGGGCGGTATAAATACAAAGGTAGTAATGACCAGGAACCTGGATGAAGCCGTGGAAGGCGCAAATTATGTCATCTGCCAGGTCAGGGTCGGCAAACTGGAAGCCAGAATCCTTGATGAAAAAATACCGCTGAAATACAACCTGCTGGGGCAGGAAACCACCGGGGCCGGCGGCTTTATGAATGCTCTTCGTACCATACCCGTCATCATGAATGTTGCCGGAAAGATGGAGAAGCTGGCGCCTGACGCCTGGATGATCAACTTCAGCAATCCTTCGGGGATTATTGCAGAAGCAGTGCTGAATAATTCCAATGTAAAAATGATTGGACTGTGCAACGGCCCTTACGGGATGATAAAACGTGCCAAGGAAATGCTTCCTGAGGGTACAAAGGAATTTGATTATGATTTTGTAGGGCTCAATCATTTATGCTGGATTACCGGCATCTATGCAGACGGAAAGAATATAATTTCAGAAAAGCTGAATTCGAATACGGAATTTGCCAAGCTGAAGAATCTGACTGAAACAAAACGGGATGATGTTCTGTTGAGGGCAACGGGCGGCATTCCGGTAGGCTACCTTGACTATTACTATTTCCGTGACAAGAAAATACAGGAATGCAAAGAAAAAGAAAAAACCAGAGGCGAAGAATGCAAGATTATTGAAGAGGAACTTCTTGAGCTTTATCAGCAACCGGAACTGAATGAAAAGCCTAAGCAGCTTGAAAAAAGAGGTGGAGCAAATTATTCCACTGTGGCTGTCTCTTTAATTGATGCCATTGAAAATGACAAGAACGAATACCATGTAGTTGACGTCAAAAACAATGGCGCTCTTGATTTCATGGATAAGGACGATGTGGTCGAAGTAAAATGCCTGGTTAATAAAAACGGAGCAACGCCTGTTAAAATAAATAATTTTGACAATCAATACATCATTGGCCTGATGAGAGCGGTCAAGGCATATGAGAAACTCACCGTAAAAGCAGGATTGACCGGCGACTATGATGCAGCATTGGCGGCGCTTATGGTTCACCCGCTCATTGGCGATTATGTAAAAGCAAAAGGTGTCCTTGACGAAATGTTGCAGGCAAACAAGGAGTTTTTACCGCAGTTCAAGCTTTGATACGGAGGTTGCTTATGAAGAAATATGTTTTGGGTATGGATGGTGGAGCTACCAAAACCCATGCTGCATTGTTTGATATTGACGGCAACAAGGTGGATATGCTGGAATGGGGTCCGACCAATCATGAGGTATTGGACGGTGGCTTTGACGGGTTTAGGAAAGAAATGAAAGATTTGTTGTCCTCTCTGTTTTCACGAAATTCCATAACAGCTGGCGATATAGTTTCCAGTGCGTTTGGGATGGCAGGAGTGGATACAAGGAAACAACATAAGATAATTTCAGGCATCATTGAAAACTTGGGTATAAAGGATTTCGTTTTATTCAATGATGCATATCTTGGTGTTAAGGCCGGATGTCCGTCAGGTGTTGGCATTTGCGTAATCAATGGTTCAGGATGCACCATAGCCGGCATCAATGCAGAGGGCAAAATGATTCAGATTGGCGGGCAGGGGAGCCTGACCAGGGATGTAGGAGGCGGAGGAAGCATCGGAATGGAGGCCATAAGATGTGTTTATGACCATCTGTTCCGTCTGGAGCCTTATACTATATTGAAGGATATGCTGTTTGAAAAGCTTCAGATCAGCTCGAAATACGATTTTATGGAAGTGATGCCTGAGGCATTGAGCAGCGGAATCATATCTGCAGGCGAGATAGGAAAAATGGTTTTTGAAGCTGCGAATAAGGGGGATGAAACTGCCATATCCATTTTGGAGTTTGTGGGGAAAAGCCTTGGCAAATCAGTAAATGGTGCCATCCATGAACTGAATTTCAAGGACGGAGATGTGATAGAGGTAGTACTTGCCGGTTCAGTAAACGTCAAGGGCAGCAATCCTTCGTTGGTGAATGCCATTAAGAAAGAGGTGACGGACAAGAACCCTGATAAGAAGTTCGAATTCATAATCCTGCAACAACCTCCGGTTGCAGGTGCGGTGATTTGGGCTTTGCAGAGAACAGAGCACAAGATAGACAATCTGTTTGAGAAGATCACATCGCAGTTTTGAACAACAGAAGATAATATTTTATTAATATAACCGTATTCGACAATCCATTTAACAATTATGTAATTGCGTAACGAGGCATTACGTACAATACAATACAGCATATCAGCATAAGGACAGACATGGTTTTAATGCAAGAACTGAAGTCTACTGGCATGATTAAAAACAGTAGATGGACGTTTTTGCATTTTTTTATATTGTGTTTATGTTTAGACATGCTGAAATATAGCTGATATGTCTGGGCACTGGAACAGGTTTTAATATAAAATATGTAAATCATGATACAATTCTGCATTAAGGAGAAAATATGATATCAATAAAAGAACGCAGGGAGAGACTCCTGATTACCATAGAAGGATGATTGTAAAGAACTTATGGGGAAAAATAAAAAATTGGAAAATATGGTTAAAAGTTTGGAAAAGGTGTACAATTAATTGCGGGTAAACTATTAACCTGTTAAAAAAGTAAATTGATTTACAGGCAATACAAGAATTCGAAACGAAAAAATGAAAGAAAGTCATATGGCATACACTAAGCAATTTGCCCCTGGTTTGCAGACAGTACAAACTAAGGACGAAAATAAAGTACGAAATTAAGATTATAATAAGGTATGAATATAAAAATTATAAAGGTTGCTGGAAACAGCAATGTTAATTCTGTTTCAGGAAAAATAATCCTGTACGCCGTGAACGATGGGATGGTGCATGTGGACTGCATAGGAGTAAAGGCAACTTATACAACCGTAAGGGCGATAATATTGGCGACAGAGTATTTGGTAAAGGAAGGCTACAGGTTTAATCTGCGTCCCTATTATACGGAAGTGGAAGTACAGGATGATGACAAAAAGGTACAGAAAACTGCCATACGATGGACTATAATTGCAAAGAAAAAATAAAAATAGAAGATGTTATTGTAAAAAAATAGAAATTATGGTAGTATTAAAGTATACGGACGGGAGACATATCTCCTTATACTGCCAGGGTTAATTCTTGGAGCATATATGTATAGGCGAGGTGTGTCTTTTTTTGATGTTTTTTGCTTGGGAAAGGGGAGTTGCAAAATGTCTTACAAAGGTACATCCCTAAAACCAGATAATATCCGACAGGAATTAATTGAAATAAATGAATCGATAGAAATAATGAGGAAGAAGCTCAACAAACTGGTTGGGGATGGCATAAAATCTGATGAGAGAACCATTGAAATAAGTCATCAATTGGACATGCTAATACGGGATTATTACTTAAAAAGCATTGAGATTAATAAAAATGATTAGGGCAAATTTCCCTATTGATATAAAACAGATTTAAGGTCTATAGTATCTGGTGTAATTTGAATACAATGGTTTTTATGTTTTGCATTTGAAAAGCGCCGCCCGTTGATGATTGACTGTGCTATGCAATATATAAACTTGGAAATGTTTTGAAAGTAAGGTATAATAGATACATGCATATACATAAAATCTTCAGGAGAAATGGCCATGAAAAAGCTGCAGATAATAATACTGAGTGCAGTAGGGTTTTATATTGTTGTATTTGTTGTATTCTTAACCTTATTTATAAGAGCAAACAGATATTCTGAATCAATTTATTTAAACTGGTCTATTGATTTGCCGGACTCATACAGGGAAGTTTACTCTGCTGACAGCGGTCCAAGTTTTCATGGTGACGGGGAGAGATATCATATATTTGAGTACCGGAACGGGGATGAAATCAACCAGGCTCTAAAATGGTCGAAAGGTAAAAATGCCTTGCTGGAAGAAGAAGTTAATGAAATCCTTGACAAGTTGAATATTCCGGAAGAATATATGCCTGATTACGACGAGGAATACAAATTCAGCATTAAAGCAAAAACAGACTCTTCAATAATCTATTTAATTTATACTCCTGACACAGGAAGATTGTATATAATTGAAAATATATTCTGAGTTTTATAATAGGAAAGAAAACACGCAAATTACAAAGCAAATCATACAGATGGGGAGGATAAAATGGAGGAGCCCAAAATCATAATAAACACGGTAATGACAAAGGAAGACTATAGAAAGTTTTTGTATATAGCAACCTTTAGGAGAAGTAAACTCACAATTCCCATGATAGCTTTAATCTCCCTGCTGGGAAGCTTGATGATCAATTTAGGCGATGGTCATTTCAGTTTGGCAAAACTCCTGATAAGCTGGCTTTTCTTGCTTGCATTGGCGATTGCCGTGGTGTTGTTTAAAGTTGAAAGGAAAAACGCACAGCGGATAAAGACGGATAAAACAGGCGCTTTTGACAGCGTTAATACCCTGAAATTCTATGATGACAGAATTATTATGGAGAATGAGGTGCTTAAATCAACCGGGGAGTTAAAATATGATCAATTTTACGCCGTAATGGAGAGCAAAGACTATTTCATTTTTTATTTTACGGTAAACCAAGCTTCACTGGTAAGGAAAAAGGACATTGATGATCTTAATGCTTTCAGGGAGTTTATCGTCGGAAAATTTATCAACAAGTACAGAACCATATAATGGAGGGGAAAGTATCAGTACATTCGATAAAGGACTTAAAGGCTGCATTTATGCATCTGATATTTGAAACAAGGGTTGTATGGAACAATGCAGCTTTTTTTTCGCCTGGAAAGGTAAAAGGCTTTGAGAACAGAAAGAAATTTAATGATGAATAAGAAGTCAATCATTATTTTTACCTGCTTATTCTCCATATTGATTCTAGGGGCTTTTACAATCATGTTGTCCTGTGCATTTGGAAGGAAGCCTTTTGCCAGGTTAACTGCCGACGAAATCGTGTCTGTGGAATTGCTTTGTTTACCGCCTGATAAAACCATTGGTTCTTTCCTGTTTTTGGACGGTAAGTGTTATCGCACAAAGTATGAACTTTCTTAAAAGCTAAATGCTTTTGGCAATAGAATTTTGCATGGGCAATAGCTCATGTCAAAAGGGAAAGAGCCTTTGATAAAGCTCATAGTAAAATAGTCGAACTAAACGGAGCGCTTAAAACTTTTTCAAAGGCTTTTTATAAATTATTATCTGGGAGTTATATGTTCATGAAAGAAGCAGGGTTGGTTTTTCTAATGCTGTGTTTTATGGCGGTTTTTGTGGGTTGTACAGTTAACTCGGGAAAGAACGTGTCCTCCGAAAGCATGGCTCAGGCTGCATCCATAACCGATACAGCAGAAGACACAGATGGAAATTTCCGTACCCGCAACTGCATGATAGATGACATGGGAAATCTCCTTGTCATGCATAAATGTGGGCATGAACCTTACACCTATGACCGATTCCCGGACATTCCTAGAAACCTTTCCCGGATTATCAGGATGCTGCGGGAAAGCAATAATGTTGTTAGTTTGGATTATGATGACAAGCTGTACCTGTCATATGGGCTTGGAGAAGGAAAATCCTGGATTGTTGGCGGAAATGACGTCGATGTTTTTAATTTCAGCATTGACCGGGAAGAGGATGTCGTTGAATTCTCTGTTGAACAACTGATATTTGATGGTGAAATGGAGGAGGATTACCGCCCATTTCTTCTGGAGACTTTCAAACTGCTTTTCGGAGAAAGCGGTGAGGATATCTACCGTTATTTAATGGGATTTCATGAGCAGCCTGTTGACGGCGCGACAGGTGAAACCCGGATTAACGGGATGACGGTCAAATACAAGTGCGCACCGAAACACAGACTAGTCGTTTCTCTGGTGGCCGGCGAGTAAGCGGGAGTACATCCGGGAAAGCTGTATAAGATTATATAATTGAAGTATGAGAATTATTCTGAAAATTTGAGGAGGACTTCGCGTTGGTCTAAAAGGAAAAAATGATGGAAGTGCTTATAAAAGGCAGGCGTGAATGTTACGTTAAAAAGAGCCCTGCATATAACCCATATGCCAGGTCTGTTTTATATGACTGGGAATTCAGGCTGGAGATGGATGATTTAACATTTGAAAATGGCCCTTTCAGGTATGAAACGTTTTTCCAGGGAGATATACATTCACTGCTGCAAGTGGAAAACTTCTATTATGAAAACTTGTTGGTGGCACAGCAAATAACGGCGGGAAGATTGAGATATCCAAAAGAGTAAATGATATTGGTACCGCATCTTGATATGATGCTGGAAAGGGTGTTGCTGTATGGAGCATTTTTCTGTAAAATAACAGAAAGGCTAAGATCATATTTTGATCAGTCCTTGTTTAACTTATTGATAAAATCTTTATTCTGTAACGTATGTAAAATTACGTTGGAACTAATATTTATGTAAAGAGGTATGGTATATGAAAGACTATGATGAAATCATAAGAGAAAACTCCCCAATGGAGTCAAGTAGGTTGATTTTAAGGCCTTTTTCCATGGAAGACGTGCAGGATGTTTTTTTGTATGCCAGTGATGATATTGTAACCAAATATCTGACATGGTCACCGCATGAAGATATATCGCAAACTGAAAAGGTAGTAAAAGAATTTTATATGAATAAGCCTGGAATTTTTGCAATTGAATTAAAATCAGTGCATAAATGCATTGGATGCATTGAATTAAGAATATGCCCTGAGCATGATAAAGCAAGCTTTGGTTATGTACTGAACAGAAATTATTGGAATAAGGGCTATATGACGGAAGCATTAAAACTAATTATAGATTTTTCATTTTCCAAATTAGGACTCAACCGTATTGAATCTACACATTACGTCGGGAATGAAGGATCCGGCCGTGTAATGCAAAAATGCGGGATGAGATATGAGGGAAAAGGGTTGCAGGAAGTAAAAATCAAGGGTACCTATTATGATGTGGTGCACTATGGGATTTTGAGAGAGGATTGGATAAAGCCAATGCAAGGTTAGAACTTTCAGTGGGAGGTTATAAAGTGAAAAAGATCAACTGGAAAGTATTGAACCTGGCATTTAATGTTTTTTTCATTTATTTTGTCATCCTATTTGCCATCAGAGCATATGACAGGATTAAGCAGTTACGGAGTGCAAAAGGATCCATCAGCAATTGAACGGAAATACAGCTTGATATTTAAGCCTATTAAATATTTTAGGAGGTCGGTTTATGCCAAGAGGAATAAGGGTTAAGCCAAGCAAGCCGGCATCTTTGTTCGGCATGATTGTAGGAATTGTTTTTGTGTTGATCGGATTGTTTATAGTGATTCCGCTTGGAGGCCTGTTTGGTATTTTCTGGACGCTGGCTGCAGTTGCCATGACAGGGTTTCAGGCCTATAACTTTTTTGGTGACAAAGGGGTTGCTTCATGGGAAATAGACATAGACGACGGTGCAAATAAATATAATAATCAGTCAGCAAACGTAAGGGATGATTTTGAAATCAGGCTTAGAAAACTGAACAGGCTGAAAGAAGACGGGCTGATTACTGAAGAGGAATTTCAGAAGAAACGTGAAGAGATTTTACGGGAAAAGTGGTAGAATCATGTGTACATCTGGTAAATGTGAGCATATATGAAAAGGCAGGGATGGGCTGTGGAGCAAAAGCTTTGGTATAAGAGCCCGGCTGGGGAATGGAAAGAGGGACTGCCGGTTGGCAACGGGAGACTGGCAGCCATGGTGCTGGGATATCCTGAACAGGAGAGAATTGCCCTGAATCATGAATGGTTGTGGAATTGAGCCAGGGTCCGGCAAGCAACTATAAGCGGGAACTGGACCTGGATACCGCCATGGTTACGGTAAGTTATGAGACGGAAGATAGGTTTATTACCAGGCAGGTTATTTCTCATTTTACCGAAAACCTGATAATTGTCAGGATCACGGTAGACGGACGAGTTGTCGGAGGGGATTTTTGGCTTGATAATCTTTCCTGTTTGCAGCGGAAAAGACTACTACATTAAGGCAGGAAGTTGAAAGCAGACTGAGTGAGGCAAAGGATGCTGAAAAATCCAATTGGCGGTAACATCATCTAAAAAAGGGAACCCATGCGGGTTCCTTGTTTATTTCGGCAATATGATTGCTTGCTTATTGTTGTACGACCACACGTGATTGCAAAGCGCAACCAATAATGAAAATAATAAAGTGTTGCTAACAATACTTGTTTATGAAGATGTGCAATGGGGTTGTCCCATTTTATTTATGCTCATTTTTGTACGATTATGATTAATTTTCTACAAAAATATGTACAATATATTAAAATTCCACCATTATTGACATTATTTTTGCACTTTAGTATTATTGTATTGCAAACTTCAGTTTAACTCATTAATTAACAACTGGTTGGATTAAGTTACTGTTTAAAATCGGAAACGAGGTCGTTTGCATTTATTAGGTTTTAATATGGATATGAAATGTTTACTTTATGGCAGAGGTTACTATGAAACAAAGATTTCTTGGATTAATTCTTTTTCCCCATGAACTGGACGCTTCCTGGGCTGAGTTAATGGCAGCTTCGGGACTGAACACCATAGGGATTCATCCTCCTGGTGGTGAAAAGGCAGGGAGAAACCTTGCTGAAATGCTGAATGAAACAATGCAGACAACTGTGTTTAAGGAAAGTATAAAGGCTTTTTCAAAAGCAGGTATTTCTGTTGAATATAAAATGCATGCCATGGATTGGATGTTGCCACGGCAGGAATACGATGCTCATCCGGACTGGTTCCGCATGGATGAATTTGGACAACGGAATCCCGACTTCAATCTATGCCCTTCCAATGAAGATGCACTTAAAAGGCTGGAAAAAGGTGCAGAAGATTTGGCACGTTGCCTACCGTCGCCCGATACCCATCGTTATTTCTTCTGGATAGACGATGTACGCGATAAATACTGTAGGTGTGAAAAATGTCGTTATCTTACGCCATCGGATCAGGCTCTTATAATGTATAATCATATCCTGCGTGGTGTAAGGCGGGCTGATCCTGAAGCTACACATTGTTATCTGGCTTATCAGGACAGCATTGAAGCCCCCATGGCTGTGAAGCCGGAGGATGGCCTGTTTTTGGAATATGCTCCTATCGAACGTTGTTCCGGTTATGCCATGAACGATGTCAGTTGCAGTAAGAATCGTGAGCAAGCATCCCATATTGACGGCTTGCTGAATGTGTTTGGTACTGAAACTGCACAAGTTCTGGAGTATTGGCTGGATAATTCCCGTTTTTACAATTGGAAAAGACCTTATGGAGAGTTGCCTTTCTATAAGGCGGTGATGCGTCTCGATGTAGAATTCTATAAGAGCAAGGGCTTTACTCATTTTACAAGCTTTGCATGCGGCTTGGGTTCGGATTACGCTCAACATTATGGAATTCCTCCCATTGAAACTTATGGGCGCATACTAAATGGTAAATGAATCTTCTTTTTAACTGTCTGACATGACTTTTATATTCAAGTTTATGTGTTGCTTTTAACATGTTGAATATTGGCATCTGCACTGAATGGTCTTATTGAGAAGAGCATTTTGAAGCTATTTTCACAATCAAACAACTCGATAAATATGTGTTGAGCTTTATTGGCAGCTTTCTCTCCACTGATACCAGGTACTTATTTGATTGGTGCTGTGTAAGCTTGCTGCTCAAATACTTCATGATTGGAAGAGCAAGATGCATGATGTGCATCATTTATATGTGTATCTGCAGAGGGGTGGAAGGCTGCCGTTTTTTATGAAAGTAACCATTTATACTTTTAACATTAAGGCATAGAAATCATAATAAACATGACTTTTATTCATGAAGGATTTATGTCAGAATATATGAAGACGGTGGCACATCTCCCAGCAGACATGAAGAGGCAGGACAGCAAGATAAGCAGGAGCGCAGACACCACGCATATACCAGGAAGGAGTGGTTGATATGTTGCTGTTATTAAGCATTTTTGTCTTGGGTGTAGGGCTTTTGATGTCAGTCAAGCCTGATATATGGTGGGAAATAACAGAATCATGGAAGTCGTATGATGCTACGGAGCCATCGGATTTCTATGTTAAGACCACTCGCTTTGGAGGTTGCTTTTTTGCTTTGTGCGGAATCGTCGGCATAATGGCATTTTTCCTGCTGCAATAAGCGTCTGAGTCATGTAATTAATACATTGTTGACAACATGGGAAATATATGTAATAATACCTTAAAAGTGAGTATGCTTAAGCATTTCCATGCGAGCAGCATAGGGACTGTGAAAGTCCTACACGAAAGGTTATAACCCTTCGGAGTCACTCTTTTATTAGTGATTCTGAGGGGTTTTTATTTTACATATGCAAGAGGTTCGACTGCTTTTAATACACAACTGAAACTTACGTTGAATATCAGGCAAAACCAGAATTTAGGGGGAGGGAGTTAAATGTATAATCCAGAGACGGTCAAAAACTTCTATAACAATTATGGGATGCGGGAGTGGGAAAGACTTGATTCAACTGCATACCAAAGAATTAACTACCATTTGCATTTGCACTTTCTTCAAGGGCATATTGGTAAAGGTAAAAAAGTACTTGACGCCGGATGTGGAGCAGGAAGGTTCAGCATAGCAATTGCCGGGTCCGGAAGTGAAGTTACTTTGCTGGATATCTCTGATGAGCAGATAAATATAGCAAGGAACAAGATTTTGGAAAGTGGATTATCGGACAGGGTTTCAAATTTCATTGTCGGTGATCTGTGTGAAATGTCCATGATAGAAGATGAAACTTTTGATACTACTGTATGTTACGGTGCTGCGCTGAACTACCTTCTTGACTATCTGAGCAAAGGTTTAAGGGAACTGCTCAGAGTCACAAAAAGAGGCGGGACGATACTCATCAGTGTAAACAGTAAATGGGGAGTCATGCGTTCTTTAGTTGGGAAAGAGAATTTTGATGTTATAGATTTTTTTGGACGGCCGGATTATTGGTTTATTGATAAAGTTGTGGACACAGGCGACGTACCTCCGCATCCTGATGTTTCCCAGCCACCAAGGCATTTTTTTGATGCAAGGGAACTAATGGAAGTTTTGCGGAAATCAGGACTTAAAAGCATTGTGTTAGGGAGCAGCCCATGCCTTACCTCTGGTTTCCGTTCAGAAGCTGAGCTGCTTGAGAAAGACAAGGAAGCATGGAAAACTATTATCCGGTTGGAAGAGAAATCATATTGCCTTCCCACAATGTTGGACTGCGGAGAGTTCCTCCTGGCGAAAGGTGTAAAAGAATAGAGAGCCATTAGAACGTAAAATAATTGTACATATATGTTACACACCTATAGATGCACATGTAAACGAAATGGTGAAAAATAAATGTATAGTTTTTACGGGAACAAAGGACAAATGGCTGACAAAGGAATACAGAAACAAGTTGGCGAGCTATAGCAATATTGATGTGGTTGAGGTGGAAAATGCAGGGCATTCCTTAGAGGTAGATGATGATTACAAGCAAAGTATATGGATAATAGAATATATGACAGATAAACGCTCTGACTTCATCAAGCACAATATGGCTGTGTAAAAAGCAATGCTATGATTTGGCCATAGTATTTGTAAAAGCATAATAAAAACGATTGAAGAGAATAAGAAGAAAAGCATTATATATTTCCAGAAGTGCACCTTGTTTGTAACTGATTATATGGTGAGGTGTACTTTTTTGTTTATATTTCATATACAGGTGGTAAAATATAAACCATGTGAGGTGTGATGTCTTGATATCATAATTTATGAATGAGTGACAAAAACCAAAAATATGTAGATATACAGGATAGATAGGTTTAAGAATTATAGTTAGGTATACATAAATAGTATAAATGAACAAGTCTTTACCGTAACATAATTTATTGATTTTGTTCCAAAAACCACTTTAATTTTTGCATTTAACGCCTGAAAAGCTATAAGTTCAATGTCAGTTATAATTCTTTCCCGCTTCTCGAGTTTTGAAATACATATTCTGTCTATATAAACCCACTAATGTCTCAAGTTTTATCAATAGTTACCGTTGCTTCATATTATTTTTTTGTCCGTGGTTTTATCCCTGGATTCTGCAACATTTCGCTCCTGAAGTTATCTATTGTTCCATATCTGCACCACCTTTGCGTTCTTTACTGGAGAGTTGCATTTTGTTCAAAATTAATGCAAAAGTGTGCCCAGACAAAGATCAAGCCATGGGAAATGGAAGGATTTGCTACGTATAAGAGAGACTGTCAATCATGCAAAATAAGATGTGTTTTCAGTTCTGCTTTCTAACCAAATCGATAATGAGGTGTAGAAAGTAAAGAGGCAAATACGCTGAAAGCAGATAAAGCACCAACAAAAGAAAGGTTAAAAATCCAAACAGGCACATGACTTGCCTATAGCGATTGTTTGAGGGATCTGGAGGATATGATAGAAAGACATGACCGATAAGAATATGTATAGACAAAAGGTAATAAAAAGAAACCCAAAAAGAGGGAACAGTGAAGCTTGTGATTTGGCAAAAGAAATTGAGGAATTAAAAAACAAGTTAAATAGAGCGGTTTCCAGAGAGAACAAAATACTCACCAGTGCAGAGGTCTTGGAATTAAGTCAAAAACTTGATGAACTTATTGCGAAATACATGAAAATACATATATAGTTTAGGAACTCATTTATCCATTTACCATGATTTACTGGTATAAATCAAATACTAAGGTAAAGTATCATAATATCAATAAACCTGAAAGGTACTGATATTATGAGTAGGCGGAAACTTCAGATAAATGAAAAGCATTGCAAATACACTGAACTCGAAAGCGCGTATGATAAATGCCAGGATCCAACAATGAAAACAAAGTTACTTGCAATCCTTCAAACTTGGGACGGATTAACCAGTACTGATGTGGCTAAAAACCTTCATAAGTCTGACTTCTGTATCCGTAGTTGGATCCATAAGTATAATGCTGATGGTATCAACGGATTGAAGGATGCTCGTAGTGGTAATCGACCCAGCTATTTGTCGGAGTAACAAAAGAGAGCCGTAGTAGAAGCTTTACAGAAGTCCCCAAGAGACTGTGGTTTTAATCGTAGCAACTGGACGATGCCACTTTTGAAATTGTGGATTAATAAGCAATGGGGAATCAACTATAAAGTTTCAAGCCTTCATGATGTAGTCCATAATCTCGGCTTCACACTGCAGCGTCCAAAAAAGCAAAGCAGGAATGCTAAGAAAGAGCTAAGGGAGCAGTATACTGATGAACTAAAGGAGCTGCTCGCAAATGTGGATGATGATACAGTAATCCTTTACGAAGATGAAGCAATCATAACAGATGAACCTACAGTAACTGTCAAATGGGCACTTAAGGGTAACCAACCAATCGTAGCCACTGAAAGCAGTAGGTCTCGCCATAGAACCGTAATGTTTGGGGCTGTAAACCCTAAGGATGGCGAGGTTCTCTACTCAACCTATGATGCTGGTAATTCGGAAACCTTTAAGGATTTTTTAAAATAGGCTGTCTTGTCGTTATGTTAACAAGAAGGTCATCTTACTGCTTGATAATGTACGGTATCATCATACAAATAAAATTAAGGAACACCTGGGCTCTCTAAACAATATTACTTTTAAGTATCTACCCCCTTATAGTTCCGACCTAAATGCGATCGAGCATTTGTGGAAAGATATTCGCAAAAGCGTTACACATAACCATTTGTTTGAGTCCATAAAGCATACAGTACGGGCAATTCGCAAGTATTTCATGACGATTCAAAGGGCTCCGGCAAAAGTAAGGAGCATTCCTGTAATGAAGTTTTGTGTTCTTTGAAAAAAGAAGACCAAGCCTGTAAAATATAATTGTGGTTGTTAACCACCAAGAAAACGCCACAAATAAAACTTACAGGAGGTCTTCAATATGAAGTATAAACAAAATTTTAAAATTATGCAAATCACAGACACAACTTTGGTAATAGGTGTTGATATTGCCAAGAAGATACACTATGCCAGGGCCTTTGACTGGAGAGGAATTGAAGTTTCTAAGACAATTAATTTCAAAGCTAGTAGTGCTGGATTTACTGAATTCAAGGAATGGGCATGGGAAGTTGCAGCAAAAAACGGTAAAGAAAAGGTTGTTGTTGGATTTGAGCCTACAGGTCACTACTGGTACACATTTGCACAAGCTTTGCAGGAAGATGGAATTATGGCAGTACAGGTAAACCCGTACCACGTCAAAAGCACCAAAGAGCTTGATGATAATTCGCCCAGCAAGAGTGACCATAAGGATCCCAAAACCATTGCTATGTTAGTGAAGGATGGGCGTTACCAGATTCCCTATATGCCTAAGAATGAATACGCAGAGCTCAGGAAAGCAAATAACCTGAGAGAAGAGTGGCTAAAAAAGATTTGGGCTATTAAAAATAAGGTTCAGAGGTGGCTTGACACGTTTTTTCCTGAATTCTTGGATGTATTCTCTGATTGGGAAGGCAAAACAGCTGTAATGACATTGGAGAAATTGGGGCTGCCGGAGAAGATAGCAACGTACTCTCCTGAAGAAATCGTATCTATATGGAGAGAAGAAGTAAAAAAGGCTGTAGGCATCAAAAAGGCCCAAAAGCTCATAGAAGCTGCCGGTAGTAGTGTAGGGGTAAGGCAAGGGCAGAAAATGGCACAGTATGAAATTCAGTTGTTACTCAAGGAATACCGGGAAGTCCGTGCAATTCTAGATGACCTTGAAAAGCAGCTTGAAGAACTTGTGCTTTCAATACCGGGAGCTATAAGGTTTTTAGAGGTTAAAGGGATAGGAATAAAGACAGTTGCAGGTTTTCTGGCAGAGGTAGGTGACATCAGACGGTTCAGCCATCCGAAGCAGATCATAAAGCTTGCAGGGTTAAACTTAAAGGAAAACAGCTCAGGAGACCATAAGGGAGAGACCACCATTACCAAAAGAGGTCGTAGCAGGCTAAGAGCACTGCTGTTTAGAGCGATTCTGCCAATGACTGCAAAGAATGCTGAGTTCATGGCATTGCATAAATACAACATTACGAGAAAGGAAAACCCGCTAAAAAAGAAGCAGTCGCTGATTGCATTGTGTAATAAGCTGATAAGGATAGCTTTTACACTGATCACCAAGAATGTAAAATACGACCCGGTAAAAATGCTGGGAGATATCCACAGAGAAGACTCAGCAGTTGCTGCGTAAGCGTCATGTAGTAATGCTTACGGGTCACGGCCTGTCAGGAGGTCATTTCTCACGGGTCGTCCTTCTGACAGGCCTACGGCGTGTGATAGCAGGGATTGAGCGAGGGACAAAGGGGACGGGGATATATAAAGTATGATATTCCCTCGCCTTAAGTAATTGTATCACACGCCTTGCTCACGGGTCATTTATCTAGGGTAGAGGCACTGGAGTGATGAGCTCAAGACGCCAAAGACAGGGATATATTATTTGAAATTAACAAATGGTCTTTATACCTGAAGGCCTTATTAGCTTCGCAGAGGCAAGAATGCGTTTCCACATTAGTGTGAACCTTTGCAGGAGGTTAAGGAATCCCAGGTGTTTAAGATAAGAAGTAATTCTCAAGCATATGAAGAACCTTGAAAAAGAGAGCTGATAGTCGGCAGAAATTATCACCAGGAGGGCGCATAGACGACCCAGTAAAGGAGCATAGCCGACATCCACCTCACGGATAGGCTGAACGAAGGAATTTAGGCTACGAGCCAGCGAGATATGGGAGGGTATGCCACCTGAGATTATGTGGAAAGACAGGGCCGCAATAAGCTGTAAAAAGGACGCAGTTTATTAAGGATACCCTTTTTCAGATAATTTCAGGCAAGAAAGCATTATATTGCTGAAAATCCGTGAAAAGCAATCTTTGAAAAAGTGAAATTCTAAGAATGCGTGAGAAAAACCAAGAAAATGAAAGATAATAGAGGGAGATGATCTTTCACTATGAGCAGGAAGTTAAGGTTACTGTCTTTCCTGCTGGCACTGTGCATGTTGTTATCCATAGCAGTAGGGTGTCAGAAAAAAGACAGCGAAACAACAACTCAGCAACCTGAAACAACTGCAAGCACTTCACAGGA
>ENA-OWPA01001081-OWPA01001081.1-bioreactor-metagenome-genome-assembly--contig:-NODE-1081-length-21805-cov-18.055781_pt1 | contig 21805 bp, 11 predicted proteins | sample MGYA00238139_ERZ651803 | MGnify/ENA primary metagenome ERZ651803 (study PRJEB26909, sample SAMN07631231) | bioreactor metagenome | isolation source: Switchgrass digestor | place: USA: Dartmouth... | reverse complement strand
ATCGACGTGAATATGATGTACGACAGAAGAGAGGATGTTAAGAGAGAAATCAACAATAACTTAGCATTCTTGTTTTCGAGTAGGTGAAGCAAAAGATGGCCGATTACATTGAAAGAGAACTTAAAAAGGCAGAAAGGCGCGCACAGGTCGCAAAAAGGATATATGACGAATTTAATATCTTTGAAAGAACAGGCGGCGCTATAAAGCCTGCACAGCCAAGCATAAGCAGTCTTAGATATCTGCACAAGAACCGTGGCAATATAGCAGGGGGCAGTGAGTCAATCCTGCCCCCAGAGGTCATTAACGACATTTTAAATGCACGTAATGTAGTACTAGGAAGATACAATATTGCCACGTCGGTAACAAACCTAAACCCATGGAAGAACCCTGCTCAGTACACGGCAGAAGCACTCCATAGGATAAGGAGCATGCAAAAGGGAACGATTTGGGCTTCTGACGTTGAATGGCTTGCTGGCGGTAAAATGTCATTTGTGTCGCCAGTTGAAGTTGCCATCATGCCCGTGGAAATAGAAAACGGGCTTATAAAGAACCTATCCAAAGATAACGTCATATCATTCGCTGTAAGGCTTCCGAAGAACGAAGCAGATGAAATAGCAAGACTTATAAACACAGTAAAAGACACTCCACGCGGCATGCTGCCGAAGCTGACTGATGACGAATTAAGAACACTTGCAGATCTTATAAACTATGCAGGAAAGAATACAATAGACCCGACCGGTATTGTAGCAAGAAAGACAGCAAGACCTATAGTTACGAGATATAACATACATAAATACATAGACTTAATTGAAGACGGATTCAATAACCTAAAGCCCGACTCTGCATCACATGCCATAGATCGGGCCGATCTTGGCGCTGCCATAAATCGTGCCATGATGCAAAAAGGCTACAAGCTCGAAAAAGATCCGTTATTTGTCTGGCATAACGGTTTGGCTGCGGACGTGCCTGTTCTCGAGCGCTCGTTTGGCAATAAAGACATTGCTCAAATATTTGGCTTTGAAGGAAAGGCGCAGCATCTTGATACATATGTATGGCTAAGATCTGTAGTGCAAGATCCGTTATCACTGCATAAGCTGCACAAGAAAGGAAAAGCCCCAATACAGGGTCCGTCGACCCTTGGAACCTTGTCTCGCTCACTGACAGGATACGAGTTCTTAGAACACGTAAGCGCAGAAGACGTATATGGCACAGTAAATATGCTTGACTACATGTTAAGACGCAGAAACGTGTTTAAAGATATAGATGTATCCAAAACTGTATTTGGCAAGGATGTCAAAGAGCTATTTTCTATTGGCAGTATAACAAGAACTCCTGAAACGCCACTTAATATGGCATATGAAATGACCGAAGATGGATGGAAGGCAAGAACATATCAAAATCTTGCTACATACAGACATGCCTTGCATCGTATAGTAAACGAGTTCGAAACAGAATACTCTGGAAAAAAGTATTACGGTGTCGTGCTGCATAACATAGATGACGATGTAGTTTCTGTGCTTGCATACGAAAACGTAAGAGACCTACAGAACGCAATCCAGCAGAACTTCGTCATGATGGATTCTGCAGTAAGACACAGAGAAACAAGACAATATATCATGCAAACCAGAGCGCGTCGTGAATATGCCGGCATGTTCAGAGGCACAAAGGATTCACCGAAGCTATTTGAAAGATACATGCACGCGTATGAATACATACAGAGCTCGCCAATAAAAGCTCGGATGAGGGGAGGTAAACTCTCAAGCGCAGCTACGCAAAGACTTGTTGATGAAGGCATCCTAACCCAATCACAGGCAGAAAAGTTCGCATACATGTATCCGCGTATAAAATCAGAATATGAGATATTAAAGACTCTAAAAGAAGATGCCGGATTTAAAGCGCTTAGTAATGACCAAAAAGCGGTAGCATTGGCGTTGCTTAAAGATAGGCTCGGAGAACACGTTGAAGATGTGGTTCTGCCTGATCTTTACAGGCAAGCTCAGATATGGGACCCTGTATCAAAGATATATAGGACGGTAGATGCACGTACGCCGTCCACGCTTGCCAATAGTCTTATGAGTATAGCCCTTGAAGACGGAGGCAATTTAACTGATGCCGTATATCGTCTAAGAGGTATTGTTGCGCAGCTTTCATCTGAAGGTACGATAGAGCGTAATAAAGCATCAAAGGTAATCAGGACTATGTATAACGTACTTCCTTATCATGACGATCCTACAAGAGGCGTCCATGATATAGCACTAAACGTCGCAACAAACATTATCGAAGAAGTCGGCGAAAAGAAGGCCTACAACGTAATAAAGGACCAAGAATCACTTACCGCAAGAACGCTTAGTGCCAAAGCGATAAGAGAGTTAAAGGATAACAGCACGATATCAAGTGTAGTAGCCAATGCACGCAGGTATTTTAAGATAGAGGGTAATCTCGCCATTATCGACCCGGACTTCGAAGAAAAACTTGCGATCATAGATAGACAGCTTGCAAAGCACGTATCGCTGTTTTCCGAAAAAGTCGCGATGGATATGCAAAACCTGGGCCCGACACCTTTAATGGAGCAGATAAGAAAGCTCGCAAGAGAGTATGAAAGCAAGGGTATCGGGCTAAACGCATGGATCTCGAGATCTTCTAAGAGTCCTGGTCTTGAGCTTGCGCTATACGATCTTAACACCGCAACACAGGTTGTCGACGCAACAATGCGCGGTTCTGCCGCACGTATATTTATCCCGCTAATAGACGACCAAGGATTTATTAATATAGACAACTTGCCGCGTGTCAATATGCTTGTTCCTACAGCGATTGACTATAATACGCGCAAGGCAAGACTAAATACAACTCAGCATGTGCTGTTTAACACGTTGACGTACAAAGACACAATAAATGAAATATCACGGCTTATTAAAGATAAACGTTATAGTGAAGCTGCAGATCTTGCTGCAAAAAGAATCAGACATGCAGTACAAGGTGTTCCTGCAGGCTCGCGCTACTCGAGAGAGCTAATAAGTGATACTGTCGCAGGCACGAGAAAAGCAAATCTTTCAAGAGCTGGTTATATTGATTATAATAGCCTGGTATATAGCGCTACAAGGGCTGAGCTTGGCAAAGCAATTGGTCTTAACAGATTTAAGGAACACGGTCTTGACAGTAACCTTCTTATACGCTCCGTAAGATACGGCGGCAGTAGCTACAACATAGTAAAAAGAATAGGTCTTGACGAAACATCTCTAGAATACAAAATGGGTTCTGCAATATCAGAGATACTGCGCGACACCCTTGGACTAAAATACGGTGACAATGCATTAAAGGGTGAAAGGCTGCAATCTGGGTATCTAAGTGTTGAACAGTATGATCCGAGGATTTTTGGCGTATTTGGATTCTATAGCGATACAGGACGCGAAAACCCAAGACAGATGCTAAACTATTACAGGCTTAGCCCGAACGCAAACTTGGACGACGCTACATTAAAAAGATTAACCACGATATACATGGGCACTGAAGAATCTTTCAGGGCAGAGCCGGCTATTACTGCACTGAATCTTAGAACTGCATTTATGACTGATAAGGATATAGCAGCAATAGTAAACAGAGAAGAAGTAGAAAAGCTTCCGCAGATAAGAAGACCAACTGTGCACGACGACATGATGTTAATGAGGGCTGACGTCGCCAAGGCATTTGATGTATTCCAGAAAAAAGTAATACACTTAGAACCTGATGAAGTACCTGTATCAATGCTTGACGAACTGGCAGCCACCGGAGGTGTTATAAGAAAAGGTGACGTAATTGCAGAAGCAGGAGGAAAAAAGCGCATTTATGAAGATAAGTTCGATGCAATCGTAAGAGAAGTCCGTATAAACGAAGAAAAAGGAACATATGATATCATCATTGACCAATTTATACCAACAACAATAGGTACAAAGTTCCAAGGCTTTGACAGTGGTAACAAGTTTACTGTAGGACTTCTTACAAAAGAAGAAATAATACGCCTATTTGGCGAAGAATACGCCGACATAGAAGCAATAGTGAATGTCGGAGTAAAGAAGCTGCCCGGAGATTTACTTGCCTCACAGCTTAATATGATGATGTACGAAATGCAGACTGTGGGTAAGATAACAAAAGAACAGATACAGGCAGCAGTAGAAGAAGTCCTCGAGAGGGCGATGGGCAAGGATCCTGTAAAAGAGCTAAGAAAAAGAGGTTTAAGGATCGAGGCAATAAACGATTCGTACAGACTTGTTTTTCCGACCAGGATGATATACGATATTAACGTTCAGGAATATATTAATGCAGTAACAGAAAAGCTTGGCGGTAAAAACATAATAACAACAAAGACTGGCCATAAAGTTCTAACAGGTCTTATGGGATTTATAAGATCCGACGTTGCAGACTATATGGGTGGCGTAGGCGAAGAAGGAGAGTTTGTAAAGATAGGCCTACGTGAGCTTGAAATGATGTATAACAGAAGCAAGCTACACGGAGTGCAGACAAACAGGCTGTTAGAACTAATGGAGGGTGCAGCGTTTCAGGAGTCTAATAGCTTCTTAAAAGAAGGAGCAATAATAAGAGAAGCACTTGCCGCAGCCAGCGGTCAGCACAGACCTTTTCTTGAAGATATACCGACGGTACGCGTCGTGAATCAGCCACAACTGCAAAAAGGAGATATACTATTCTCACAGTTAAGACTCATGCCCACTGAATCAAGAGGGTATCTAAGAAGCGAACTTAGAGGAACAATCGTCGATCCTGGCCTGTTTGATGGAAAGCCTTTCTTCCTTGAGCTTCCGACACCAGTTACCATGAGCGATGCCAAGGGCAGATCATATACGGTTGACAAGGCCCTGATAGCTCCGCTTAAATTAAGAGGCGAGCAGGGCGAAGTTCATCTAAATGAAATACAAAAAGCCCAAAGACAGCTGTTTAACGCTATCTTTGATTATAATGCTGCTACAGACGATATTGCATTAGCAGAGGCAAAAGACTCACTCCAGAGAGCTGTTGAAAACCTGCACCAGGAATACGGCAGGGCTATAATGCATTCAAAAGGATATATCGCCGAGAATGCCTTGTCGCATAGAGTATCTCATTCAGGTATATTTAAGTACAGAACAATAGATCCTAACTCATATATATATAAATATGCAAACACACTTGATGAAGGTTATGCTGTTATGTCGAGATATGACCTGATGGATATGTTAAGTGGCGTCAGGGATGCAGACAAGATCATGGAGATGGCGGAAAAAGAAGGCATACCAATGATAAGCATCAGGTGGCCCGTAAAAGACGTAAGCACAATGCAGGTAAACATGGTCAAAGTTCTCTCAGAAGAAGCAGAAAGCAGCCTTCCGGTTTCGCTCAAAGGCAATGTATGGGTTACATTGGGCACACAGATAAGCCAGAACGCCGACATGGACGGCGATACCCATGCATGGTTATTGCCCCAAATAGCTGGAAGCAAGGCAAAAGGCGCAATGATTGACACTCAGGCCAATCAAGAACTATTAGATCTATTTAAAGCAGAGCAGCGCTATTCAAGACTTATTGCAAACCAAAAGATAGAAGAGTTGGCCGCAGACGAATACCTTTATGATGTGTTAATGAGCTCGGACACACTAAAAGCCAAGGTAAGCATGTATGACGAGATAATCGGAACAGAGGCAAGATTACAAAAGAGAGTTGGTATATTCTCAAACATGGCAACAAGGTATAGGCGTGCGGCAGAAATAACAGTAAACAGTATGACGCAAGAGGCGATTAAAGATGCTGCGTCAAACCCATGGCTTGTAACGTCTTACTTTATGAGTGCTGTAGAACAGATGCCGATCTCTGCAAAGAGATTAAGTGAACAGCTAACAGAGGGCACAACAGCGGAGCAATTCAAAAAATACATAGGTGCAGTCGAGAACTTGTACGCAGCTTTATCAAACTTTAACATAGATGAGATTATAGATCAATCAAAGACACTTGGTGTATTCAAGCAAAACGAACTCGGCGAATGGATCTTCCAGGGTGGCGTTAAAGACCAGGTCAAGATAGCACGTGCAGTATTTGGAAGAGACCTAACAGAGGCAGACATCAGGACTGCGCTTGACCTTATTCAAAGACATACATCAAAGAATGTAATATGGGACAGCTTCTTAAACGTTGCGCTTGCCGAACCTGGCTCTGCTGTTGATGCTATACGGTTTGGCTATGACATATCCAATCCGTCAAAAACAAGTCCCCTTGGTTACTACGTGCTTGATAAGTTTTTACACTTCGGCGTTGGTGATGAAAAGCTCATTGAAAAAGTCGATAAACTCGTTCCAGAGGCAATGAGTTATATTGCCTCCAAAGGAAGGGATATAGGCGGCGCGTTCAACACAGAAAACATATCCAATGTTACTGGCAAGTCATTATATACAATAGGTCAAAGCAAGGTAGACGAAGTATCTGAGGCGGTAGGAAGTGCATTTAAAGGAGCGACATTAAAAGGACTCGGAACCGCCGCTATGATAGCGATGGGCGCATGGGCAATTTCTGGCATGTTCAGAGGACCGAACATAGAACACGAGCCAGTTGAAGCGCATGAAGATCAGGCTCCGTCGTCCGATGGCACATACGTCAATCCTGTTAAGTACGCTGTTGGTGCACCACCCGGGGCAGGCCCGACAGCATATGTAACACCAAAGGGAACAGGATATGAAAAGATAAATGTCGTAATCAGAGGCAATGTCAACAGAGGAATGACAAATGAAGAAGTTGCCCAGATGATATCCGACGAGGTTATAAGACAAACAGGAATCAACATGAATATTAAGATAGTATCCGAGGACAACAGACAAACCATAGATAGATCCTGGCTGCAAATGCAGTTTACAAACGTATTAAAGACAGGATACGCGTACTAAGGGAGGGCAAGACAAATGGCAAGCATTAAGCGGGCTAACATACAAGTATTAGATGTAGCACCGTATGGAGCAGACAATTCGCAATCTGGGGCAGTCCGCACCTCTGTAGCAACAGCGCTTAATGTTCCAGAGAGCTATCTCGATAATGTAGATCTTACAAAGAACATGTATAAATTCAAGATAATGTTTACAGAGCAGGCTGAGGACAACCCGGTATACAGCACAACATACGCTGTTGTTCATTCAGTAAATATAGGCGAAAGACTAAGAAACGCCATGTCTATTCTTAATATAGACAACGGAGGGGGTTTTCCAGAATCCCTTCCTGTTGTCGGTTACATAGAATATTCGCCAAACCCCGCATACGAAAACGGCATAATGATTATAAAGATAGAGATCACAGTAGAGTCGAGAAAGCTTATACGATCGCATACGCAGCCTATTGATATTCCAAGACCCACGTTTGACGATTATGTTGTTAAATATGACTATAAGCCTGTCCTCACATCAAAAGATATGTGGGTCAAAGGTACGGTATACGGTGTAACAGACGGTGACACCATAAGAATAAGTGTGGAAGAACAGAACAAGGTTGGAAGCGAATTTGTCGGAAGACCTCTGACAGTGCGTCTCGTTGGTGTACTGTGTTCCGAAACTAAGAAGGATATCAACACATCGTGGTATAACAAAAATATGGAGTGGGCTGCAAGACATGGCCTTGAGCCACCAACAGAAGAAAATGGCATAATGGACAAAATATGTGCGCTTGCTGAAGAAGCAAGAGAGTTTGTTGAAGGGCTAGTATTAAACAAGAAGGTTATCGTAATTGCAGAGGTCGACGACAACAACATACCCGGAGACCAGCCTAAATTTGACAAGGATGGCCGCCTTGTAGGAGTCGTGTATCTCGACAGCACGCAAGGGTATACGGGTTTAAATGATCAGGAGCTCACAATTTGCGTCAATACATCAATCATAGCAAACAAGTCAAAGAGATTCCCTGAATTTGCCCTTGGTGAGCCCACATACGAGTATAGTATGGATGGCAATGGAACCATAGTAAGTAAGTTCGACATCCATACATGGTGGTCGTATGCGCCTGACTACGACAAGCGCGTAGAAGAAATAAGGAAATACGAGCTGGAAAAGAAAAATTCAAGCGGCATGCAGGCGTTTCTTGATAAATACGGGCTTAGCATGCTGCCTCAGACGCCTCTTGACGCGCTTGACAATAAGGTAGAATTAGTGTATAATAGACAATATAAGGTAAAAACAGGTGTGGATAGCTATATCGTCCAGTCTGGCGATACTTTAAGCAGTATAGCTGCTGAATTTGGCATTTCTGTTAATGAATTAACAAATCAGATTGGCGACATAGACTTATATCCTGGGCGCGTAATCTCGATTGATAGATATGAAATCTTTGAAGACAACGAAGACGACCTATGGGAAGGCGGATTTAAACTCAATAACTATAACCTCGTCCCCGCTGACTGTGAAACCGAAGACTATGAGAATATGAGGATCGACGACAGGAACCGCCTAGATGAACAGATGGGTTTTGATCCGTACAACCAGTTTAAATTAAGAATAGGCGACTGCATGTTCCTTGTTCCCCCGTTATCAATTCACGTGGATACGCAGGCGTCCAATGTAAGATTACAGACATTGAGAAGCAAGTCGTCGATGCAAATACAAAGTGGATATTCCGATACAGTTATAACAATAGATTTATTCTTCCCTAATCTTGAATCTGTCAACGGGTATGAGATGCCCGGACTAAAAGGAATGACATATTATCGCAATGGTCTGCGTCCGCTGATAGCCCAGTTCAAGAGAGCGCCTTTTCTGCCTATAGAGAATGAGCTTTTGAACGAACGTTTTAATATATATGCTGTTGTACTAAAAGACCTGGAGATAGCAACTGTCCCAGGTTTTCCGTCATGCCTGCAAGCAAGATTAACTCTCCTGCAATTTGATCATACCGTCTATATGCCGCAGGAAGAAGACTTTGCATCTACGTTTTGCTGGCCGTTATTCAGATGGTTCTATCAAAGATCGTTAAATCCGTCTGATAAACCCGAAAGATCATATTACGCAAAACTTAACAGGCTTGACGATACCATCTCGTTCTCAATCCCTGATGAGGCGGTACTAAACGAACGCAAGCAAGCGATCTACGACCTTGTAAATAAGATACATCCAAGACTATTCAGAGAAGCCAATATAAAAGATAATACGACAGTTGGTGAGATACTTAAAGAAGCAGAACACATAGGTATGGCACGCGAGCAGTTTGACAGGTTTAGGCAGGCTTTAAAAAGATATCCGGTATCTTTGTATCCAAAAATGTACAACTCAAGCGGCTTATTTGATGTCACCGAGATATATGAAGAGGTTAGGGAACTTATTAGCGGTAGAAGCAATGATTCATCAAAAGCAGCAAAATATGCGGTTGCGCTTTATAATATAGTTGCATACACCTATTTTGGCGCGAGTACAATGCACGGGTCTGCAACTGCATACTTTATTATGTATAAAATGCGTGAGATTTTGTATATCATCAATAATATGGCATACCGCTTCTCTAGCGACCCGGCATGGTCTATGGTTAAAGACAGTAGTATAGCAAACCTGTACGTGTCGTTCACTGCCAAATCTACAATTACTGTGCAATATGTTTCTCATAGATTTGTAAGCTCGCCCGGTGTGTCAGGTGTTCGCTCCGCCAGCGTTGTTGAGGATACACTTGAAGCAGGTAGCCCTGCAAGTCTTTACGAGAAGTATCTCGGCGATGATGAAGCGCCGTATAGTGGCGGAATGTATATCATACAGATAAACTCTCCTGTCAATAAAAGACGTGTTAAGACCAAGCTCGGAAATACGAACTACTATGCAATTAATCCGTATGACGAAACGCTTGTATCTATAATAGGAAACACAGAAGAAGCGACATCCCTGTTTTTTCTTGACTATGAACGTGAGTTTGAAAAACTAAACTATATGGCTCATTTGTCGGAAGCCGATATACCATCTGTAGAGTTTCCAATAGACGACATCTATATAGAATCAATGGCTGCGCGGATGCATAATATATATACTCCGCTCCAGATATTGTCAGCGGAAACCCCGACATACCAGCACCTTGGTTCTTCTGATGCGATAATAGATCTTACTATCAGAACAAAGAACAGGGAGGCGGTAGAAAGATTTAGACAGCTAATGTCTACAGCCCAAAGACTTGCAAGAGAATATAGAATAGCAATAACCTCTGGTGTACTGACAATAAACACACCTCTTACCTCGTTGCTCGGAGTTAAGTCAGTACTGATAGAAAGGCTTTCAGTGGAAACATCGCAAAACGACAAAGAATCTTTTATAATCAATATATCGTTTATTGCGTTCGATAAGACACAGAGGGTAAAAGAAGAACTCGACATGGTGGCCGCATATGGTGGTTTAGAGTATGACTTGCAAAGCTTTATAGATACGTACTCAAGGAGAAGAAGAAATGAATCAGGTTTTGAGTACGCCATTATAGATTTTACACTGAGGGAGCTTGAACTCTACCCTGATCTCGAACTTCCAACATATGAAGAAGTAAACGAGATTTTACCACATCTTAAGATAACATACCCTAATGGTATGCCGTTTCTGCACTATCCTAATCCAGATAATGCCAAGTTTGTAGATCCTGATTTCTATATTAGGTGTGAGCACACATTTAGGGATTATGTATATGCAATACTCGAAGACGGACAAGTGCCGATCTATATGACAGATCAGCTCGGTTTTGAAATGTTTGAAGTTACTCCGACAAGAGAACAGCAGATTAATGGCGGCATGACACAGCCTAGCGCGATATATTCAGACGAGACACTAGAATGGATTGAACAGAACTTAAATGAGGTTTATGTAGGGCAAAGAACAGATAAACAAACCGGATGGGGGTACACAACAGATATCAACGCCATACAAACAACCAGATACGATCCCAAGACCATACCGGGAGCAAAGACAAATCCTAACGAAATTGTGAAAGCATCAGTTGGCTCAATGGGGCCAAAAGTCCCTGAAAAAATAAAAGCCACAATCACTAAAGAAGCAGTCATTAAGTCGCCTACAGACGAAGAGATAAAACGCTGGTTTAACCTTAACAATGCATCAGACAATGTAATTGCGAGTATACGTGCAAACAGGTTTAAAAATCCCACGGAAGCGGAATTTGTGCAATATCTAACTGAAATTGTATGTGATGATAATACGGGATTCTTCAGAGATCTGCCGTCAGAGGCTGACCTTATCTCATCTGGCAATAATTATCTGTATACGTATAAGTATTCCGATAATAGGATATCACCTCCGAAAATTACAAGAGAAAAGGTTGTCAACGTCCTAAAAGCCCTGTACGACCTTGAATCAGGATGGAAACAGTTTGATGGTAATGGCATTCCAATATGGAGCAAGACAAACGACATAGGTATCGCCCAGCTTAACGCGTATACGTCTGGGATTCTACAAAACCTCGATCAGGCAAGAAGAGCAGCATGGGACTGGAAATACAATCTATACAGAGGGGTAGAATTCTTCGCACAGCAGTACAACTTTGCAATTACACACTCTGACAAACTTGGTAACGCAGACGCAAAAGAAAACCCGCTCGACTGGGCAATCGTATGCTACAATAAAGGACCAGAGAGTGGTCTTAGAAACTATTCAGACCCAAACCAAGTAGACTACTATAATGCAGTCATGAAGAGATTTAAGACAAAGTACGGAGCAGATCCAGTATACGTCGGCGCTACTCCAACGTCGTTACGCGATGCCAGCGTAGCCAATTCGCAGATTCAGGCAACTGAGAAGCTGCAGCGCATCAAAGAATACCTATCGAAAGACAAGCTATACATCAAGCTGTCTAAATTCGTTAATGACTCCGGTCTTGCAAAGATACTATCGTTCAATCAGAAAACAGAAGCAACACGCATGGCGTATGAAGGAGCTTTATATAACAGTATACTGGGCACAGACGTTATAGACACAGAACACTATAAAAATATTGCCAACGCGACTTCTCCTCAGGATATAGTATTTGACCTGACAGAATACGAAAGATACTCCTTATACGCAAGAGTAATAAACGACATATTAGTTGCTGATACAACAGGTCAATTCAGTCTGTACGACAACCTGGTAAAAGACGCAGGTAGCACTGACACCACAAAGCAATCATTATGGAAACATAGGAAGAGTAAGCTTCAGGGATATAAACTTGAAGACTACGTCAAAGAAGTTATAAAAGAATTTAAAACAACTGGTACGTTTGACGCTGACAAGCAATATATTATTATCAAAGAGGGCGCAGCGCAGTATTTCTTCGATACGGCTGTTATAGCAATTACAAAACTCGAGCAGAATAACTATTCATATTCTTCGCCGTACTTCAAGAGCCACATGATAGATAGCATCAAGAGCAGTATCGACACAAGAAAGATATACGAAATAGCAGATTTTGAGAATGCCGAGTTTGCAGAAATCGTCATAGACTCAATTGACACACAGGATGCTATCAGAGGTGCAATTATATCCCCAGACGATATAGCGATACTGTACAGAAGCGCATTTAAGGACATTGTTGAGTACGACCAGCGCGGAAGACTTGTAAGGGCATTCCCGACATATCAGATGTTCATCATCGACGAAGGCAGATGGATGGCATGGCACAAGCTATGGGATAACTTCTATGGATATAATGCCATTGTTTCAATAGATTTGTGTCGTGACAGAAAGATTGCCGCAGATACATGTGTTATCACACTCGCTAATATATACCACAATCTCACGACCTATGACAACGAAGTAAGCTATGGCGAGTGGGATTATACACTCGGCGATCTTATCTGGGGTAATAAATACGCAAAACAGAAAGTATGGCGTACCATCTGGGATCTTCCCGATGATGAAATCCTACTAGCAAGAAGAGACGAGCTTAATACACTAATGCTAAAGCCCGGAGCGAGAATACATTTAAGAATGGGTTACGGCTCTAATGCATATAGACTCCCAGTAGCATTCAATGGCGTTATAACAGAGATGAACGCAGGAGAAATAGTAACGATTATGGCACAGGGCGATGGCATAGAACTGTGCAATAAGCTTCGTGTGAGCCCCGGTGACACCAATGAAAGCGGATGGTTCATAACAAAGAAAACAATAGAACCACGTGACTTCATGTGTGGACTGCTTACGTCCAAGGGATCATTTTTACAGAACCTCGCTAATAGAGTATCTGGTGGGGTTTTCTACAATTCCAATCCGCTCGGAATAGTCCATTTTGGTGTTACAAGCATGCCAGACGCAGTCCTGCTAAGGCGCTGGGATATGTTTAACAAGTTTGAGGATTATGGAGAATGCGGTCAGAATATATACTGCTCTGCTGGAATAAACACGCTAAGCCAGTGGGTTTACACCGAAGGCACTAAGAAAGGGCAAGAATTTGGATTCAGGTGGAATTGGGTTGATATAAAGGGCTCTGGACAGGGCATAGGCGACGAGCCGAACGTTCGCATAAATCTGTTCGACAAGACTCCGTGGGGAGTTATGCAGGCGTTCGCTCATGCATGTCCAGATTATATAGTAACTGTCGTGCCGTTTGAATTCAGGAGCACTGTCTTCTACGGCAAGCCATGGTGGGGAGTAATTGATAGGTATAAGTACAAATATTACTACGACACCAAGTACGATATGTTCGTCCGTGAACCATATTCATACGAGAGAAGGGCCTTATCGCAACTAAAGATATACACAGACCATTTCGATATTATAAAGAACGATATCAAGGCAACTGACGAATTCATGTATACTAACGTAATTGGAGTATGGGACGACGGCAAGAAAAGAACAAGAGTAGTTCAGCTCGACTCAGATATAGCCCCGGAAAAACAGAAGACAGCAATCATTAACCTACCCTATGATTCCGATGTATGGTATAAAAACTTCTGGACTCAGGCTAAGTACGCAGAAGCATCAGCGGCGTCAGCTCTCCGCGATTATGTGAAGGACATGTACCAGGGTGAGCTGATAGTTCTAGGAGACCCAACGGCAAAGCCGTACGACAAGTTCTATATCAACGACAGCTATACCGACATGGCCGGCCTTGCTGAAATCCAGCGCGTAGTCCATCATTTCTCAATGGAAACAGGTTTTGTTACATCTATAACACCTGACTGCGTATCTGTTATAGACGATATGCAAGGTATTTCATTAAATAGCTGGCTTGCAGGAACAGCAATAGGCGCTGTAATATTTACCGTAGGTATGCTTACTAAAAATACAATGTGGAAGAAGATATGGGGAAGTCCTATTGCTGCATTGTTCAGAAAAGCAGGTAAATGGACTACAAACAAGATAATTGTGAACGTACTTGGCAAGATGGCGGGTGCGACAGACACAGAACTAAAGACACTATCCAACCTAAGTGACGATCTGTGCTCTTATCTAGGCAAACTGATTAACCCAAATATCGACGATGCAGCCAAAGCAGCAGCAAGGGCAGCAGATTATCAGCAAATAAAAGAGGGCCTATCTAAAATACTCTTAAAGACTAAGACTGTAGACGGCGTCGTACAAGACACAACATTAACAAAGATGGCAAAGATCTTTGGTAATATTAAGGACACAGTCACAACAAAAGGCGGCGTTGCACGGTATATAGACGATCTTAAGATATTCAAAAAGAGCGCAATCGTTACCGAAACAGGCTTTTACACAAAAACATTAAACAGATTATGGAGAGGCACATCAAAACTTACCAAGTTTACGCTAAAGACAGCAGGAGAAGGAACTGCGGCGGCAATCAGAGGAACTTCAGCCCTTGCTGTGCGTGCTGGTGCGGCAGTAGGAACAGGTGGTCTATCGCTACTAATAGAAATAGCCATTGATATTGCTATAACCGTACTTATAAACAGCGTGGTAGAAAGATATGCCCGCTGGCTAAAAGCAAGACAAGCGCTTACAATTATACCGCTAAATTACAGAGGCAAGCCATTCGTTGCAGGAATAAACGGACATAAAGGCGTTATAGCTGGAGAAGACTGCAGTGCGTTGGATAAGTTCCTTATGGGCTCTGGTTTTGGTAAGACAGCAATAAATGCTATATACGCCATATTTGGAATTACGCCACCAGATTACAGCGTAGACTCAAATACAGCGCAGCTTAGGGCATTCGGAATATAAGGGGGGGGTAAATAGTGTTATACGAGGATGCAAGAAAAGAATATCTTGCTAAGATAAGAGAGGTAGAAAGAATTGACAAACTGCTCGATAGTAGCGGAGAGATACCCATAGATAACACCTCAAACGGCGAGGTGGATATATCTGTATCTGTGCACTCTAATTTATCAAGCGGAGATACGACATATATAATCCCTCCTATAAGGGTATGGCCTGATAAGATAGAACTCCCGTCTGGTATAACAAGACAGGAGTATCAAAAGGTAGCTCAGGCCTTTGCCCAGAAAAACATCATGAATGACGAAATATTTACTACGCTCGATCCTGACAGGTTCGACGTAAGATATCATGGGTTTAAGGGCGACGGTCGCGTGCGCCGCGACTTTGCTTTTTATCTTGCGGAGCTTCACGACCTTGTCGCCCCGAAGCTCAAAAAAGATAAATTATATATATACTCTTCATTTAGAACAATAGAACGTAACGAACAAATATACGCAAACAAGAACCAAAAAGCGACATATAGCCCGCACACTGGCGGGATTGCAGTAGACGTTGCAGCAACCGGAGAAGAACGATATATAATAGCAGACCAAGCCTGGTATATGGGCTTTGGCGGCATAGCAATAGGTGACGACTTTGTACACCTTGATATAAGCGTGAAGGGTTACTGGGGCTATGGCAACAATCCTGTATATATAAGCCCTGACAAGAAGCGAGTATATGACAGTAAGTACACAATCTATAAATAAGCAAGGTGTTGCGCATGAATCCGATAAGAGAGTTAATTTTAAATGAAATCGTTAAACCAGAAATAAGGTCGTCAATAAAAACATACATAGGTACAATTGAATCAATTGATACATCTACGCGCACAGCCACAGTAAGTATAGGAGAGGCTTCTGAAAGATTATTTGAAAACGTGCCATATGACCGCGGCATTACTTATGTACACGGAGAGGAACCAAAAGTCGGTAGTCCCGTCATTGTATCGTTTCTCGGTGGAGACATGTCGTATCCTTATATAGTTGCAATACTGAATAACGACATAATCATTAATACAACAGGTAAGACATTTATGATGCCGGACACTACTATGGTTTCAACGCCATCAGTATCTGTAAGGAGCGCTAATAGAGTAATCAGGACCACGGTCTAGGAGGTGGGTCAGGTGCCAAAGCCGATACACGAGTTTAGCGTGCCAGAATGGAAAAGAAAGCTCATAAGTTTGAAGACACAGACTATAGACACGCAGAAAGACTTCGAAGCACAGTTCGTATATGGTGAAAAAGAAGTCGGGATGAGACACCCAAAGACACAAAGCCACATGAAGATATTTGATAATGGAAATATCGAAATATTTGCTGGCGATACTACCGGGATTGTAGTCAGCGATCTATGCGATACTGTCAATTTGTATGGAAATGCTCTTAATATAAACACATACAATGCCAACGTATTCACAAGGCCGTATGGCTTGGTGTGGAACGGTTTTATAGTAAACCCACAGCTATACCAACTATACGATGACGACCTGCAGTTAAGCTGCACCATAAAATACTACGATCCTGAGGTCGGTTGGACAAGAAGGTCGATATCTATAAAGCCGTTTATCAGAACAAGTGATTCATCTGAATACAGGGCTATACTGGAAGAGCTCGGTATACCTATATAAGGAGTCAACTACCCAACGACTAAAGTCGTGGGCTTGATAGCCCCATGTTGACCAGGCTAAGGTTTGAAACAGAACCTACGTTATCTATGTCATGACACCCTAGGATGCCCTCCTAGTTCTAGGCTCTGTCGTATAGCATTAAACAGGTGTAGTGGGCAATTCCTCCACGTGGCTAAAGCCAGTGGCTTCCTTGCGTAAGAATTTGTGAAATTGGTTGGTGATGTTCGTGCGTAAACTATTTGAAGAAGAAAATATAAACATAGAATTTACTTTATATAGCTTTAGAAAATATGGTGAACCTAAACTAAAAAAACCCAAAGAATTAAATAATATCAAACAAACATTATCTGTAGACTACATACCTAAAAAATGCAAATGTCAAATCTATATTAAAGGTAATGATGTCTGGATAAAGCATAAGGACTATTTTAGTAGTGCTATACCTCCTGAATCTCATGAGTTAGGCATGCCACTAAACTATTTTGCTGAAAAATATCTAGGGAAAAATAGACCAGCAAAATTTATTTATCATGACGCATGGGGTTCAGTCATAGCTAGGAATGAAGCATGGATAGTGGTACGCAACTTAGTCAATGAAATACAATCAGGTAAATTTGAATTAGATATTGTTAACAAAATATGTAGACAACAAGAGAAATATCATCAATTAGAGAAATACGAACTATACTCTACTGATATGGAACGTTTTTGGGAAAATGTGGTCAAAAAAATTAAAAATATAAAGCAATAAAATAAATTAAGGAGGAACGTTAAATGGCTGTAGAAATTGCATGTATGCTTTTTGTAGCCTATATATTTATTGCAGCTAAATGGACAATAACATTTAACATACCCTGTGATAATTTATGCTATTTTTTAGAACGTATATTCCCTAAAGTTGTAGGTATCTTAATACTCTTATATGTAATTGCCAAGTACACATTGAAAATCAAATAGGAGGAAAAGAAAATGAAAGAAGTAACTAAAAACCTTTATGTTGGCAGTCAAGAAGATTATGAGAATAGCGTATTCCTACCCTATGAATGGTCGTTTGTATTAGCTGCTAAAGAACCATGGCATAGAAACGCTTTAGGATATACTGGCAGAGCAGCTCCTAAAAATCATCCAGAGTATCTAATGGCACGAAGAGATAATAAGCTGATACTCAATTTAGTTGATGCTCCAAAGCCTGAATTCTTTGACAAGCGAATTATAGATGTTGCATTAACCTTTATTGAAGAAGAATTAAACAAGGGTAAAAAAGTCGGTGTATTTTGTAATCAAGGTGAAAGCAGGTCGGCATCAATAGCCCTACTCTATCTTGTTAAGCATGGCATTATAAAAGGCGAAGATTTAGTTGAATGTGAAGCTGAATTTTTGAAGGTTTATCCTAAATATAATCCCGGTACTGGTATTAGAGGATTTGTGAAGGAGAATTTTAAAACATATGCAGGAAGCAAATAAAAGCAATCAAATAGAAAGCTATTTAATGCGTTCTATGTGGGAACATGATAAGTTGTATATAAAATGCCTTGAGGCTAAATGCAAGTTTTATGATAAGCATGATTATTACTATACAGATGAAGATTACGACAATTTTTTAATGTTAGCAAGTGCTTGGAGTGCGATTATAAGGAAAGCGTGGAGAATATTCATAATTGAAGGAGATTGTGAGCCTTTTGAATTTTGGAACGCTTTTATCAAGGTATTTACTTTTAACCAACGTATACTAATGTTAGACCAATGGAATGATATGAATAAATATCATAGAAAATTAAAAGAAAAAATCAATAAAACAAGTAATCCAAAGTTTATTGAAAAAATGTTTATTGGAATGGATTGGAAATGGTTACTTGAAGAATTAAAGAACTGAACAGGCTCATTACCTTACGAGGGATGGGCTTTTTTAATGCAAATATTAGGTTGATGTCGCAAGACATAGGGGTTAAATACCATTTAATTAATTTTAGATTAATTTAGGGGCGGGCAAGTTGGTATTTTAATTGTCCATATTGCAATCTTCCTAATAGCGAATTAGATTATGACGTTGTAGTTGATGGTGAAGGAAACATTCATGATGTAGTTGATTGTCCTAGATGTAAAGCTAGGTTATTTTATGAAAATTATTAATCTCTTGCTTATAGTTTGAGATATGTAAAGGTTTTATTTATTGAACCAAATAATCAATGAATAGGTTGTCAGACCTACTAAACTGAACGGGATTTAGCCAGTATCCCTGAATGAGGATTACCTCACTGGCTAGTAGTTGCAGACCTACTATAAAATCGGGGCGCCATTGCAGAGGGCATCTTCGCAATACTCTGCTAAATATGAATTTTAACCGTGTGTAATTCGACACGGTTTTTCTTATGCACAAAAGTAGGTGATATTATGCCTCGTAAAGGTGGCTCAATTGGTCGTATTGCAAGGCAAAATGAAAAATATATAAAACATGCTACATCTGAAAGGGTTGGAATTTGTGAAATTTGCGGAAAGCCATTTGAGCAAGTATGGCGTCCCAGCAAAGGTAAAGATGGTCAAGGCGAATATACTCACTTCAAAGCTTGCCCTCAATGCAGAATGGCTAATGCTCGTGGATTCATAAATTTAGAAATTCCCTATACTCCACACCCTGCTCAACAAAAAATTCATGAAAGTAAAGCTAGATTTAAGCTTATTTGTGCGGGAAACCGCTTTGGAAAAGACTTGTGTGCTATCGGAGAAGGTGTAATAAAGTTTATAGAGATGATTAATGAAGAACGTTCTATAGACGTCAATCCGCCTGTACTGTGGTGGATAGTTGCTCCTTCATTACGTTATGCTAGGCAAAATTGGCGCGACCTTAGAAAATTATTACCTAGAGATTTAGTTACTAATATTTCAATTGCGGATTATACTATTGAAACTATCAATGGTGGAATTATAGAAGTTCATTCTGCTGATGACCCTGAAAGTTTAGTAGGTGTTGGTCTTGATATAGTGACAGTTACAGAGGCAGCAAGAATTAAAGAATTGGATATAGTTTGGGCTAACCTAAGACAAAGATTAGATTCGCCTGGTCGTGGTCCTGGCGGCAAAGGTGGTATTGCAATAATGAACGGTTCTCCAAAAGGTATAACCTATTTTAGCAAACTTCTAAAAATGGGCGAAAAAGATAGTTCAACCTATTCTCCTGAATATGAAACATTTAGATTTACTACCTGGGATAATCCTTATATGGCTGCCAAACGTTACAAGATAATAGGTAAAGATTGGCTTGGAAATGATATTACATTTGAAGATTCTATAAGAATGTCTATGACAGAAGAACGTTATCGTCAAGATTATCTTGCTGAAGAAATCGCTGCATTTAACGCTGTATTCCCAAATTATGAGAAAGTTCTTGTTACTCCACCAACTAGAGATGAAAAAGAAATAGCGAAGTTTTGGGAAGAATGGGAAAAGCCAGAACCATTTGAGGTTTATACTATTGGATATGACCCTGCTAGTAAGGGCGACGGTAAGCCCTGTGTTATAAGAGATAGCAAAGGCAAAGTAGTTAAAATAGACATGATGGCAAGGCTTGATTGGGAAGCTCAATGGGATAGATTAGCAATGTATTCACGACTTTATAATGGTGCTACTGTAAATTTCGGTCAGACAGGATTAGGTGAAACAATAGGCTCACAGTTGACTAAAAGAGGTATTCCTAATAATCCAATCAACGAGCAAGGTAGTAATAAAGCAAAACTAGTTGAGAATTTAGCTATTATAATTGAACAACGATGGTGTCAAATACCATACAGTCGAGAAGTAGAAAATCAACTAAAAGATTATATATCAATCAACAGAGAAGGACGTTCTACTCAGTATCGTAATGCTACAGATGGCGGCCATGATGATATAATTTCAGCTTTATATTTTGCATTTGCTGATTTCCAAGCTCCACAAATAACACTACCTTGGGTTGGTGTTGTCAGTGGAGTAAGCAAAGCAATATAGTTGATATATTAAGCAATCTCTAGTGAGGTTGCTTTTATATACCATAAAACACACCGTAAATAACGGGAGCTTAGAAAAAGGGTTTGGCCTGCCTCCTGCCGTCCTCTCCCCTAGTGCGGTGTGTACATATTTCCAAAGGAGTGTTTATATGATTATATTTGTATCACACCCTTATGCAAACGACCCTAAAGGCAACAAAAAGAAGGCTGACGAGATTTGCAAATATTTATTGAAACAAGGGCATTTGCCATTAAGCCCTCTTCACCTATTCTCTTTTATGGAGAATGATACTAGAAGAAATGAAATAATGAGAATTTGTTTTGAATTGATACAAATAGCAGATGAAGTTTGGATTTTTGGAGATAGTGAAGGTTGCCAAGAAGAAAAAAGCTATGCTGAATTCATAGGGAAACCAGTAAAAATCATGTACGATAAGCCAGAGTACAGAAAGCTATTGGAGGGATAATATGAAAATAATTACCAGAGAGTTGCCACAGTTTGACACATTAGAGATATATCCCCTTGCTGATGTACACATAGGCGACCCATTACATGATAGAAAGCGACTTGATAATTTTATAAATGAAGTATTAGCAGAAGAAAATCGTTACGTTATAGTGAATGGCGACATAATTAATAACGCGGTGCGTCAAGGTGTATCTGACATATATTCTGAAGAATTAAATCCGAATGAGCAGATAGACGAAACGGTTAGCTTGTTGGAACCAATAAAACATCGAATTCTAGTTATAACCGAAGGAAATCATGAGGCACGTACGTATAGGCAAGATGGAGTATTAATCATGTATCAAGTAGCACAACGATTGAATATATTTGATACATATTCAGAAGGGGCTTATCTTTTATTCGTGAAGTTTGGAAGAAGTCAAGGCAGAGATTGTCGTAAGATGCCTTATGCAATATACGGAAAGCATGGCGCAGGTGGTGGAAGAAAAGTAGGAGCAAAAGCAATAAGATTATTTGAAATGGCTGAGGTAATAGATGCAGACATATTTATTCATTC
>ENA-OWPA01001078-OWPA01001078.1-bioreactor-metagenome-genome-assembly--contig:-NODE-1078-length-21854-cov-10.864720_pt1 | contig 21854 bp, 19 predicted proteins | sample MGYA00238139_ERZ651803 | MGnify/ENA primary metagenome ERZ651803 (study PRJEB26909, sample SAMN07631231) | bioreactor metagenome | isolation source: Switchgrass digestor | place: USA: Dartmouth... | reverse complement strand
TAAACCCAGATAAAATGGAATTTATTCTTTCATAGTGGAATTTAACTTTACACTGGAATTTAACTTTTCATTCAACCTTTATTTTTATATTTAATATCTTTATATAATTCGGCCAAGTTTTCAGCGGTACAAACAAGCTCCATACAGACCTCTGCATGGAAGGGACTGCATGGAGCAACATTTATAATATAAAATTATTTCTTTTCTTATCTTACGGTTCAACCACCATCGGCCTCATCATATCATGATCCTCATGCTCAAGTATATGGCAGTGCCATACATAATTTCCTGCATGCTCCTTAAAGTGCATTACAATACTGGTGACCTGACCGGGTTCTGCTCTAACAACATCCTTGGGTCCTCTTTCAAAAGGCAATGGAGCTGTTAATCTGTCCGGTCTATAAATATAATTACCATTTTTGTCAAAGTCGGATGAACTAAATTCCTTCCGTCCCAGTATTTCAAAATGCAGCAAATGCAGGTGTATCGGATGGGCAAAGGTAAAATGGTTTACCAAATGCCATATTTCTATCGTATCCAGCTTCGGCTTTTCTGTAGCCGGAGCATCCCACATCAGGTAATTAAGCAAATGCATCTGTCTGCCGTAATGATCGGTTACCTCATCCAGATGCAGGGTGCGCTCCTTAACCGCCAGCTTCGGATCAATCGTATGGAAGGGCGCCAGCTCAGCAGGAATCTGACTGTCATCCGGGCAGGACAGCTCCTTCTTTACTATGAATTTCATTATCGTATCCATTCCAGGAGTCGGTATAATCTGAGCATCATTCAGCAGTAAAATTTCCTCGCCCTTATATTTGGAGAAATCGATTACCAGGTCAATTCTTTCAGCAGGCTGAAGGATAAATGAATTAAGCTCCACCGGATGATGCAGCAGGCCCAAATCCGTTCCAATCTGATGGAATACTCCGCCGTTGCTTAACCTTAATATATAGGGGCGTGCATTGGAACCATTCAGAATCCTGAATCTGTATTTGCGGGGTTCAACCTCAAGGAATGGCCAAAGCTTTCCATTGACTGCTATTGTATTGCCAAAGAATATATTCGGTACTGAAGGCTGGGGGTTATCAACAGGCGGGTTAGTATTGTCAGGATAAAAAAGTGAGCCATCCGGGTTAAACTGCTTATCCTGAATCATTATAGGTATGTCATACGGACCCTCCGGCAGCTTAAGCCTTTTTTCAAGTGAATCCCTTATTATATAAAAGCCGGCCAGTCCTGCATACACATTGAGTCTGTTTATTCCTATTGCATGATCATGATACCAGAGGGTGGCACCTGCCTGATGATTTGTATATTCATATACATCCCTTGTATATTTGGGTCCGACAAATTTATTATCCCTGCTAAACCAGGCTTCAGGATGTCCGTCACTGTTCCAGTCTACATTTGCGCCATGGAGATGGACAACCGTTCGTACCTCAGGGGTGTCCGCCGTACCATGAAGAGTGTAATCGACAGGAAGAAAATGCTTGAGTGGCAGCTCATTAACCCATTTCACCTTTACTGTTGTATCCTTCATTGCCTCTATGGTAGGCCCTGGATAAGTGCCGTTGTAGCCCCAGACCTTTGTCGGCGGGAAAAACTTATGAAATTTATGCTTGGTCTCCAGCATGGTTATCTGGTAAAACTGCTCATTGTCATTATAATAGCCGTATTGTCTGCTGGGTCTGGCTACATATGGTATCGGCAGTTCATCCACAAACTTTGGTATGGTTTCGGGATTTGACGGATCAACAGCTATATTGCAATCTGTTTTAATATTTGCTATCGATATATAGTTTTTATGATTACTGAGCATAATAACAACACCTCATATAATATTATATTGTCATTGTCATTATACTCAGAAATTGTTAAATTGTGTCTATTTATGTCGTATATTATCGATTAAAATCCACCTGTTCCACCACCTCCGGCTCCAGCTCCTCCTCCTGAAAAGCCTGCGCCATCCGGAGTATATACAACAGGGGCAAAGGAGTCCTCCATGCTCTTTCTTAAGGAATTGCCTTTACCGGATGCAAAAACAAAATACCAGAATATCCAGTTGTTCATATATAGGCTTTCATTATCCACATATACCTTCGGCTTTATTGCCAGGGTATTAAGAGCCAGCGCATATATCAATGATGTGTCAGGTATGTTCTGATCCGTATTTGAAAAGTCGGAATGATGCTTTATATGGCTTTTTAGATTTATCAGTCTATTGCGAATATTGTACCCAAAATCGGACAAACGGTAAAATAAGGTAATGCCGTAGATAAGCAGTACAACTCCCATTATTATGGTAAATACAGCTGCTATATTGCCACTAGAGGCTGTCAGCAGGCCTATTACTAGTACCACAATAGAGACAACGAGCAAAAATGCTCCTAGACCACTTTTGCTCTTATCATAATAGCCTTTTATATCGGCATCAGCCTTCACACTATTTCCAACCGCAAAATACCGCCAAAACCGGCAGCAGAATACATATCAAGCTCTTGATCCACCTCATCCTTACCTCCGTTAACTGCATATCAAACATGCTGCTTATTATCTTATTACAGCATATATTCCAGTTAATTTTATATTACCATATGCTGTTATCGCTCTTCATTAGATTTTAATTAAAATACCCTGAGCTGTTTCACTCAGGGATTTTGAAGCTTATCTTTATGTGTTCATTTACCGGCTTGAACCTTTCTGAAAATCCTTTCAGCATCATTTATAAGTACATCCTAAATTATATAATCGTATATTCAAACATTTCATATTTTAATCTGGTCCCTTCCACTATTTCTGGTGGCAGCAAAGCCCTGGCGACCAGCTTAAAATCCTCATCATCTCCATCTGTTCTTCTTAGATGGGCATAATCCCCGTCAATCATTTCAACTATAAACTCAATACTGTTCATTGGCTACCTCCTCTTGCAGATTAATCAACCTAATCCACCGCTATATACTGTCCGGCCTGGGCCCGCCACATAGCGGCGTATTTGCCGTTTTTCGCAAGAAGCTCCTCATGGCTGCCCTGCTCTACGATACTGCCGTTCTCCAGCATATAAATTTTGTCGGCAAGCCGGGTAGTTGACAATCTGTGGGATATGAAAATCACGGTCTTATTACGGGCCGCCTCCAGCATGGAACGGTTAAGCTGATATTCGGCTATCGGATCCAGAGCACTTGACGGCTCATCCAGAATGATAAGCCCTGCATCCTTGTAAAAGACCCTGCTGATAGCCAGCTTCTGGCCTTCACCACCGGACAGGTTAACACCGTCCTGGGCAAATTCTCCGGTCAGCTCCGTATCAAGCCCATGCTCAAGTGTTGCCAGTCTGTCTTCAAATCCACTATGCTCCAGAGCCCTCTTAACCCTTTCTGTCTCAGCTTTCTCCGGCAAATCCAATATTACATTTTCTTTAACCGTAGCTGCAAAAATCATAAAGTCCTGGAATACTGTACCTATACTGTTTCGATAATCCCAGACCTTATAGACCCTTATATCCTCGCCATCGGCAAGAATTACTCCTTCTGTAGGATCATAAAGCCTCATTATCAGCTTTATCAGCGTGGTCTTGCCTGCACCGTTATAGCCTACCAGGGCAATCTTTTCCCCTGGAGCTATTGACAGGGATACATTATTTATTACATTTGCATCCCCATTACGATAAGCAAAGGAAACATTCCTCAGCTCGATAGCCTTTGCCTGCTTCGGTACCGGCAGCTCCCTGTTACTGGTAAGCTTTGGCTCGTTATTTAGGAAATCACGGATTTTTTGTACATACAGGCTGGTTTCACATGCATAGGGATAAATATCCGTAAAGATGCTCATGCCTCTTTTCAGCCTGCTGAAGGAATTATAAAGTATTGCCACACTGCTGTATGACATGGTTCCCAATACTGCAGCCTTATATACAAGATAGACTATATACAATACATAGCTGAAAAAGTCATTGGTAACAAAACGGCGCATAAAGCCAAGGAAAAACTTCCTTTTGGCATAGCTTTTCTCAATCCTGTAAATATCATCATTAGCCCTTTTAAAATCCCTGATCAGGATATCGGAGGCCTCCGGATTAAGCCTTATTTCCTTGGCATAATCATTCAGATAAAACACCCTCTTGACATATTCCCTCTTCCGCTCAAAGGGATTGCGCTCCAGCCTGACCTTGTAGGACAGCTTTACATACATCTGGTTGAAAATAAAAGATAATACATAGGAAGCAACTGCAAAAATTACCGAAGATGAATCCTTGTATGCAAAGAATATTACCGAGGTAATAAATACCGATATTCCAGCCGCCGTATTCTGCAAAAAGGCAATCATTCGGTCTATCTGCCTGTCGGCCTCAGTTATAACCAATACCAGCTCATTATAATATTCAGGATTGTCATAGCGTTCCAAATCCTGCTCCTTTGCCTTTTCATACAAGGCCATTTTCACTTTGCGGCGCACTTTCGGCAAGCCCTTGGCAGCCCAGAGGTTGCCGGCAAGCACCGTAAAGACCATACCCAGTGTTATGCAGGCAGCCAGTATAAGAATAAAGGTAGCCACCCTGTGGAAGGGGTATTTGAATTCCGCCGCCTCCAGAACGTAACCTATTCCAAGTGTATGCTCAAAGAATATTGATACCTGGTTTCTTATCTGATCAAGCGTAATTGTTATTATAAATACAGGAGATGCACTAAAGCACATCTTGAGTAAAAACCAGTTGTTGCTCCAAACCTGCTTAAAGCTTTGCTTTGTATTTATCTTCTCCTTATTGTCGCTCACAGCTCCACCCCCTCTACATTGTCCACTGCGAGGTAGTTCATCGCCTGCTTCTTATACATGGCCGCATAGCTGCCATCCTTCTTCATCAGTTCCTTATGGCTTCCCTCCTCAATTATCCTGCCGTTTTCCAGCATAAATACCCTGTCGGCATTCTTGACCGATGAGAGCCTGTGGGATATAAATATCATGGTACGGTTTTGGCCGTCCTTCATAATACTGTTATACAGCTCATATTCTGCTATAGGGTCAAGGGCACTGGAAGGCTCGTCAAAAACCTTGATGGGTGACGGCTTGGCGAAGGCTCTTGCCACTATCAGCTTCTGGCTTTCTCCGCCGGAAAATACAGCTCCCTGTTCATCAAATTCCTTGGTCATCATTGTGTTTATGCCTTCAGGCAGGCTCATTATCTTTTCATACAGACCGGCTTTTTTCAGCGCCTGTATAACAAGCTCATCCTCGTTTTCATAATGCCTGCCCATCAGGACATTATCCTTGACTGTCATGCCGAATATTTTAAAATCCTGGAATGCGGCAGCAAAAAGATTGCGGTATGCCCTCAGGTTATACTCCCTTATATCAATGCCATTAAGCCTGATAACCCCTTCGCTGGGATCATACAAACGAAGCAGGAGCTTGATAATGGTGGTTTTACCGGCGCCATTATGCCCTACAAAAGCCACTATCTCATTTTTATGAATAGTAAAGGATAAATCCTTGATGGTGTACTCATCCTTATATGAAAAGGAAACATGGTCAAATTCTATGCTTTCAATAGTATCGGAGGGCATAATACCGTCCTGATTTTCAGGTATTTTTTCCTCGTACTCACAAAAATCTCTCAGGTTTTTTACAAACATGCCGCATTTTATGGCCGCCATAATATCTTCAAACAAGCCAATCAAAATCCATGTGGCTGAAACCATAACACTGGACAAAACCGTCAACTCGGCAAGAGACATGGTTTTGGATACCAGATTGCGGTATATGGCATAAAGCAGGACACCTTCAAAAATAACCGTAAAGGTAAAGGTAATCCTCCAGAAATTCATGAAGGCCACCCTAAAGGCATACTTATGCGCTATCCTTACATTATTGTCTGTTGCCTTGTCATATTGGCGTCTTAGTAGGTTAAATACCTTTGAAAGGCGGATTTCCTTGGCATAGTCAGGCAGGTACATGACCCGGTTTACGTAGTTCATGACCTTATCATTGGGAATGCCCTCCTGATATCTTTTAAACTCGAATTTATTCATATAATTGCCAAAGACAAAATTGCCGATTATTGGCGATATCACAAACAGCAGTGCAAAGGGATCGATGTCGTACATGGTGTAAAACACACTAACCGTAGCTATAAAACCGATAACTATTCCCCACAGATAGTCTACAACATTAGCCACATTATCTCCTGCAGCATCTATCGCCATAGTATAACGGTTATAAAAATCTGAATCCTCATAGCAGCGCAGCTCCACATTCCTTGCCTTGGCATAAAGTTTGCAATAAATTCCATAATACAGCTTTGTGGCTGTCAACGGATATGTAACATTCTCTACATAATTAGTGTACAGACTGGTTAACATAAAACCGCCACCACAAATCAGGATAAAAGCAAAAATTATTCCGGGCTGCTTCCCCTTGTCAAGCGCATCTACAATGTAACGCATGAAAAACGCACTGAAAAACACCCATTCAAAATAACCCACAAATCTTACAAGCATCGAATGGAATACCCGTTCCTTGCTGATCGAGAAGGCCAGCCTCATGGCGTATATATTATTACTTATTGCTTCACGAAGAGTTAATTCCTTTTTCCTCTTTTTCATAGCTGTTTCATTTTCCCTTCGTCATAATTTTCCCAAAGGCAAATATATGTTCTATTTATACCATATTTAGTTAATAATATCAATATTAACAGAATATATAAAGGTATAATTTTAATATATTTATTTTTTCCAGGATACCCCTTAAGCCTTTTAGGGCAGTCAGTACATATCCAAAAGCAAATCGCAGGACTCATACAAAAACTCCTGCAGTCCGAAAACCGCAGGAGTCCGAATTTATATCATACTATTTCTTGGGATAATAAATCCTGTAATTTCCGCTAAGTGCCAGCAGGGCAAACATATACAGGCAGTTGTCGTAGTAGCGTCTGTCACCTGTTCTTAAGGGTGTGTTCCAGAACTTTCTTACGCATTCCTCAGCATCAGGTCCTTTTGCGGCCAATGAAGCCTGCGCATTTGTTGCAATAATAGCTACCGGATGCAGAGCCTTGCCGGGCAATATCCTGCCATCCAGTTCATAGATGCCATCCTGCCATCTTGCAACCGTATGGCAGAAGAAGTGCTGCAGCCTATTCGCTATCTCGGTACGCCAATCCTCAGGGTTATCAAAATCCTTACAAAACCAGCTGTAATCCAGACCAATGTTGGCTATGGTTCTGTAGGCATCCGAATAATACAGATCTCTTCTGAAGCGGCCAATCCATGGTCTGGTCATAGGATTACCGTTAAACTCGGATAACTCCGGGTTTAAACCAGTAACAGGATGGCAGGCCTTTTTTAAAAATTCTCTGCTTGCCTGGGCTGCTTCCTTCCAGAACTGCCTGTCCCTTTCATCTGCCCATAAAGCAAACAGCTCATAAAAATGCGGCAAATGATAGGAAGCATCAGTATAATCAGCTCCAGCAACAAATCTGATCAGCTTGGTTCTGGGATCCCACATGGGATGTCCTGTACCCGGCTCTTCTCCCTTGTGGATTACATCCCTGAGGATTTGGCGGGCTTCCTTTGAATAATTGTAAATGCCTTCTCCATCTCCCCATCTGTGGGATGCAAACAACAGGGCCATTGCAAAGAATTCTTCTCCGTCAGGAGCCGCTCCCTGTGCATTTCTTGTGCCGTCAAGCTTGCAGGACCATGCAAAATAACCTCTCTCCTCTGTATCATCATCATGGTACATATAGGTTTTAGCCCATTTCCATAAACGGTCGAATTCTTCCTTACGGTCAAGCTGTACACACATCATCATGCCGTAGGACATACCCTCGGTACGGACATCAATATTTCCGGTATCCACGATATATCCCATATCATCTCCTACCGGATGATATATGCGTTCTTCCTCGCTGCCATAGAACATGGTCTGAAAGGTCTGTTCGATTTTTGCATCGATTTCTTCCTGCGAATAGCCCAATTCCTTAAATACATTACGATACTGGCCGCTGTAAAAGGCACCCTGTTTCATAAGCTTTTCCTCCTTGATAATATATAGTGACTTTACCTCGTATAATATTTCGTATATTATTTTATAATGACCTTACTTCGGAATTTATGTTCCTTGCATCAATTAACCGGAACTATATTATCATAATCGCTTATAATAAAACATGGATTAAGTTATTTAGTAAAATGGACAAATTTATAATTTCCTGCATTTTTTGGCTGCAATTAATCCCACAACCAGTACAAGAGGAAAGATCACAGCTGTCAATATTCCTGTCTTCAGATTATCATTAAAAGCTCCGGATATAAAGCCAACAAAGGTAGGGCCACCCATGCAGCCCAAATCTCCTGCCAGTGCAAGATAAGCAAACATGGCTGTCTGACCGCCCCTTATTCCTGCCGCTGCCATACTGAAGGTACCTGGCCACATAATACCCACAGACAGGCCGCAGATACCGCAGGCAATCAAGCTGACCAAGGGCCATGGAGACAGTGAAATAACTATATAGGAAAGAATGCATAGTATCCCACTATATTTCATAAACCTGTCCAAATTAATCATATGACCATACTTGCCATATATAGCCCTTGATGTTCCCATCAAAATGGCAAAAAACATCGGTCCCAGCAAATCTCCAAGGGTTTTGTCCACCCCCAGCCCTTGCTCGGCAAAGGTCGATGCCCATTGGCTAACCGACATTTCACTGGCTCCTGCACAAAACATTAACAGAACAAAGAGCCAGAACAGCTTTTGCCTTAGAAGCATTCCTATAGAAAGGGCCGGCCCCGCATCAGCCAATGATGCAATCGGAACCTTAATAAACAAATATATATTAAACAGGGGAATCAACAGCCAGATTATGGCTAATATCCTCCAGTTATCAATACCAAAGATTCTGAAAAAAATACTGGATAATAGTACTACCCCCACTTGCCCCCAGCAATAAAATGAATGCAGCAGGCTCATGGCCTTTTCCTTATGCTCTGTGGGGCAGGCTTCGACTATCAGGCTTATTAACACCTCTATAATACCTCCACCCACTGCATAAATCATTACCGATAACAGCAAGCCTATAAAAGGATCCGGCATCAGGCCCGGTAAAAATGTCAGACCTGCAATACCAGAGGCAGCAAAAACATGGGCCAAAATAACAGATATCCTGTAGCCTATCCTGTCAACAAAGGAAACCGAAATAAAATCCACAAGTAGCTGTACTCCAAAATTAAAGGTTACCAGCAAAGTTATTTTTGATAATGAAATATTATACTCATTCTGGAAGGTGATAAAAAGAAGCGGTGCAAAGTTGTTAATGATAGCCTGCGTAATATATCCAATAAAGCAGGCATATAGTGTCTTCTGATATTTTTCTGTCATCAGTGCATCTCCTGTCGTATAGCTTTATGTCTTTTGTCATTTTATTAATTTCTGTTTTATTCATTAGCTGAATTATACTCATTAAAATAGCTCATTAATTGATGCACTCTTATTGTAACAATAAACTTTATGGCTTACAACAGCAAGTAAGATTAACAGATGAATATTTGATGATGATTTTAACTACGTTTCAAGAACTGATTGAAAAAGAACGGTTAGCCAAAATTGACTAATATTACTTAAGATTTTCATGCTTTATATAAAAGCACACAAATATATAAAAGCACACAAAAAGATAAGACATGAGCCTACAGCCCATATCTTATCCTGCACAAAATAGTAAGTTTGAATTATGTAGTCTTATCTCTTATACTTCTCCATTGATGTCGGAACCTTAGGCTGATGATACCAACCAAAGCAAGCAGAATTAATGGTTGCCTTTCCCATACGAAGTGCCAAAGATGCGATAGGTTTGCTGAGCTTAGAAACTACCTGTTTCTTCATAAACACATACCCCTTTCTATTTATATTATAATCATTATTAATCTTTTTACAGATTAGACTGAAGGAGCATTCTTATTTAAGAGCTTAGAGGTAAATAAAGAAACAGCAGCAAATAAAATCCCTAAATCAAATGGCAGCATATGCACCTGCATACTGACATTTTTTATGAAAAAAGCACATAAATTAAAGACAAACAATAAGGATATTATAAGTCTGCTGTTTCTCTTATACCTTTCATATTCCCCAATACTAAAAGGCTTGTTTTTATCAGCAACAGGTGCATAGAGCCATATTATTATGCATGCTAATGCGATAATTAACAAGTTTATCAGTTTAGCCCAGGCGGATGGTATTATTGACAAGAGAAACACAAATACTATGTAATTCGCTACAGATAACAAATAACACCTGATAGGAGTGCTCGAATGATATCCCCCTGCCTGCTTTCTGATGATTGTAAAACCTATTACAAAGAGTATTGTTTCAATTACACATCTGAAGACTATTCCAAGAAGCATTATGGTTCCAAAATTAATAATATTCATCAGTAATATCTGGAAACAATACTCATATGTTTCTCTGTCGGTTTCCTTAATAACTTGACATTGTATGAAAAACTCAGTTATTTTTTTTGCTATATAAACTGTCATACAATTCCTTCTTTCATCTTTTTTTTATCATATAAAATACGATTTTTCAATGCTTTTGACGTATCCGGTATTATAGTGGACGTATCTGGTTATACAAGCTCATTATATAGAATTATTTTTATTTTAAATTCGTTATTATCTTGTTCTATTATGACATTTCCTTTATTTTTTTCTGCAATATGCTTTATGCTTCGCAAGCCGAATCCATGAAGCTTTTTATTTGCTTTTGTTGTTATATAATCATTACTTTCAAGATCCGGTATATTGTTAGCTATAGTATTGCTAATGACAATAGAAATATAATTGCCCGTCTGTATGCATGTCAGTGATATCCTTCTTGGCCCAGCACTGATATTTTCACAGGCCTCTATGGCATTATCCAGCGCATTTCCGATTATTATACATAAATCAATATAATCGATACTTAACATATTAGGTATTTTAACATTATAGTCAAATTCAATATTTGATTTCTGCATCCGAATAACCTTTGCATTAATCAAGGCGTCCAGTCCGGTATTACCGGTTTTTATCGTATTATGACTTTCATAATTAATGGTATCGTTTGCCTGTTTAATCCTCTCTTTTGCCTTTTCATATTCTCCATTATTTATGTAACCTTCAACCGCCAGCAGGTAATTCTTAATATTGTGGTAAAATTCATTAATTTCGTATTGTCTTTGTTCCAGCTCTCTATAATGCCCTTCCTGAACCTGAAATTGCTTTTGCATGAACTGCAGCTTTTCTTTGTTGCTTTCATATTCCAGCAAACGATCAATAATATATAATGTGGCAATATTGGATAATACCAGCAATGTCACAGCCAGTTCAACAATTAAGACAAGTCCACCTTTTACATCATAGGTTAGTAGAAACAATAAATATATGGCAAATGCAGAGCTCAGCGGCATTACTAAAATATAATACGCGAATTTGGGTTTCTGCAGCTTGTTCATCGCCACCTTCTCTTTAATCAGCTGAGTAATCAGATATACTATGAATTTTGACAAAACCACAGCGCACATATATATAAACATATTATTACGTGTATCTTCTATGCTGACATGAGCGGTATATATTAAAAGCATGCCTGTCATTATCTCAGATATCAAAAAAATTGAAAATACTATGAGTGTTAGTATAAGTTTTGTTATAAACTTGGTATTGTAGATATTAATCAAAACAAATACCGCTAAAAAAGCCAGGACAGGCGCAAAAGAAGATCCGTCTCTCATTTGTCCGGAAAAAACCAGAAGTAATATTGAGACAGAATATATAATATACTTTACCACTCTTTTATAAGCTCTTTGTTCCAATAACAATGAGAATAAGAACAAAATTAAATATACTTCAAATAATGCACCAAAAAAATTTATAACTATCTTTAGTATGTTCATATACATCTCCCTACTATATAATTGGAAAACACATCAATAACCGACTTTCTCATTCGTCTGCTGACGGGCACTATATAGCCATTTTTCAGCTCAATACTATCTTCATTAATCGCATGAATCCATTGCATGTTTACAAGATAACCCTGATGACAGCGGACAAAATCATATTTCCTAAGTTTATTTTCTTCATCCTTTAGTTTTCCTTTTACTATGTATTCACCCTTGTCTGTAAAAATTGTTATATTATGATTTCTTACTTCCATATAGATAATGTTGCTTATCTCTACATATATTGTACTTTTTTTATCTTCAATCTTGTATTTTGTATGGGTTAGCTTATAATGCTCTATAGCTCTTTTAAATTCCTTGATAATTTCCTCCTGCTTAACAGGCTTGGTCAGGTACTGGAACGCCTGTACGGTAAAGGCTTCCTTTACATATATGCTATGGCCGGTCAAAAATATCAGTATCAAATCCTTCTGTATCCTCTTCAGTTTAAATGCTGTATTTATCCCGTCTATTTCCTTCATATGTATATCCAGAAAAAGCAAATCATATCTGCCGCCTTTTTTGTAGTGCTCCAGTAAGCTCTCACCGGAATAAAACTCATCTATCTTTATATTTGAAATGTAATCATTACATTGCATTAAGGCATTTCTGACAGAATCTATCACTGATTTATTGTCATCACAAATAGCAATCCTCATGAGTTCAGCTCCCTGTTTGTAAAAATCATTATGAGTTTTAATGCTGCATCATGGTTAATTTTATCACAAATGACATAATAAAACAAAAAATATTTAAAGTATTGTATTTTAATCACTTATTTTCGTTATTTTTAGAATAATATACAATAATATACAGAATAAGGTCACCTATCAGCAATTACAGTATGAGAATACACTCTGCCAAAACTGTTAACCAGCAGCCTTTGCTGTAATTGATTGATGGGTGACCTGTATATTTAAGCTCCAGTCAAATAAAATTATTTTAGTTTATTTGCTATAATCGACACAATCCGGATCAGTCCTATACCGCTCTGCCACCGCAGGACATTTATGAGGCATGAAGGGGCTCCAGAAGCAAATCTTGCAGCTTCTGCATTTTACAAAGCCAGCATCCTCCAGTACCGCTTTTGCCCAGTTTGGGTCAGCCAGAAGAGCTCTGGCAGAATCTATTGTATCAGCCAGATTATTGTCTATCAGGTAATGTGCCAGCTCAGGCTCCAGTATATTATGCACCACCGATACCGGAACCCGCCCGTTTACATGCTCATGCATCTTTGTTCCATACCAAACTATATGGCTGTAGGGCAGGCCTTCGGGATAATCAATTTCTTCAGGTCCTATGCCGCTGGACACCTGCAAATAATCCACACCTGCTTCTATATATTCATCAGCTATTGCCCATGCTTCCTCCACAGTTGGCTCTGCGCCAACCGTACGGGCTGAAATTATAAAATCCTTACCACAAGCCTGTCGGATGCCACGTATAATTTCATAGGCAAAGCGGGCACGATTTTTTGTGTTGCCACCGTATTCATCAGTTCTTAAATTAACCCTGGGGCAGACAAACTGATTTATCAGATAAGAGTGGCAGGCATGAAGCTGAACTCCGTCGTATCCGGCCTTCTGGGCACGTATGGCTGCTTCAATGAACTGATCTCGTATTTTTATAATCTCTTCCTTGGTCATCTCCTGGGTAATTTTGTGCTCCCGCCATTCAACTGCCGACGGCCCCTTTGAAGGACCACAGGCAGGATGGGTATTATATCCCCCATGATGAATCTGGACTATTACCACTGCTCCATGATTATGGCAGGCCCGGGCGATTTTTGCGTGCCCCTCTATCTGGGCATCCTCCCAGAGGCCAAGCTGGGAAGGAGCAAGCCGTCCATCAGGAGTAACACATGTGGCTTCAACACATATAAGGCCGGTTCCTGCTTTTGCCCTGTCCTCATAATGCCGCACAAAACGCTCTGTAGGCATCCCGCTGGTATCAGTCCAGTCAAATTTAACTGTCGGTGCAAATGTAATCCTGTTTTTTACAGTCTTAGTACCTATCTTAATAGGTGTGTTTATTTTCCTCATAGCGCCCTCCATGTTCCGTATTCATAAGATCGTTCCAACAAAAATCTACAAGCAATCTGCCGGTTCCTCCCGGAAAGCGAGTTGATAAGCAAACTGCAAGAATACATTGCTCTTCCTGATAACTATTTTTAGATTAGATTATACTATATATAGCTATAAATTTCCATGTACAATTCTATACACTTTAAAGGTACATACTGCTTGAGGAGAATAGATCCGACTAAATGAATAGTTGTAAATAACACAATGAATTGATAATTGTTTTTTAAATACTTCTGTTATAGGATCTAATCAAAGATAAGATTCCAAATTAAGGAGGTATTATGACATTATCCATCGGCACAAATATTAAAAAGTTGCGTACTCAATATAACATTACACAGGAACAGTTGGCAGAATATCTTGGAGTTACCGCCCAAGCCGTCTCCCGATGGGAAAGCGGAAACGGTTATCCCGATATTGAAACCTTACCAGCACTTGCCGGCTACTTCAAGGTATCCATTGAAAATCTCCTGGGAGTGGATCTGACGCAGGAGGAGCAGGAAAAATTAGCAGCAGAAATAGTCCAACTGATGCAAAATGGCAGTCTGAAGGAAGCGCTAAGCAAAGGAAGGCTTGCAATACAGAAATATCCCACCAACTCTAAAATTATTCTTTCCTATGTATCAGTCATTATTGTCTATACCAGCCCCAAAGGCACTCCCGTTCCAGAGGATGAAAAAAATGATCTGGTTGAAGAAGGACTGGTGCTGCTGCAAAGAGTAATCAACTCAAATGATGATGCCATGAAGCTTCCTACCTTGCTGCTTAAGGCCACCCTGCTGGGAATTGTCGGTCGCCTCGATGAAGCAGCCCAGGCTGCCGGTAGTTTGCCTCATATTAATTTTTCCAGGGATTTTGTAATGCCCAGATATCTGAAAAAGAAGGAAAAAGAAAATTTTATAATCAGCATACTTCCAAACTTACTGGCAAATATGGGAGATCTTATTGCTTGCCTTGAGCAATCATATTTGGATAATCAGCGGACAGATAGCAAACTGACTCTGTTTGGTTACAATTATGATGTAAGCGAACGAATACTGGCCATGTGGAATGCTACATACGGCAACAGACCTGAAAATATTGAAAGGAAACGCGCCCAGATTATCTATCTTTTGATACATGTCATAGTGGTTAAGCATGCCTCTGAGGCTGGAGATATCGACAAGTCACTGCGCTACCTGGAGGAAATGATTGAGAGTGCGGCTGCAGTCTGCAACAGTAATGAAACTCCTGCCGAATGTAATCCTAATGAACTTATAAAGGGTATGCTCTCGTTCTTTATGGAAATGGATCTTAAGGACGAAGATATTCAGAGCCATAATATAGCCTATATTTTATATTACTATTATTATAAAGACGGTTTTTTCAAAGCATTGGAAAACAACCCGGCTGCTATTGACCTCTTTGAAAAACTGAAGACCCTGGCCAGGTAGAGGCTATAATAAACCGAATCTTATCCCAAAATAAACTCTTATCATATAAGTGAACGCATGCAGAATCTGCATACTGGATTCTGCATGCGTATACTTTTGTTATGTAAACTCAATTTCATCCTATACTTTAGTTTATATAAACTTACCAGCCAAGCGCCTTAATCATGGTCTTTGCATATCTCTTTCCAAGCTCAACTGTTGCTTCGTGTCCGAAGTGAAGCCTCCAATGGGTATCGGAAGGGTCACCCTCCAAACCTTCGGCAGAAATTATGTAGCAGTTATCAATTAGCGAGGGCAATTTATGTACCAGCTCATTATGTCCTGCACAACCGCCGCTGTACAGAAGCTCACCTGCTAAAAACGGAATATCACCAAGACTAAGATCCTTTTTCAAATCCTCCAGCAGAGTTTTAACCTTATTAGGCCACTCAGGATCCCCGTTATTTGATTCACCCTGATGAAAGAGTATACCTTCTATAACTCCTCCTTTTTCCTGGGCCAGTTTTACCCGGTTGACTACCCATTCATATTTGCTGTCAGGCTCCGATTTCATGAAAACTTCGATTTTTTGACCGCTGAGAGCACATGGTATAAGGCCTAAGGTGTCTCCTTCAGGAATCTTATCAATAATAGTCTTTGCAAACCAATCACCGACTCCTACAGCTCCCCACCATGATTCATGCAGGGGCGGACAGGCTATATCCCACTTATCCTTAACCCTGCCAAGCTCGGGATTATCATCAAATCCAAGTACAAGAATACGGGGATCCTTTACCTTGTCTGATTCGAGAGCTTTGGCATACCCAGCCATGTTGGATTGTCCCAACAGGATAAAACAATGAAATTTACCTTTGATTTCAGTCTCCTGAGCATTTGCATTAATATTTTGATTTTCCATCATATACCTCCTGAATGTATTATGTGTTTATATATACTGCTCTAAGTTACATCGTAACGGTGGTTTCTGTTAGCAGCTATTTCGATTTTATCTTACCTGATTAAACAATGAATTACAAACAAGTGGGGTTTTTCCATGGTGGATATATCATTTGTAAATCCCCAATACTTATATTTTTTGAGCATTAAAAGCCACTGAGTTTTTCAAGCACAATCAGGATAGCTTCCAATACTTCTCCTTCTGTTCCTGTGTCAGTGAGTCCGCAAACTCTTCCTTTATCTTTAAAAAGATCCGCAAATCAGTTAAAATCACATACAATACCGCCCGGTTCTCAAATTCTTCACGTGTAGCCGGCAATGGGCTTTCCTTATACTTTACCAGCAGCTCATCCCCTATCTTTAGCAGGCCCTTTGCATTTTCTGTTTCAGATAAGGTATTTGCAATATCCATGATAAAGCCGGCTAAATCATAGGCTTGCGGCGTAACCATGGTCAGCTTTGCAGCCTTTTCGAACATTTCCTTTAGAATTTTGTACTGCTGCCTTCTCATCTCCATATATTCAATATAATACCTGGTTTCCGCAAACAATGCATTGTTCATATTGGTGTAGGCCTGCGCAAGGCCGCTGTCAATATGCTCCTTTAAGTGCACAAGACATCCTTCATTACAATCTGTATTTATCGTCAGCTTTCTTTTAAGCCTTTCCTCAAGGCCGTTTGTGTCAGCTGCAACCAGCTTTAAAGCCAAAGCCGACAGTATGGCCTTAAGATCCTCCTCAATAGTATGCTGCATGCCGCGTATCTGTCTGACGTTGCTGGGGATATACAGATTTAGCACAATTCCGATACCTGCTCCTATCAATAGCAGAAGGCCCTCATTGCATATCATGGAAACGGACATATTCCTTTCCAGCAAATAATGGGTAGCCAATACAGCATTCATGGCGATAGCATCATACATCCTAAAATAATAGCTTATCCCTACAAAGAACAGCAAAAAGACTCCATATGCAACAGCGTTATAGGACAGCAGAGAAAAAACCGCCAGGGCTATAGCCGTTGCAAGAATAAATGCCACCAGCCTCATCAAGGCTATAGATATAGTGGCTCTTTTTGTATCCTGCAGGGATAAAAGGGTTATCACTCCCGCCGATACTGCATACTGCAACCCCAGAGCATATGCCAGCATAATGGCCACTGAGCTGCCTGCAGCAATTTTTACTACCTTAATGTAATTAATCCTTTTTGCAATTCCCAATGCAAGACCTCCTGATGCTTCGCTCTAATTTTTCCGGGAAAATTGCCAGCTTTTGTTTTACTTTTCATATCTGAATTATACTCCATATGCCTGCTACTGTACAGGGCTTGCTTACAATTGCCTTCATTCTTTGGTAATGTTACCGGAAATCAATAAAGGGATGACTATGCAGCCATCCCTGTTTAACACTTTACCTGTGTTCATATTTTCAAAATTATCAGGTTTTATTCTTCAAAGCCGGCATTTTCACGCTGTTGTACAACACCAAAATATGCATACTTAGGCTTGAACATTCTGTCAAACAGCAAGGGGCTGCGATCGCTTCTCCAGGAGTTGGAGTCGGAGATTCCCCAGAAGGTAATGCCGCTTACACGGGTCTTGCCAGCTTCATTGCTTTCAAGAATTCTGTTGATAAGCTCATAATACCAGCGGCCCTGCTCCTTCAGGTTATCCTTTGTAGGCAGCAGTATATTGGTCCATGTACCAAGGCTTACGTCCAGCTCGGTAATTTGCACATCAAGACCGAGTGCGCTGAAGGCCTCAAGAGTATTCATATAATCATCAATAGAATCCTTGGTATACAAATGACCCTGGCATCCTATGCCGTCAATAAGATAGCGGCCGTCTTCTGTTACAAGTGATTGGGCCAGCTTAACAACATGCTGGGTCTTAAACTGCTCATTATAGTCATTATAAAAGAGCTTGCAGCTTTCAGGCGCATATTTGTCAGCATAGTAGAATGCATACCAGATATAATCATCACCAATAATCCTTCTCCAGTCGCTGTCACGCAAGGTTCCATTTTCCATGATGGCTTCATTGACTACATCATAGGCATAGATTATATCCATGTAACCCAGCTCATCAAGCTTTTCAAATACCTGCTTTATGTAGCTTTCCATACGCTTTAGCATAGTTTCACGATCAACCTTAGGCTTGCTTGTATCGAAGTCCTGATGGAATATCCATTGAGGTGTCTGGCTGTGCCAAATAATAGTATGCCCACGTACACCCAGGCCGTTATTTTTCGCCCATTCCAGCATATTTAACGTATTCTGCGAAAATTCAACTACAAGATCGCCTGCTTCAATGCTCTTGTTTTTATTCAGAATGTAATCGGGCTTCATGTCATTTTCCATTGTGACACTGTTGTAATTCTCCAAAATATGCTCCGTATACTTGGTCTGTGACATTAAGCCGGGATGTATGCAGGTTCCGGTAATCATGCCGTATTTTTCAAATACGCCTTTTATACCTCCTTCAACCAGAGGCAGGTCTCCTACCTTAACCTCCTTAGGCTCTTGCTTTACTTCTTCTGTGCTTTCGCTACTGTTGCCCTCATCGCCACTGCCTGTTTCCTCAGAAGAAGTGTCGGCTGCCGGTGTAACGGTAGGCTCCGCATCTGTCTGTGATTTTGCCGCACCGGTGACTTCATTGCTTACATTGCCTGCTTTACCATCTGATTTTGAACAGGCTGCAACCGCTGCCAAAGAAACAACGAGTAAAAAAACAGATACTAGCTTAAATACTCTCTTCTTCATGGTCATTCTGCTCCTTTAGGATAATAATAAGTACAGGGAGACCGTAGTATTTCCCTCTAAAACCTTTAATAATATAATTAAAATATAGCACTATTTATATGCTTGTCTACTCAAATAATACCATTTTATATATTTTTATATATTATTTAAAATTATTATAAAAAAGCGTATCCTAAACGGTTCGTCTTTGGTATGCTTTCGGATTCCATTTAATTCTAAACCAAGCTTGAATTATACACCTGTTTTTTATTATAATCAGGGTAATTATAATCTCCGTAAAAAATAATTAAAAATAAGCAAATGGGACACAGCCTATGAAGGAAAAACTTATAGCTTTCTGTAAATCAATAAATATAGAATGTGTTGGAATAGCGCCGGCGGAACCCTTTCATGATTTTAAGCAGGCCTGGAAAAGACAGATTAAGAGGGGCTTCGTTAGCGGCTTTGAGGAAGCGGATATTGACAAGAGGGTATATCCGGAGCTAAGCCTAAGGGGGGCAAAGTCTTTCATTGTATGCCTTTTTCCTTACTACAACGGACAAGCGCCTGATGCCAATCTGTCCAAATCCGCCTGCAGCCGGGACTACCATATAATTGTTAAGGATAAGCTGGAGCTGATAGGTAAATATCTGGAAAGCAATATCGAAGGCTTCAAGTACAAAGCCTTTGTTGACACCGGGCCCTTCAGCGACCGCTATTTGGCTTATCGGGCAGGTCTTGGCTTCTTCGGTATTAATAATAATCTTATTAATGACCGTTACGGCTCATACTTTTTTATCGGCTCCCTGCTTAACAATTATCCCTTTGAAGCCGACAAGCCTCAAAATAAAACCTGCCTTCAATGCTTTGCCTGCGTCAGGAATTGCCCAGGCCGGTGCATACTGGGTGATTTTACGATTAATCCATTAAAATGTAGATCTTATATCAGCCAAAAGAAAGGGGAGCTGTCTGACGAAGAAAAGGAAATTCTAAAAAGACAAGCCCTGATATATGGCTGTGATGTTTGTCAGGACGTCTGTCCCCATAACAGGGACATCAAAAAAACCATAATAGAGGAATTTACTCAGAATCTGATTTACCGTCTGGATTATGAAGAGCTAAAGCAAATGTCCAATAAGGAGTTTATGAAAAAGTATCATGACAGGGCCTTTGCCTGGAGGGGTAAGGCTGTTCTGATAAGAAATCATGAGATTATAAACGGCTAATAGCCTGCTTTGGTGTTGGAACATGCGCCCGACAGGCGATCGAGTAGGAGGCGGTGACTAACCGCCGTCCTCTCACAGCACCGTACGTACCGTTCGGTATACGGCGCTTTCAATAGTTGACGTGCACTGACTGATATGCTATGGCTAAGTCATAAAAGCCATTGCGTATCAGTCTTTCTTTTGTTAAGGCCATGTTGACCGCTGTTGTCTTCGTTACAAACCAATATCCTCTCCGACTGTTGGCCGCCTGAAATGCCAATTCTTCGGGCACACCTAACTTTAGAAGGTTCCTCATTTTCGTCTTCGGCTTCTTCCATTGCTTCCATATGCACATCCGTATTCGATGATAAAGCCAGCTGTTAAGCTCCTCGATTGCTTGCTTCATGTCTGCAATTCCATAATAATTAAGCCATCCTCTTGCATAAACCTTTATCCTTTCCAGGGCAGGCCGTATGCTTTGAGCGAATCTTCGGGAAGACAGTTCTCTCAATCTGGCTTTAAATTTCTTCCATGACTTTGTATCAACGCGGACAAATATGCCCTTTCCGTTCCTTCCCAATGCAAAGCCAAGAAATTTAAATTTCGGATTGCAAACACACTTACCACTCGACTTTTGTCTCTGTTTACAGTAAGCTTAAGCTTCCCCTCCAGGTACTTCGTGCTTGTTTCAAGCAACCTTTTCGCAGCTCTTTCACTTCTTGCCAACAAAACTATATCATCCGCATAGCGGACCACAGGAACTCCTCTCTTCTGAAACTCCTGGTCAAACTCATTGAGATATATGTTCGCCAGCAGCGGTGACAGGTTTCCACCCTGTGGTGAACCTTCTTCCGTCTCAACTACTACTCCGTTTTCCATTACTCCTCTTTTGAGATATCTTTTAATCCACTGTATTACTCTTTCATCCCTTATACTCCTTCTCAGGATGTTAAGTAATAAATCGTGGTTAAGTGTATCAAAGTACTTGGACAGGTCAAGTGTTACCGCATATCGGTATCCTCTCTCCGCGTACTCTTTTACTTTTAATATGGCGTCCTTCGCACTTCTTCCCGGACGATATCCATAACTTCCTTCAATAAACTGTGGCTCATATATCGGCATCAGTTGTTGCGCTATGGCTTGTTGAAATATGCGGTCTTTTACCGTTGGAATACCAAGCTTCCGTATTCCACCGTCCGCCTTCGGGATTTCTTTGCGTCTTACCGGATCAGGCGTATATTTCCCTTTATATATTTTCTCGATAATCGCATGTTGATTCTCCCGCAGGTATGCACCTATCTCATCGACTGTTATTCCGTCAATTCCGGGTGCTCCCTTCTTTGCCTTTACCCTCTTGTAAGCCCTGTTAAGATTATCTTTATCCAGTATCTTCTCCAAGAGTTCAGGCTGTGCACTGTCCCTTTCTTTCCATATCGAGCGGAATGACCTTCGCGCTTCCGCATCTCCTTCGTGTTCCGCACTGTCT
>ENA-OWPA01001076-OWPA01001076.1-bioreactor-metagenome-genome-assembly--contig:-NODE-1076-length-21909-cov-4.555515_pt1 | contig 21909 bp, 19 predicted proteins | sample MGYA00238139_ERZ651803 | MGnify/ENA primary metagenome ERZ651803 (study PRJEB26909, sample SAMN07631231) | bioreactor metagenome | isolation source: Switchgrass digestor | place: USA: Dartmouth... | reverse complement strand
GCACACCGGTGGAGTTTGCGGGAATCAGCATTGCCGGAGGTTGGATTACTTTTGCTTCGATACTCATCAAAAGCGGTTTGACGGTTGTTGCTGCCCTGCTGCTTATTGCCACCACCGGCATGACTAAAACAGGGCTGGCCCTTAGAATGATCAAGGTTCCCCGGTTGATGGTGCTGCAGCTTTTGCTCACCTACCGGTATATATCGGTGCTTATGGAGGAGGTGGCCCGCATACTGCGGGCATATTCCATGAGAGCGCCGGAGCAAAAGGGGATAGACAGGAGCATATGGGGTTCTCTGCTGGGGCAACTGATGCTGAGGTCCTTCGACAGGGCTGAAAGGGTTTATCAGGCGATGCATTTGAGAGGCTTTGACGGCAATTATTATGACGGGAGTACGCCAAAAGCCAGGCTGGTGGATTTTCTATATGTGATATTATGGGGTTCTTTTTTTGCGACAGCGAGGTTTGTGAATATCCCCGAGCTGGTAGGTTCGGTGATCATGTCATGGACAGCCTGAAGGGTTTTATAATTGGAGGTTGAGATGAGTCATCATATTATTGAAGGAAGAAATTTGCATTACAGATATCCTGATGGACGTGAAGCCGTGAACGGCATATCATTCCTGATCCACCACGGGGAGTCCGTGGCTGTCGTCGGGGAAAACGGCGCAGGAAAGTCAACATTGCTCTTGCTGCTTACAGGAGTGCTGTTCCCGGATGACGGCGAAGTGCGCATAGGAGATGTTAAACTTACAAAGAAGACGATGCCTTCCATCCGCCGGCGAGTTGGTATGGTTTTTCAGGACCCTGACGACCAGCTGTTTATGACGACGGTATATGATGATGTGGCTTTTGGGCCCAGGAATTTCAAGCTTGATGAAGAAGAGGTGGAAAAGCAGGTTGTTCAGGCTCTGGAGGCGGTAGGAATACTGCACCTGAAAGACCGCCCCCCATATAAGCTATCCGGGGGTGAAAAGCGCTCCGCTGCCATCGCATCGGTCCTGTCCATGAACCCTGATATCCTCCTCCTGGATGAGCCTACGTCATCCCTTGACCCTAAATCCAGGAGGAGGCTCATCAATATTTTAAAAGGATTCATGCATACCAAGATAATAGCGACCCATGACCTTGACATGGCCTATGAGGTGTGTGAGAGAGTGATAGTGTTGAAAAATGGCAGGATAGAGGCTGACGGACCAGCTGCCGGTATACTTGCAGACGCGGCGCTGATGGACTCGTGCGGTCTGGAAATACCCTTTGGCCTTCAAAACTGTCCTGCATGCGGATCGCCAAAAACATTAAAATGATCTGGCATATGCGTCCAGTCTTATTTTGAGGAGGATGCATGGGGTAAAAATAGCCTTTTGCAAAAGAGCAAGGCTGAGGATTTGGATGGATAAGGAGCTGCAGCTTTAATAGCAGCATGGAAATATAAAAAATATGAGGGAGGAATCATGTGTGCTGACAAAGCTTGAAAACGAAAGGATGGAAGTATACATAAAAAACCAAGGGGCAGAGCTTACGGGGATAAAACTGAAATCCAACGGAATCCAATATCTCTGGCAGGCTGATCCCAAAGCGTGGGGAAGGCATGCACCGGTATTGTTTCCGGTAGTGGGCGGGCTAAAAAACGACAGCTACAGGTTTGAGGGTAAGACATTCAATCTTGCAAAGCACGGGTTTGCAAGGGACATGGATTTTGAGACGGTAAGCGTATCGGACAGAAGGGTCGAATATTCTCTGAAAAGCAATGAGGAGACTTTGAAAGTTTATCCTTTTGAATTCGAGCTGATCATAGCCTATACGCTAGACGGAGTTTCTCTGACAGTGGATTATAAGGTTGTCAATACCGGGGACAGGGATATGCTGTTTTCAATAGGAGCCCATCCTGCTTTTAACTGCCCTCTTGAGCCTGGAGAGACTATGGAGGATTATATCCTGGAGTTCGAGACGGAGGAAAATGCCGATACTTATGTAATTGACGGAAACCTGATAAGCGATGAAAAGCTGAGCTTTCTTAAGGACAGCAAAATCGTAAGGCTATCACCGGATATGTTCAGAAATGATGCCATAGTGCTGGAAAACTTAAAATCCAAGTGGGTCATCATGAAAAGCAGCAAGACAGGAAAATTTGTACGAGTGGACTTTGAAGGTTTTCCCTATCTGGGAATATGGTCAAAAGCTGAAGGAGCGCCTTTTTTATGTATTGAACCCTGGTACGGAATAGGCGACTTTGTAGATGCCACCGGAAATCTGGAGGAAAAGAAGGGTATCATGAAACTTGCAAAAGGCCAAATCTTCAGCTGCAGCCATAAAATAACCATAGGCTGATTCTACTTTGCCATCGCAGCATTAAAGGGGAAATCAATAGCCGGAACAGAAGGCTTGCTTCACCCGAAAGGCTGTAATTTGGCTCATAATTATTCCTGCGCCATGTACTCGCGGCTTTAGCAGATGGGTTTGAGCATCAGCAGGGAAATTGGAAAGAGCCTTAAAGCCTTTGATTTCCGCGGAATTTCCTTGCCAGGACGATAGACCTTGGGAATAGCAGCAAGCCTGTATGAATAAATATAGCATGCGGTGTTGACATCTGTGTTTTTGGCACTAATACACGTTTATTATTATAAAAAGGGAGTGAGAGAATGCAAAAGTACCTTTTGAACGGCATATGGAAAATGAGCGATGCTGGCGGAAAAGTGAGGGAAGGAACCATACCGGGTTCCGTATATTCCTTTCTCTTGAACAGTGGAGAGATGGAAGATCCCTATTACAGGGATAATGAGTTGAAAGCCCTGAAGCTGATGGATGATGATTACACGTTCTACAGAAGCTTTTATGCTCCACGGGAAATATTGCAATGCCCGCAGGTTCTGCTGCACTGCGATGGCCTCGATACCATATGTGAAATTTTCTTAAACGGAAGCTTTATTGGAAACGCATTCAATATGCATCGCATATGGGAATTTGATATAACATCCTTCCTGAAGGAGGGAGAGAATGAAATCCGGATCGTATTTCGTTCACCGGTGAAGTATATCAAAGAGATGCAGGCAAAGGACTACATAGGAGGAACCCTTGATGCCATGGATGGATTCCCTCATATACGCAAAGCCCACTGCATGTTTGGCTGGGACTGGGGCCCAAGATTGCCTGATGCAGGAATATGGAGGGATATTTATCTTGTAGGTGTTGATTCATCAAGGATTGAGGATGTGCATATAAGGCAGCACCATGAGGACGGCCATGTGGCGCTTACTGTGGATGTAAAGCAGTCCCGGGCAGCAGAAGTACGCATTGCTGTCATCGGTCCCGATGGGTCTGTGACCATGCTGCAAAATGGAGTTAAAACGGAGATAGAAAATCCAAAGCTATGGTGGCCGCATGGATACGGAGGGCAGCCTCTTTACACGGTAAAGGTGGAGCTTTTGGAAAACGGAATTGTGGTAGATGAGGAAACTAAGCGGATAGGACTGCGCACTCTGACTATATCCAGAAAGAAGGATCAATGGGGTGAGAGCTTTGCCCACTGTGTAAACGGAATTGAGATTTTTGCCATGGGAGCTGATTATATCCCGGAGGATAATATATTATCTAGGATAACTCCGGAGAGGACCCGCCGGTTGCTGGAGCAGTGCATTGCCGCAAATTTTAACTGCATCCGGGTATGGGGAGGCGGTTATTATCCCGATGACTTCTTCTTTGATATTTGTGACGAGCTTGGATTGATAGTCTGGCAGGATTTCATGTTCGCTTGTGCCAATTATCATCTGACTCTGGATTTCGAGAAAAATATCCGGGCGGAGTTTATCGATAATGTTCGCAGGATACGGCATCATGCGTCTTTAGGCTTATGGTGCGGAAACAATGAGATGGAAATGTTCCAGGCCATAGGCGTGTATAACGGAACGCATAAAACCCGTGCGGATTATATCCGCATGTTTGAGCACATAATTCCGGAAGTGCTGCGGGAGTATGATCCGGATACCTTCTACTGGCCTGCGTCCCCCAGCTCTGGCGGAAGCTTTGACAATCCCAACGATCCTGACCGCGGAGATGTGCATTATTGGGATGTCTGGCATGGGAACAAACCTTTTGACGAATACCGCAAATATTATTTCCGCTATGTTTCGGAGTTTGGTTTTCAGTCCTTCCCGTCCCTTAAGACGGTGGAAAGCTTTACCCTACCCGAGGACAGAAATATTTTCTCCCGGGTGATGGAAATGCATCAGAGGAATGCAGGAGCCAACGGAAAGATTATGAACTATCTGTCCCAGACCTTCCTCTATCCCAATGATTTTGACACACTGCTGTATGCTTCCCAGTTGCTCCAGGCAGAAGCCATTCGCTATGGTGTGGAACACTGGCGCCGCAACCGTGGGCGTTGTATGGGAGCCATCTACTGGCAGCTGAATGATATCTGGCCTGTGGCATCCTGGTCATCCATTGATTATTATGGCAGGTGGAAGGCGCTGCATTATTACGCAAAACGCTTTTTTGCCCCCGTCATGATATCCTGCTGCGAAGTGGGAGAGACCACCGACCGTGCGGCGGTATGCATGCAGCCATCGCCGATTGAGACTTCTGCTCATCTCTGTGTTGTCAATGAAACCATGAGCGATGTATCCGGTACCGTGCGGTGGTACCTGAGGGATTCCCGTGCCGCCATACTGGAATCCGGCGAGTTCGATATTACGGTGCCTGCTCTTTCCAGCCGGTGGTGTGAAAAGAAGGATTTTAACTGTACGGACTTCCTGAACAATTATATAAGCTTTGAATTTATTTCGAATGGAGTTTGCCTTTCCTCAGGAACAGCTCTTTTCACGGCGCCTAAGCATTACCGCTTTGTGGATCCTCACTTGACTTATGAGATTCATGACGGAAAGATAACTGTCCATGCCGATGCCTATGCAAAAAGCGTGGAGATTTCTTCCCCTGACTGTGATTTGTTGCTCAGTGACAACTATTTTGATATGAATGGGGGAAGCGTCACCGTAGATATCCTTGAGGGCAATCCTAAGACGCTGAAGCTCCGTTCCGTATATGATATAAGATGATTATCCTGAAGGCCAGGGGGGACGATATCCCCCCTGCGCCGGGTAATGCTTTTATATGAAATTGGTTTTATTTCAGCTGACTGGAAAAATTGCTGCAAAAGGATTTAGAGGCATATAGCAGTTAATGAGCCTGTTATTAGCTGAATTCATTCCTAAGTTATATAGGCTGTATTACTGCCTAAGGAAGAGGCAAAACTTTTATATTATCAGAAAATCAATGTTCACTAGGCATGAAAAGGTTTACAAATGTAAAAATTTAGTACATATAAAAAGTTGATAAATGCAAGAAATTGATAAACACGAGAAGTTGACAAATTCAAAAAGACAAGGAGTTGTAAGCATCATTGCAGCTCCTTGTCTCATTATTGAAAAACTATTTTACTGCTTTTGTATTTCAACAAACTGCCTTCCCTCAATAAAGCTCACTGCAGCGCCGGTAGCAGTCGCATATTCGGCATGCTCAGGAATATGGAAGTTTACATCATACAGCTGGGACAGTTGGCTGAAAATCTCCCGGCATTGGTGAACGTTTGTAAGGTTTCCCGTCAGCACGACATCCTTTATCTGGTCTATTCTCGTGACGAATACGGCCATCATGCCTATGGTCTGGAATACGAGATTGATGATGCCATAAGCTATGTCCGCTTTTGTAGCCAGGTCGCTGATCTTCCCGAAATTGGATGCGGTGGTTTCCGGAGGCAGGCCTTTCAGCACGTCACGGGTGATATCTCCAATTGAGAGATCTACATTGGCCAGATTGCCGCCTTGGGAAGTTTCAATGATATCATCAAAATGCCGGATATTCAGCATCCTGTTGGACAAGCCGAGGAGTGTTCCTCCTCCGACACCCGTGCCTCCCATATGTTTTTCGCTTTTTCCGTCGGCTCTTATAAAGGCGGTTCCTGTGCCCATGCTAACTATTATAGCCTTTTGAAGCTTGCTGAGGTGTAAACCGCCCATTCCTGTAGCGACAAACTCATCCACCTTTCCGGTGGGAATTCCAAACAGGTTCTCCCTTAAAAATGAAGAACCGACCCCCGTTACCATGATTCTTTCAATATTGTCAAGGGATAGGCCATTGACGCTCACAAACTTGCCAAAGGCTCCGTACACCGAAGCCAGAGGGTCGTTTGCCTTCACCAGCATGGGACTGAACATGCTTCGGTCATTGAACCCTGCTATTTTTGTTGTGCTTCCGCCTATATCTATACCTACTATTATCGGCATTAATTTCACTCCCTTGCTCCTGAAGACATGGCTGCCTGAATAATGTTGATTTCGTTCAGAGTTGTTTTTACAAGGACCTTAAGAAGTGCCATAGATAGCACGTATACGAATATTGTTGGCCAAGGCAGGGCGCTCATGCTGAGCGCTACATACATGGAACACGCTGTGATAATGCACGAGCCGAGCATTCCTATAAGGATTGCTCTTAATGAAAGCTGACCTACGCCAAAGAAACTGCGTTCTTTTTCACCTGTTTTCATTTTACACCCTCCGTTCTTATTCCTCTCAAGGATATAAGTCGAATAACTAAAATAATAACAATATAATATAATGTCCGGTTTCAATAATGAATACCGGCTTTTATTGATTATATTACCACATTAATATGTAGGCAGCAAATAATAAGTTCATCATATTCAATATGGTGCTTGGGGCAGCGAATGCCTTTATGTGCGGTATCACCCGACATGTTAGTCCATAATTTTAGGACAAAGATTGATAATATCTTACTGGGGTGGCCTGGAAAATGGTATAATATCTAATGTCAAACATTAGCATGGAGGTAGATAATTTGAGAGTAAAAAGTTTTTTGAAACTGGTTGAGATTCAGACAAAACTGGCCAGCGTGATACCGTTTCTATTGGGTACGGTTTATGCTTTATACCGTTTTCATAAGTTCAATGCCTTGAATTTTATTTTGATGATGATTTCACTTTTGTGTTTTGATATGTTTACAACAGCTTTGAACAACTTTTTGGATTTTAAGAAAGCCAGAAAAAAACATGGCTACAACTATGAGAGGCACAATGCCATAGTGAGAGACGGACTTACCGAATCTTCAGTATTGAGCGTCATGGTGGCATTGTTTTCATTAGCTGTGCTGTTTGGGATACTGCTTTTCATAAGGACGGATATACTGGTGCTTTTAATAGGAGTTGTTTCTTTCCTGGCAGGCATAAGCTATTCCTACGGTCCCATACCAATATCCAGGACTCCCTTCGGCGAGGTTTTATCGGGTCTTTTTATGGGCTTTATCATCACATTTTTGTCAATTTACATCCACATATACGATAGTGGTATTGTTCAAATAGCCCTCGACAATCGCATGCTTTCCATCAATATCGACTGGTATGAGATTATGGCAATCTTCCTGCTGTCTGTCCCCACGATGTTCGGAATAGCCAACATAATGCTGGCCAATAATATCTGTGATATTGAGGACGATATAGAGAACAGGCGCTATACACTCCCTGTGCATATAGGCAGGGAAAAGGCATTGATGGTTTATAGCTATCTGTATTATGCCATATATATTGACATATTGCTTATGGTATTCTGCAAGCTGACTCCTGTGGCCTCGCTTCTGGTTTTGCTTACCTTTGTGCCGGTCAGAAAGAACATTAAGGAGTTTTTCAAGCTGCAGACTAAAAAAGATACTTTTGGGCTGACCGTCAATAATTTCGTGCTCATCTGTGCATCAATGACAGTGGTAGTAGGTGTGTTTGCGGCCATTGGGTCTATTGCCTGGAGATAGGCTGCTGCAACCGTCAAATTCCTGTTTGCTCCAGCAGTGCAGCAAAATTTCGGCACATTTACTTCTATCACCAGGAGCAGAAATAGGACAGGCTATGATGGCGGTGTCGTTCGATGTAAAGTGAAGTGCTTCGCAAAATTCCTGTGAAAGGCTGCCTTGCCCCAATGCGGCATGACACGATTAAATTTAGGAGCATCAAGCAAATTTCACCGTTATGATTTCAGCATAAATACATAATATAAGTATAAGATAGTGTAAAGCGACGCATTAAAAAATGGTATGGCACAATTGATGAGAAAAAGATGGTGCAAAGCAACGCATGAAAAACGTGGTATTACAGTATTGATGAAAAAATGATGATGCAAAACAGCGCATGAAAATTGCAATGCGGCAGTATTAATGAGAAAATATAGCATAAAGTAGCACATAAAAGCGTGAATGAGGTACTATTAATGAGAAATGATGGTGTAAGCAGCCCATGAAAAGCGTGGTATGGTGCAATTAGTGAGAGAAGCGACGGTTCAAAGCAACTCATGAAAAACGTGGTATTACAGTATTGATGAAAAAAATGATGATATAGGACAGCGCATGAAAAATGTGGTGCGGAAATTTTAATGAGAAAATGACAATATAAAGCAGCATATTAAAAATGCGGCTTGGCATTATCGAAAAAAATCAAGGAGGTAAATTTATGGGTTTTTTAGATGGTTTAATGGGCAATGCTTCCGAAATCAGTGTCGGCGCTGCTGAAGAGGAGTTTTCCAATCTGCTGGCGGAGGGGGAACATATAGAAAAAGCATATCAGCTTATCAGAGATATGTTTTTATTTACCAATAAGAGACTGATTTTGGTGGACAAACAAGGAGTAACCGGTAGAAAGGTGGAATACCATTCCATACCTTACAATAAGATCACCCACTTCAGCATAGAAACAGCAGGACATTTCGATCTGGATGCGGAACTTAAAATATGGATTTCCGGCACTCAAATGCCGATTCAGAAGCAGTTTAACAGAAACCTGAACATCTATGAGCTGCAGAAGGTGCTGGCAGCACACATACTGAAGTAAATAGGGCTTTTGGATTACTTATGTGCTTTTGGTTTAGTGCCGGGAGATGAAAGCCTATTTGACTTGTTTCAATAGTAAACGGGCTGTATATCCCTATAAAGCCGGTTTCTTTTCGGCTGCCGCAATTTTTGATGCGGCGTGTTTAACCATTTTTGTTGGTTTATAGAGGATAGCAGCCCTTTTTCTATCCCAGGAATTCAGGCTTTTCAACATAGTCCGAGCGGAAGGCTTTCTGTAAAATTGTAAAATCAATCCCTTTATTGCCATGGCTGAATTGGCATGGAAATCTGGCACCGCAGGTGTCGCACTCCACATACTGCCTGGCTTCCTTTTGCTCCCGGTTGTCAAATAAAAACGGCAGGAACTCTTCTCTGTTTCTGAGCCCCGGCGCATCGGAATCTATGACGTAGGAATATACATAGGTGGCTTCGTATTTGGCTTTGAAGCTTTTTCCCTTGCAGACAGGGCAGATTATATGTTCCGATAAATCCATTTTATTTTACCTCCCTCTGTTCTTTGGTGTGCAAATCATCTGCTATCTATAGTGTTTTCTTTTTGAATTTAGTATAATATTAGTAATGTTTGGCAATCACGAAGGTCTGGCAGTTCTTTTTATCCGTACGGTTTGTAGCTGATGACCGGACAAAAGGTTTTATGGAGGGTTAATCTGTGAAAATATCAATTAAAGCATCATCCCGGGATGGGATAACAGATTCTGAAATAAAAAGCGCCCTGGAGCAAACTCTGAAAGACAGAGGGGAATTGAAAAGGGTTCTGCTCATACCTCCCGACTATACAAGGCTGAATTCCTATGCGGGAGTGATAACCGGCATTTATTATGATATGCTCAGTGAAAAGTGCAGGGTGGATATAATGCCGGCTTTAGGCACTCATATGCCTATGACGGACGATGAGAGGATTGAAATGTTTGGCATCCGGATACCGAAAGAGTGCTTCATAAACCATAACTGGCGTACGGATGTGGTGAAGATCGGAGAGGTACCGGCCAGCTTTGTCGAGGATGTATCCGATGGCCTTATGAATGAGCCGATAGATGTGGAGGTAAACAGGATTTTGCTGGACAAATCCTATGACCTGATAATCTCCATAGGGCAGGTGGTGCCCCATGAGGTGGTAGGCATGGCCAACTACAGCAAAAATATATTTGTGGGCTGCGGAGGCAGAAGCATGATAAACCAGACCCACATGCTGGGAGCTTTTTATGGCCTGGAGAGAATAATGGGAAGGGATTTTTCTCCTGTGCGCAAAGTATTCGACTATGCTGAGGAAAACTTCATCAGGGATATACCCTTGATATATGTGCTCACGGTCACCAGCCAGCACAACGGAAAAACGGTGGTCGACGGTCTTTTTGCAGGCAGGGAAAGGTCGTTGTTTGAAGAGGCTGTCAGGTTAAGCCAGGAAAAGAACCTTAATTTCGTTGAGGAGCCGTTAAAGAAAGTCGTGGTTTACCTTGACGAAAAGGAGTTCAAATCCACCTGGTTGGGAAACAAGGCTGTTTACAGGACAAGGCTTGCTATAGAGGACGGAGGAGAGCTTTTGGTTTTAGCCCCCGGGGTCAGGAAGTTCGGAGAAGACGACGGAAATGATTTGCTGATAAGAAAATATGGTTATGTCGGGCGGGAGAAGATACTGGAATTATTTGGCAAGAATCGGGATTTGAGGGATAATCAATCTGTTGCCGCCCACCTGATACATGGGTCTTCCGACGGAAGGTTCACTATAACCTATGCGGTGGATAAGCTTACCAAGGAGGAAGTTGAAGGGGTCAATTACAATTATGCTCCCATCTCTTCCGTTTATAAGAAATATGATCCGTCGAAGCTGAAAGAAGGATTCAATGTGTTGGATGACGGAGAGAAAATCTATTATATAGCAAATCCTGCCCTGGGACTTTGGGCGGACAGAAAGCGGTTCCAAATGTAAATAAAAGTGAAAATGTAAATAAAAATGAAAAAACGGCCTCCGCAGAGGTTTCAACTTTGCGGAAGCCGTTTTTTTAAGTTTTATATAACTTCCAAGTAGTCCCTGTCCGGAAGCTCGGGCAGCTTTACCGAAGGCAGAGTCTGATACCAATAAGCGACAGAGGAAATATCATCCTGGAGGGGCAGGTATCTTCCGCCGCTGCGCCATCCGAGAGCTTGTATGGTGACCTTCAAATCCTTTTCAAATCTTATCGGATCGGTGATATGCCACCTGTACATGCCAAACCGCATCTGGGACTTGTAAACACCATCCGGTTTTATCACCTGATGCAAGCCGGAATACGGAGTGCTGAAAGTTTGATATTGATGGGTTTCCTGGTTCTCAAAATTATATGACCCGCAGAAATAGTCTTCCGTACCAGTGCCGCAAATGGTGGGAAAGTCTTTGTCCCCATCTATATAGAATTTTATTTCGCCTTCTCCCCACCATCCGGTGTTGTTTACGCCCCAGGCCAGATAGGTTCCGACATATTGACCCTGGCCCTGGACGTTATCCAGGATGGTATATACTTCCTTATAGGGCAGAGGATTGACTCTTCTGAAACTAGCGTGAAAATATGCGCAGTCATCGGGGACATCGGTCAGAGTGTAATTTATCTGGTAGTAAAGGACCATGTCTTCATCCGCAATATTTGTCATTGTGATAATGCATTTCTTTCTGAAAGGCATTTCCCAATAACAGTTGAAAGCGCTTCCCGGATTGACGCATACGGCAAGGGAAGAAAGCTGTGCGTATTTTCCCCAACCGCAGGCAAAAAAGTCACCTACGGGACACTCTACCGAAGGATGCTCCTGTCCGTCCCAGTATATCCTTAAGATACTGAACCTCCAATTGCCGGTAGGGGTCATCCATATTTGCTGGATTGCTCCCGGGCCGTCAATATCAGCCAGCGTGAATGTCTCACCGGCCTTTATTACTACCGAAGGGGAAATTTTCCACCCCTGGCCCAAGTCCCTGGCACAGCGAGCGCCTGTTCCTTCTGTAGCCATACCGCCTTTGCCTTTTTCCCCGGTAAAGTTCTCCGGGCTGATGGAGCGAGTTTTGGCTGAAGACAGGCGGGAGAGATTCCCAAGATTCATTCCTAAACCATTAAATGCTGACATATGAAAAACCTCCTGAGTTTATTATGATGGTATGCTTTTATTATCATATAGCTTTCGTAAGTAGCTTCTGCTTCATACCATACCGATGAACCTCATGATTTTGAACCATGAAAATTCTTATACTTGACTATCATGCATATTACAAGTTTAATTTATCCGCGGGAGCATGTCTTTATCATATATTTACATTTATTTAACATTTATTGCTCTTTTATAACAGCCCATATAAAATGTAAATGGAGAGGGCAAAACAGATTGGGTAAAGAGGTGCTTGCAAATATGGATATAAATTATCTGTCGCCTTATATTCGGGTAGCGATGGACAGCAGGATAGAGCCTCCATGGCATCTGCAGGAAAGAGTCATTTTTGACTATGAATTGCTTTATGTCAAAGAGGGCAGGATACTGGTTACAGTCGAGGATCGCGAGTATTTCGGGAATCCGGGGGATATATTCCTTTTCAAGCCAAAGCAAAGGCATTCCATACGTGTACTTGGCGAAAATTGCTTTAGACAGCCCCATATCCATTTTGACCTCTTTTATCAGCAGGATAGCCCGGAAGTGAAGGTTTCCTTTAAGCCTCTGGAAAGCATGACAGATCATGAAATGAGATGGTTTCGTGAGGATGTTACCAAAAATCCCGCCATGCAGCTGCCAAATAAAATCTGCTTGCGCAATACAAGATATTTCGAGGATATGCTTTTTGATATCATCAATGAATTTACGATGAAAATGCCCTTCTATGAAATTAACATTAAAGGGCTTTTTACAAAACTATGGACATATCTGATGCGGGAAAACTACATGGAAAACAACCCGGCGGTTCTGGGAAATATCGATGAGCTCATACGCATCAAGGATTACTTGGCCAGCAATATTGACAGGGAAATCACCCTGGATATGCTGACGAAGGAGTTCAAAATCAGTAAGTTTCATCTGGTCAGACTGTTTAAAAAGGCTTTCGGAATTACACCAATGCATTATAACCGGCTGGCCAGGATCAATAAGGCAAAGGAAATGATACAGTTCACCAGCAAAAGCTTTACGGAAATCTCGGAAATGCTGGGGTTTAACAGTGTTAACGCTTTCAGCCGGAATTTCAGGAATGTGGAAGGGGTTCCTCCGTCCTTTTACAGGAGAAAAGGCTGATGCCAAAGAGTTGTTGCTAACGTCTGAATAGAAACCGGTAAAGAGAAGCCGGCAGGAAAAGCACAGTAAATATTTAATAAATTATTAATAATTAGTGCATTGTAAATTAATATTATTTATATTAGAATTAAAATTGTTAATGGCAAAATTAACTATTACATGTTTTTTGTGTGTGGAGTTTTATCGCAGGATGATTTCGAAAGGAGATTCTATAATGGAGTTAATTCCCCGCAATGCGTCTGATTTGACACCAAAATCGGAGGTTTCCGGCGAAAAACGAGCTTCCTCTTTAAAAATCAGTGAGATTTATCTTGATGGAAAAGTAAAAAAGGCAGAACTCATAGATGAAGATGAAAAAAGCTATGGAATATTCATGCATTCTTTGATTTTAAGCAATTATGCGGAAGTTATCAAAGTCAGCAACGGTGAAGCAAATATAATCGGTGACGATATCGAGAAGGCAGTATTTTCGTATACATCATCAAAAGGCTTCAACAAGAGTCTTATAGACAGCATTGCCCCAAAAGTCGCCGACATTTCCCTGTCCGAAGATGACAGCCTTAAAGCTTCAGCCCATGCAATAAACGAAAAGGTCAGAATAGTTTCCAAAGGAAGACCTGATGAGATTTTGGCTAGATGTTCATATATTCTTAGGGATTCCAGATTTGTGAAGGTTACAAGGAGAATTTGCCGTGAGGTGAATTATATGCTTCTGGGTATGCTGAGCAGATGCCAGGAAGTGTATGCCCTTGCTATAAAGGACATTTCAGAGCTTTCTGAGATGTTGGCTCCGGATGCATATGTAAAGGATATGGCCCTCGTTGCGTTGATCGGCATGGGATATGCCTGATCAATCCGATAAAAGATGAATTGCAACAGGTATGCTTCCTGCCGGATTTATTTTGAATCTGGGCAGAGTGTTTCCCGTATGGAATAAAAGAGTTGAAAAGATTGGTCCCGGATAGTATCATTAGTATGTAAACAATATATAGGCAAACAGGAAATATAAAAGTTTTACAGATCTATTTAAAGCTAAGAAGCCAAACTTATTCCGGCATGAAAGCGGTTTTATGCCGGAGAAAGAGAGCGGCTTCCGATGGGATAAGCTAATACGCCGGAATCAATATTGTAAAGGGGAGTCTTATGAATACCTTGAAAATGGGAAAACAGAAGCATATCGCGCTGATAGCGCATGACAACAGGAAACAGGACCTTATTAAATGGGTAGAGAAAAACAGCAGTATTTTGAGCAGGCATTTTCTTTGCGGAACAGGTACTACCGCAAAGCTGATTTCTGAGCAAACCGGACTACCTGTAACAGCCTATAAAAGCGGACCTTTGGGCGGTGATCAGCAAATAGGCGCGAGGATAAGCGATGGGAAAATCGACTTTATGATATTTTTCTGGGACCCTCTGACCTCACAGCCTCATGACCCGGATGTAAAAGCACTTTTAAGAATTGCCGTATTATATGATATACCAGTCGCTATGAACCAGTCCACGGCTGACTTTTTGCTTTCTTCCAGGCTCATGGAGGAGGAGTATGACAGAAATGTCCTGGACTATTACAGCAGGATAAGAAAGGATAATTTTTAGATAGCTTATCACTTTCCGGAAATTTTGATATTGAAAAAGTATAAGTCAATTTTGAAAAGCTCAAGGGGAGTTTCCTCTTGAGCTTTTTTATGCGCAGCTTGCTTTATACCCAATTTTGCAGCTATCCAGGCATAGGAAGCAAAAAAGCAAATAAGGAATAGCAGAAGAGCAAATTATGATAAATACAATAAAAGGGTTTGTGCTATATTAAACATATGTAGCATGAGGAATTATTTAGCAGGGAGGAAGAAAGATGAAGCTATCGGTAAGCGCATGGTGTCTTGAAAAATTGCTGTTTGGCAATAAAATGGATATACCGGATTTTATCAGGCTATGCGATCAAAATGGTGTGGAATATGTTGAACTTCTGGATTGCTTTTTAAAAAAAGATGAGGATATCCAAAAGGCGAAGGAGCTTTTAGGTGAGCTGGGCATGAAGGTATCAGCCTATTCCATAGGCAACGATTTTGTTCAGCCGGATGAAGAAGCGAGAAGGAAAGAAATAGAGGCAGTGAAAAAAGGTGTGGATGTCGCATGCAGTCTCAACACAAAGCTTCTCAGGGTTTTCAGCGGCAGCCCCAAGGAAGGCATAGCCTTTGAAGACGCCAGTGGATGGATCATCGACAGCTTAAAAGAATGCGCCCGTTATGCGGAAGAAAAGGGGATTACCATGGTGTTGGAAAACCATGGGCTGTTTGCCGGCAAAGGCAGCCAGGTAAAGGAGATAATCGTAAAAGTTGGTTCTGAAAATCTTAAAGCGAACACCGACCTTGGAAATTTCCTGCTTGTCAACGAGGACCCCTTTATGGCTGTCCGGGAATTGAAAGATTATGTAGGCTTTGTACATTTTAAGGATTTCAAGGAAGTTGGAGAAAATGAGCCTGGCTATAAGGGAATAGACGGAAGAAAATATCAGGGAACCATTATTGGTCAAGGCCAGGTGCCTATGAAAGAAGTTGTGGATTTCCTCCATGAAAACGGGTATGATGGATTTTTATCCATCGAGTATGAGGGAATAGGCGATCCTGTGACGGAGACCATAGAGAGCATAAAGTACACGAACTCTATTATAAAATAAATAGCAGCATATGAAGGGGTCTGCATAGACCCTGTTAAGGAAGGTTCCGGAAATTTTGCAGGTCCGGAGCCTTTCTAAGTTTGCCTGAAGGTCGTATATATAAGGTTGGAATTTGGTCGATGGAAGCGTAAAGGATAGTGGCAATAGGCTTTCAAAGCTTTTGACACAGCCTTTGACGTTGCAGGGAGGATATTGTGAAAAAATTTGCATGCTTTGACGTGGGTGGAACATTTATTAAATACGGCGTTGTGAATGAAGCCGGGGAATTGCTTTGCGACTCCAAATTTCCCACACCGGAAGATGATTGCGGAGAGCTTATTCCAAAGCTTATCGCAGAGAAAACCGGTGAATTGAAGGCAGGCTATGCCCTTTCAGGCGTAGGGATAAGCACAGCCGGACAGGTGGATCATGACAAGGGGGTAATAATTTTTGCCACCGATAACCTTCCCAAGTATACGGGAACCAAACTGGCAGAGCTCGTAAGGAATATGACGGGTCTTGAGTGCCGTGTGGAAAACGATGTCAATGCCGCAGCCTTGGGTGAAATGTGGAAGGGAGCTGCAAAGGGCGTAAAAACCTTTGTGTGCATGACCCTGGGTACAGGCATAGGAGGTGCGATTATAATCGACGGCAAGCTGCTTAGGGGTGTTGGTGGGAGTGCAGGTGAACTGGGGCACATGATAACCAATTTTGAGGGAGAACCCTGCACCTGCGGTATGAAGGGATGCTTCGAAAGATATTCTTCCACATTGGCTCTGGTAAGGAGCTATGTCAGCAGGAAAAGAGCAGCGGGAGAGGACATCTCCGGCATCAACGGTGAGGAAGTAATGGAAAGGGTGCGTGCCGGCGAATATATTGCCAATGAAGTATACGACCGATTCCTCGATCAGGTGGTCGCAGGTATTGCAAGCCTGACCCATATCCTTGACCCGGGGCTGTTTATTATCGGTGGAGGATTATCCAATGAAGGTAAGCCTTTCTTCGATGAAATAAACAGAAGGCTTCAAAACGCAATAATGCCAAGTTTTGCAAAGCATACCAGAGTGGTGCAGGCAGAGCTTAAAAACAAGGCTGGTTTGTTGGGCGCCTGTTATAGTATAATGAATGGAATATAGATGGATTTAGCAGCAGGATTATTAATATAATTAAAATTTTAATATAATTATAAAGCAGCTGTTTACTATAAATTTTAGCCTGTTATCGATTTTATCTCATGAATTCGAAGCCATGCATAAAAAAATGTTAGCACAATGGGTATAACTTGGAAACTGAATAATGAAATAGGAGAGATTTGAATGGTGTCTTCATTTGAAGCAAAAAAGCTGCTGGACAGCATAAAGGGGAAGCTGATAGTTTCATGCCAGGCGCTGGAAAATGAACCTCTTTTCGGTTCGGACACAATGGCCAAGATGGCTGATGCAGCCTGTCGTGGCGGTGCTGCAGGCATACGGGCCAATACCGTTGCGGACATTTTAGCGATAAAAGAAAAGGTTAATTTGCCGGTGATAGGCATAATCAAACGGGAGTATAAGGGCAGCGAGTGCTATATAACCCCTACTATGAAAGAAGTGGATGAGCTTTTTGAGATGGCAAGACCTGAAGTGATAGCAGTCGATGCCACCTGCCGCAAGCACCCCGACGGAGAGGACGGAGTGGAGTTCATCAGAAAAATAAAGAGTAAATATCCAAACCAACTGCTTATGGCGGATGTTTCCACCCTGGATGAAGGAATCAGCGCATGGAAAGCGGGAGCGGATCTGGTTTCCACTACACTATCGGGATATACATCCTACAGTCCGGCCATTGATGGACCCGATTTTGAGCTTATGAGGGAGTTAAGCAGCAGGGTTGACATTCCGGTCATAGGCGAGGGTAGGATTTGGAGTCCCGAGGATGCCGTGAAAGCATTTGAACAAGGAGTCCATGCGATTGTGGTAGGAGGTGCGATAACACGGCCAATGGAAATAACTAAGCGCTTTGTAAAAGGTATAAGCGGTGTAAAGCAATTTTAAGATGTAAGAGGTGTAATGTATTTTTGATGAAATATGAAAGGAAATACTGCACCTGGATATAAGGTGCTGCTTTGAAATTCACTATATTCCCTGGGGGAAGGCATTGCACATCCGATTCCGTAAATTCATGCTTGAACGAGGCGCAGCCTTGCGATACACTGGAAGTTATAGAAAGCTATTACATACCTGATTAAGAAAGCAATTGGCTGCAGATTGCAAGGTGTCAGGAGGAAAAGGTCATGGGCAATGGGCAAAGGCTCTCATTGCAGTTGCAGGCTACACCCATGGCTGGGAGAAATGCGCTCTCCAATATATTAATTGCAATGGTGAAGGATTATGACGGAACATAGAAAAATTATTGATGTGCATGCCCATGTGTTTCCTGATAAGATAGCCGATAAGGCAGTGGGCTCGATAGGTGAATATTACGGCGTACCTATGCACGGCAAGGGTACGGCATCCGACCTGATGGAAAGCGGAAGCAGGATCAATGTTTCATATTATGTCGTGCACTCTACCGCCACCAAGGTGGAGCAGGTGAAAACCATAAACGATTTTATTGCTGAACAACAAAGAAAAAACAGTTGTTTTATCGGGTTTGGGACATTGCATCCGGATATGGAGGATGTGGATGAAGAAGTTGACAGGATTATATCCCTTGGATTAAAAGGCATAAAATTGCACCCTGATTTTCAGGATTTCTGCATTGACGATGAAAGAATGATGGGTATATACGAGGCTGTTGAGAAAAGGCTGCCGGTACTCTTGCATATGGGGGACGAGAATAAGACTTCTTCCAGCCCGAAACGCCTGGAAAAGGTGCTGGACAGGTTTCCCAAACTGGTGGTGGTAGCTGCGCATTTGGGCGGATACCGCATGTGGAAGGAGTCTATGGATTGTCTGGTGGGCAGAAATGTCTTTTTCGACACATCCAGTTCCTTGTTCTGGCTCGATAGTTCTACGGCTGTTTCCATGATCAGAAAGCATGGTGTAAACAAGGTTCTTTTTGGCTCCGATTATCCCATGTGGAGCCATGAAGAGGAGTTGGAGAGGTTCTTAGATCTCGGTCTTACCAAAGAGGAGAGGGAATTCATATTGTGGAGGAACGCGGCAAGATTGCTGAATCTTGGATGAGTAAAGCGAAAGAAGGCGATTACAAATAGTTTTACATCCACCGGTTTTTTTGATATAATATATACTATCAAAAATTAATAGGCGAAATGTTTATCTTCATTTGTAATAATTGCCTGAAGGAATGGATCGGAAGGTTTTAGCACGGAGCTGGTCCAAACCGGCAATAGGGAATATGTTATAGGGGGGATAGAAATGAGGTTGTTAAAATTTCTTAAATCAAAAACATTTACTGCTAATGCAGTGATTTTTTTTATATTTTCGGCACTCATTTCATTCCTGGCTGGCAGAATGCCGGAAAGCACCTATTTTTACAAAAGGTGGCTTTATAAGGAAAGGAGCTGGGAAGAAGGAGGAAGACTGTATGACAGGCTATTTGGCGTAAGACGCTGGAAGGCTAAGCTTCCTGAAATGAGCGACTTTCTTAAGTTTACTTTTGCCAAGAAGCATTTAAAGAGCACGGATGATAATTATCTGGCACGGTTTGTGATGGAGTCCTGCAGATCTGAATGGACTCATTGGAGCATCATATTTTCATCCTTGTTGTTTTTGCTTTGGAATGAATTTATACCGGCATTTAAGATTATCTTGATGGCAATAACCCTAAATTTGCCATATATAATTATTCAAAGGTATAACAGGCCGAGAATAGTACGCTTATTAGAAAAAAGAGGCTATGAGGAGGTTCCATGTGTTCAGAAGCCCTATCCGGGATGAGAACGCGGCTCTGGTATAAAAGTGTATCTCTGGTATAAAAATGCATATATAAAACTTTGAACGCAAAGCAGGAGTCATGAAGTAAACACTCATAACTCCTGCTTTTTTATTTTTCAACATCGTTTTCGTTTACCAATATTTCTAATTTTTCTGGTCTTTTAGCAGTTTTCAATGGTATTTTGAATTTTATGCTAATGCTTATATTTTCCTGCGAGTTGTCTTCCTGAGGCTTGCCTGCATCTGGGCTGCCGTTTTCCGTTGCTGTGTTTTCGTTGCCGTCGGGTGTGACATCCGGGGCAAAAACAGGATTATCTTGATGTATGTGATCTTCACAATTATTGGACGGATTATCCGTTGAGCCATCGTCTGTTGCATTGGGCATGTTATTGTCGCTTAACCCGGCATCCCGCTGTATGTTATCATCTCCTGCCGCTTCCTGATTAGTTTTGCCTTCTGCCTCATCAAAATCCGGTAAGGCGACAGTTTCTTTGTTAAGTGGATCACCTTCCGGCATCGGAGCATAATGCGTCTCTTTTTCTTGCGCATGCAGCTTCTCCTTATCTTGCGTATGGTATGTCTCTTCTTCCCCATGCCTGTTATGATATTTTTTGCCATAGTCCAGTAAAAGGAACTTTTTAAGTATGGAAGGACTCCATTTTACACGGTTTGCTTTTATCTTAATTCTCTTTTTCATGCCACTGCCATATTCATTTTGATGTGCATTTGAGAATTCTGCTGTATCCTGGCTTGTTTCAAAGGCGATATACATATCCTGATAAGTTTTTTTCACTTCCATTTCCTGTCTGTTTAGTTTGGTTTTCTCCATAGATTTGCTGCTGTATATATTTTGAAAGCTATTCTGTGGTATAAGGAACTTTTTTAGCATGGATGGACGCCATTTTATACGATTTGTTTTCATAACCGACCTCCTTTCGGCTTTGTCGTTTCAAAATACCAAGAAAGCTTATTCCAGGCTTAATCCCTATAACATTAAAGCACTGGGCATTTTTAACTGTCCTGCCTTCAGCACCCTTTCTCCGGCAAGGGATATGTAGAATTTACTAATACATCTTATGTGAAGACAATAAAAATAGTTCTTATGTCAACACTTTTAATAATTTTTGCTTAACTGTGGGTATATTAATAAAGCAAGGACTTCAGGTGAATACTTGAGTACATCCGGCAGCATATAGAAATTCATTTTCAAGACAAACATTTTGTGCTATTATATCAATAATGCATTTAGTAAAAAATGGGGGATGTTCATTGAATAATAAAATCAGAGTTGGAATAGTAGGATACGGAAATCTTGGCAGGGGCGTTGAAAAAGCACTGACAAGAAATCCTGATTTTGAACTGAAGGCTATATTTACAAGACGGCAGCCTGATAAGTTTGATAATAAAGGCATAGTACATATTTCAAAGCTCAAGGAATACCAAGGACAGCTGGATGTAGTGATTTTGTGCGGAGGTTCCGCAACCGATCTGCCCGAGCAGGGGCCTATGATAGCTTCAATGTTCAATACCGTGGATAGCTTTGACACCCATGCGAAGATACCCGAGTACTTTTCCAAAGTGGATGATGCGGCCAGGAAGGCAGGTACTCTGAGTATAATATCCGTGGGATGGGACCCGGGGCTTTTTTCTCTGAATCGCTTGATGGCCGAAGCTGTACTGCCTGAGGGAAAAACTTATACCTTCTGGGGAAGCGGGGTAAGCCAAGGTCATTCCGATGCCATAAGGCGAGTCAGCGGGGTAAAGAATGCAATACAATATACCGTTCCTGTGGAGGATGCCATTGAAAGGGTAAGGACAGGTGAGAATCCTGAGCTTTCCACCAGAGAGAAGCATATACGTGTTTGCTATGTAGTTCCGGAGGAAGGGGCTGATTTAAGCAGGATAGAGAGTGAAATTAAAAACATGCCCAATTATTTCGCCGATTATGATACCACGGTGAACTTCATAACTGAGGAGGAACTTAAGGCAAAACATTCCGGAATGCCTCACGGTGGTTTCGTAATACGGACCGGTGCTACGGATGCCGGCACGAAGCAGAAGATAGAATTCAACCTTGCCTTAGACAGCAATCCTGAGTTTACAGGAAGCGTTCTTGTGGCTTATGCAAGAGCAATATTCAGGATGGCAAAGGAGGGTCAGACAGGAGCCCGCACAGTGTTTGACATACCTCCTGCCTACCTTTCGCCCAAATCTGCGGAAGAGCTGAGGCTTGAA
>ENA-OWPA01001075-OWPA01001075.1-bioreactor-metagenome-genome-assembly--contig:-NODE-1075-length-21912-cov-1022.837051_pt1 | contig 21912 bp, 21 predicted proteins | sample MGYA00238139_ERZ651803 | MGnify/ENA primary metagenome ERZ651803 (study PRJEB26909, sample SAMN07631231) | bioreactor metagenome | isolation source: Switchgrass digestor | place: USA: Dartmouth... | reverse complement strand
TACCGTTCGCATCGGAAAGTAAAGAGTAATGTTCAGCCAAATTACGGCACAAAAAAATGAACAAATACGAAATACTGGATGCAGCGGCAAAGTTACTATGTATTATTTTGTAGAATTATGTTATATTATTGAAAGTTATGGTTCCGGGGCAGAAACTGCGCTGTCGGATACCTGGATAATGAAGAGAGGAGATCATTATGGGCAGGACCAAAGAAGGAAACGAAAATGTACGCTCAAAAAAGAAAAAATCGGTCGGAAGAATAATCGCTGCGGTAATACTTGCCCTTTTTCTGCTGCCGGTAGTATTTTCCGGTTTGCTGTACCTTTATGTCAACATCGCGGATTTCATGTATGACGACCCGGAACAGGTGATTTCAAACAGTGTGCCGATGAGCTTTTCGGAGAGGAATTCATTCGATGCCGCCAGCATGACGCAGACAACACTTTTTGACAATGCGGATCTGTATTATGTCACGAGAGATTACATACCCGATCTCCGCCTGACGGAATCCGTATATGTGAACGCATACAGGCTTGCATTGGAAGACTCGGCCATATATGTCCAGGGAAAGGCATACGGCATCAATGTGCCGCTGAAGATCGATGTGGACCTGAGGTGGGAAAACGGCGGCCCGGTCATAGGCATAAAGGGTGTATCGTTGGGAAGCCTGCAGATCCCTCTGCCTGTAAAGGCGATTGCAGATGAATATGGCATCCGGCTTGAATATCCGTTCAGCCTCGATAATATCCCGGTGCTGCAGAAGGCGGCAGACATGCGGATCGAAGATGGGTTCCTGAAAGTCGGGTTCCCCATAGACAAGTATGTTATCGAAGAAGGAGTGGCTGCATGGGTATACGTCAAGCCTGCAACGATATATAAAGATGAAGAGGACGATTTTGACAGGCTGCTGGAAAGCTACAACAACAACTGGCTGGCTGATGGCTATATAAGTGAAGAACTCAGGGAATATGCAAAGAAATTCCAGGGTGATCCTGAAGAGTACCAGAAGCTCAAGGTCAGGATACTGGCTGCCGGTCCTGCGAAGTCGGCGGATTCATTCTTCGCTTCTGTCAAGTCTTACGAGGATATTTTTCTGCGCTTTTATCCGGGCATAACGAGGGAAGCGGTGGAACAGCTCCGCAAGGAACTCACTTATGAGCAGAATTATAACTTCCTTAAGAGCTATGCCTTGGACATCGACAAAAAATTCGGCAGCAATGCCATAACGATAAAAAAGGGCGGGTTCGTGGACAAAAAGAGCGGTGAGGCACTGGATATGAGGAGCGTTTATGCGGATGTGCCCGGTGCTGATGAGATTTTTGCGGAAGGGACGGAATACTGTGCCGTTTATTGCACCGGCGCCCGCTCGCAGAAAGCTGTGGGAGGCTCACGATACGGCGTCTGTACTGCCTTCAGGTTTGCGAACGGGCGGTGCATGGTCCTCTTCCAGGCGGAAAAGTCGCTTTATTACAGTGAAATAACGCCTGAGGAGTATGACGATTTGGTGACCGGCAAAACAGAGGCATACGTCCCATGGCTGTAAAAGCGAACGGGTATCATATCGGAACGAAAACATAACAGCACGGCATAACAACGAAATAAAATGATAAGACAACAAAAACTCGCCGGTTCAGGAAAACGGCGAGTTTTGCTTTTACCAGTTGGCTTACTGCAAGCGGCTTACTTCTTCTTTTTCTCTGCTGCGGGACTGACGTTGGAGAATGGGCCCACGTTGGTCATCGGTCCCACGTTGGCTGCCGGGCTTACATTGGATGCAGGACCCACGTTGGACCCCGGGCCGATATTTGCCGCCGGGCTCACGTTGGACAGAGGTTTTTCCTTTGCATAATCGGGTTTCTTTACATAGAACGGCCTTTCGTTGAGCTTCTCCTGGACTATCCGCAGGGCCTCACCGAAGCGCTGGAAATGGACCACTTCACGTTCCCTGAGGAAGCGTAGAGGATCTATGACATCAGGATCGTCTGTCATATTGATGAGGCCCTCATATGTCGCACGTGCTTTTTGCTCTGCGGCCAGATCCTCTACGAGATCGGCTATCGGATCACCCTTGACGCCGATATATGCCGCGGTGAACGGTACGCCGTCCCCGTTCACGGGATAGATGCCCCTGTCGTGGTCGGCATAATATCCGCCGAGGCCTTCCTTCTCAAGGATCTGCGGAGGCACTCCCTTTGTAAGCTGGTATACGATGGTGCCGACTATTTCCAGATGGGCGAGTTCTTCTGTCCCAATATCGTTGAGAGTTGCCTTTGCAACTTCCGTCGGCATGCTGTACCGCTGGCTCAGGTATCTGAGGGAAGCTGCCAGTTCGCCGTCAGGTCCTCCGTATTGCGTGATGATGTATTTGGCAAGCCTGGGATTGCAGTTCTTTATTTTAACAGGGTATTGCAGCTTTTTCTCATAAACCCACATTTATACAACCTCCTTCAAGTGACTGGAATACTGTACTTGTTTGTCATGCTTCCCAGGGCCACGGACTTTCGATCCAGGGCCACGGGAACGAATTGCTTGAGCTGGCAGTCAGCGGACCGTACATGCGTTCATAATTATCGCGCAGCATTTTTTGCTGCCGGGCCGTATTCATGAAGATCATGAGCGCCTGCTGGTCATACGGGTGAGTATTGAGATAAAGATTAAGTTCTACCTCCATAAATTCTAAAGCCTGGATTTCCCTCAGCATTTTTTCGCGGGCATCATGCATGCAAAACACCTCCAATCAAAATTAAACCGGCATCATCCGTCATACGAGTATGCCGGATCGGCTCCGTACGGTCTGTCGAGTTCCGGGAATATGGTGCCCTGCTTGAGACCCAGCAGAGGCGGATAAAGGCAGCAAAGGCACTGAAAGGGTACATAGGCATGTGCGAGCCTTGCGCCGACGATAGGCTGAGGATCGTAATACTGCAGTTTACACATATCGAAATCGTGGCAAGATATTTTTTGTGCTGCTGCGGCTTTTTCCTTGGCCTTGCTGCCGGCGAAAACTTCCGACGGTATATTTGCGTATGCCTCGGGCATAATGTTGGTTCCGAACATCAGACTCCCTCCAATATACTTTTTGTATATAATATTCATGTTTACATAAAAATGTTCGAGTTACAGATGGGACTCCGGAAATGCAAAAGAACAGCAGAATGGCCTTAAACAAGTCAGCTTATCAGGCCTCTTGCAAGAATCGACTCAGAGGAGAAGCATCTATATTGAAAATGTTACGGTATACATAAAAAGAGATGTACCGCAATGTAAATATGCGGTGCATCCCTTTGGCGACATTGTCTGTTATCGTCACAATATACCGGTATCAGCCTGCCGGAACATGTATCTGTCCAAGATAAACGCCGTCCCTGGTAAAGAAGTAGATCACCCTGGGAAAACTGCTGTGTTCGGCGAACCAGAACCCTCGGCTGGCAGGGGCGTTCGGGTCATCCACGCTTACATATTGGTCATTAAATGCACCTTCAGTAAAATAGTAATTACTGTACGTGCGATTACCATTGCTGTCTTCACGGATAAGAGATTTATCCGAGAAGAAGAATACACGCGCCATGGCCCGTTCAGCTTCTTCGATGGGATGTATTTCAAGCTGCGGGTTATATTCCGAGATTGAACAGTACCACCCGTCGCTGATATATCTGCCGTTCATCTTCACAAAGCGGATATAGGAAGAACGCGGCTCGTCACTCCATGGATTATACCGTTCCTCGCCGAGTTCGAATACGTTCTTATCCCAATTCCCGGAAACAGTATCCACTACCCTGTGGTAGTCGGAATTTAGCCTGGCCCCATCTATTTCGACCTTAGTGTAAAAGGCAATCTCATCAAGTCTCGTATTATCCCTGGGAGTGGTACATATGGCAAGGATATTATAACCGCTGTCAACCACGAACAGTGTTCTGTCTGAAGTCAGGCGCACAATGTCGCCATCGGTCCACCCGTATCTGTCGTAGTGCTTCTCATAGGACAATGCATGGATAAACAGGAGTTCAGTAATACTGTACCTGTCGGAACGTTTGACGCCAAACGGGTCTATGAAAAAATCCTCTGATGCGGACGGATACAATACCTTTGTCATTTCTGGGAAATAGTATTGCAGGGTCTTCCGGGATATGAAATTACCTTTGTCCTCAGTATATTCCACGGGCACCGTCAGGATCGTCCTGTTGTCGTTCCAGTACGGTACACTTTCACCGCCGTGTGCCTTTTCGCCGTTCTCATATGGTACGTTTTCGATGACGCCGTCATCAACCAGGCGCTGGTAAAGAGTCTCCTGGCTGTCACGCAGGGGCTGTGACAGCGCATTTCTGGATATGACTGCGACGTCGCCCCTTGTAAAGTCCGTGTCTTCGAGCAACCCTTCATCTGCCAGCCCGATTTCCACGGCGAAGGATATCGAACCGGAATAGCTGAAATCCGGCGAGTTGCCTGAATCAGTATATCCAAGGGCACGCAGCACGAAGGTTATGTACATGGACGCCGTTGCTTTATCATTAGCACCGAACCTGGTCTCAGAAACTCCCTTTGTGATCCCCATGTTATAGGCATAGGCGATATAAGGCTCATTCCATCCCGATACATCGGTGAACGGATGGGTGTAGCTTGAGTTCAGCGCCTCCTGTTCCAGTCCCATCAGGCGCAGGAGCATGACAAGCGCCTCAGCCCTGTTCGGACTGCGGTCAAGTTCAAAAACAGGCACGCCGGTGTTGTCGGTACCGGTACCCCGGAACAGACCCAACTCATAAAGATAATCGGCAGCAGCCTGCTCGTCGTTCTCTGCTGCTATTGAAGGAAATGACAGTAATAAGGTCATTGTGAATAAAACCACGAACAAACCGGTAAAACGCAAACATTTCACCATGACCGGTCCCTCCAGTGACTTAAGGATATATTGCATGATATCCTGCTTTAATTTACTAGATATGCTACCTTAATTTACTATCAGCGTCAAGATAAGGCATGAAAGAAATCATCAAGGCGCCTTAGATTTATCGAGATATAAATCATGCATCCATTCATATAAAATTTCCGAGCGCAGAAAATATAATCAGAAGGCATCGGGAATAAACCAATGGGAGGATCTGTATGAAAAATGCAAAAGTTTCAGGAATCTCAAAGATGATATTGATTTTGCTGGCAGCCGCCCTGTTTATCCTTTCAGTCTCCGCATGTGCCAGCGGAAACCAGGGAACGGCAGATAAACCCGGCAGACAGGCTCCGGACAATCGGAAGGGGGCGGATGATGCGCAGCAGGGAACGGAAGGGAAACAGGAAACCGGAAAGGAAAAAATGTCGGCAGAGATTACCCAGACGGCTCTTCTCTCCTGGAAAGACAGCATAGACAATATATGGGCGCATGGAGCCATAGAAATAACCAATACCGGAAATGTGCCCGTAAAGATCGGGGATATCTCGATAAGCTTCGTTGGAAGCGACAATTCCATCCTGGGCACTGCATCGATGATACTGCCTGTGCCTGAGGTCATAAAACCCGGAGAAACGGCATACGCGGGGGATTCGACGATAATAGAGGGCATCGGCGACCCGTCGGAGATCGTAAACATGGAAGCCAATATCGATTTCGACAGGACCGACAGTGAACCGCAGATACTCGATGTCAAGGATCTGAAAATCATTCCGGCCAATATCGGCGGGGCCAAAGTCACCGGCAGGGTGGCAAATACAAGCCGGGAGAATGCGGATGATATAAGGATAATCGTTGCAGCATTCGATGAGAACGACAAGCTGCTCGGGATATACACCGATTCTCCGGATGTGACGCTTGCGCCGGGGAAAAACATGGGATTTGAGACCTCATATCCTGTAATAAAGGCCGAAGGATTTGCCGATAAAGTAAAAAAGCTGGTGGGCAAGGCATACAACTGGACGTTTGATTTTTAAGCTTTCAATTTTTTAATAAAAATATATCATTTACTTTGTGGGAATAATATGTTAGAATACATCAGTGCATAGTTCAACCATGTGCTCGGTTGCCGGAAGCTCCGACCGGCTACCTGGCTCACGGTGGTTAAAAAGAAAAGGAGGCAATCTTGATGCAGAAAGAAAAGAAAGCGGAAATAATCGAAAAGTACAAGCTTCACGAAACCGATACCGGTTCGCCGGAAGTGCAGATCGCGCTTCTCACGGAAAGGATCAACCATCTCAACGAACACCTCAAGGTCCACAAAAAGGATCATCATTCAAGGAGGGGCCTGCTTAAGATGGTTGGACAGAGAAGGGGTCTGCTCAATTATTTGATGAGGAAAGACATAGAAAGATACCGCGAAATCATTGACAAGCTCAACCTCAGAAAGTGACAGTGGGCGGGTTATCCCGCTCATTATTTTTACATGACGGTGCAATAATATCTTTATTAAATAAAATAAACTGCAGACAGGAAGATGGTGTAGTTGACAGAGAACAGAGACCAGGATCCGTAAAACGGAGCGAACATGCGGGTTACGGCTTCTGGTGTCCGTTTTCTGTATCAACTGCCTCTTCCGTCATGCAGCATTACAAAGGAGGCATTATATGTACAGAACATTCAGTATGGAACTTGCCGGAAGGGATCTCACCATCGAGACCGGCCAGCTTGCGCAGCTTGCGAACGGATCTGCGCTCGTAAGATACGGGGACACGGTCATCCTGTCCACGGCAACAGCATCACCGGCTCCAAGGGAAGGAATCGATTTCTTCCCTCTCAGCGTGGACTATGAAGAAAAACTGTATGCTGTTGGGAAAATACCCGGAGGATTTATAAAAAGAGAAGGAAAACCGTCTGAAAAGGCGATTCTGACCGCCAGGGTCATTGACAGGCCCATACGCCCGTTATTCCCGAAGGACCTTAGAAACGATGTCGTAGTAGTTAACACAGTGCTCTCGGTCGACCAGGATAATTCGCCCGAGATAGCGGCGATGATCGGTACGTCAGTCGCACTCAGCATCTCCGACATACCGTTCAATGGACCGATCGGAGGAGTCGTCCTGGGACTGGTCGACGGGGAGATAATCATAAACCCGACTGCGGCGCAGAGGGAAAAGAGCGAAATGTATGTCACGCTGGCAGGCACCAGCGAAAAGATCACGATGATCGAAGCCGGCGCGAAGGAAGTATCAGAGGAAATAATGATGAAGGCCGTCAAGAAAGGCCATGAAGAGATCAAAAAGATCACCGAATTCATAAAAGGCATCGTTGCCGAAGTGGGCAAGCCCAAATTCGAATATCAGTCGGCAGAAGTCCCGAAGGAACTGTATAATGCAGTATATGAACTCACTTATGAAAAACTGCGCGAAGCTGTGCTGACTGATGACAAGACCGTAAGGGATGAACGGGTGTCGGCAATCACCGAGGAAGCAACGCAGCAACTGGCCGAAACATTCCCTGAAAGTTCCGCGCAGATCGCGGAAGCCATTTACAAGATCGAGAGGAAAATAGTAAGGGAATATATACTCAAAGAAGGCAAAAGGGTAGACGGAAGAAGGCTTGACGAGATCAGGCCGATGTCGGCGGCTGTATCTCTGCTTCCGAGAGCCCACGGGTCAGGTCTCTTCCAGAGGGGCCAGACACAGGTGATGACCATCGTCACGCTGGGTTCCATAAGTGAGGCCCAGATGCTTGACGGTGTAGACCTTGAAGAAGAGAAAAGGTATATGCACCATTACAACTTTCCCGGCTTCAGCGTAGGAGAAGCGAAAACATCAAGAGGCCCGGGCAGAAGGGAAATCGGGCATGGAGCGCTTGCTGAAAGGGCACTGGAGCCAGTCATACCGAGCGAAGACGAATTCCCGTATGCAATCAGGCTGGTTTCGGAAGTCCTGATGTCCAACGGTTCCACGTCGCAGGGCAGCGTATGCGGTAGCACGCTCGCGCTCATGGATGCAGGAGTGCCGATCAAAGCGCCCGTTGCAGGCATTTCCGCAGGTCTGGTCATCGACGAGGAAAACCCGGAAAGATTCGTCACATTCATGGATATACAGGGGATCGAAGATTTCTTCGGCGACATGGATTTCAAGGTGGCAGGCACGAAGAAAGGCATCACCGCGATCCAGATGGATATCAAGGTGGACGGACTTTCATATGAAATAATCGAGCAGGCCCTGCAGCTTACCAGGAAGGGACGCTGGCAGATACTCGACGAGATCATCCTGCCTGTGATATCAGAGCCCAGGAAGTCGCTTTCACCATATGCGCCCAAGATGTACAGGCTTGATATAGATCCCGACAAGATCAGGGAAGTCATCGGACCAGGCGGAAAGGTGATAAACAGGATAATCGATGAAACCGGCGTCAAGATCGATATCGAAGACGACGGCAGGGTATTGGTCTCGACCCCGGATGAAGAAGCCGGGAAGAGGGCGCTGGCTATCATAGAAGCGATAGCCAGGGATGTACAGCCAGGCCAGGTATTTCTCGGCAGAGTGACCAAAATAATGAATTTCGGCGCATTCGTAGAGTTCGCGCCCGGCAAGGAAGGGCTTGTCCACATTTCCAAGCTTGACAACAAGCGGGTGTCCAAGGTCGAGGATGTATGCAAGGTCGGAGACAAAATGCTTGTCAAGGTGCTGGATATAGACAAACAGGGCCGCATCAACCTGTCGCGGAAAGATGCGCTGCCGGAGAACAACACCGACAAGCAATGATATCGTGAAAAAGGACGGTTCCGCAGAGGCTGATGCAACTGTTGAAACCGTCCTTTTTTATTTGGTTTGCGCATTATCGATAAAATAATGTATAACGATAATAATATCCAGGGAGGCAATATGATAAGAAAGTTCACGTTGACAAACGGCGTAAGGGTTGTATGCGAAAGGATACCTTACGTAAGGTCCGTCTCGACCGGCATCTGGGTCAGGACGGGATCAAGGAATGAAGATCTGAAGAACAACGGCATATCGCATTTTGTGGAGCATATGCTTTTCAAGGGCACCAAGACCCGTACTGCTGCACAGATAGCAGAATGCATAGACAATATAGGCGGACAGATCAACGCCTTTACGGGCAAGGAATGCACCTGCTTTTATGCCAAGACGCTCGATGAACATATAGAGATAGCAGTGGATGTACTGGGTGACATGTTCTTCAACTCCATCTTCGACAAAAAGGACATAGCGCTGGAGAAAAAAGTCATCCTTGAAGAAATAAGCATGTATGAGGATACCCCTGAGGAACTTGTACATGACCTGCTCTCGGAAACCGTATGGGCCGGCAGTTCCATAGGCAAGCCGATCCTCGGGACAAAAAGTTCGCTAAGGAATATAAACCGGCAGATGATACTGGAATACATAGGTGAAAGGTACACTCAGCCCAATACGGTCATTTCCGTAGCGGGCAACTATGATGAAGACAGGCTTGAAGCCCTGCTGGAGAAATACTTCGGCAACTGGGAAACCAAAGACGGAAAGGAACAAGAGCCTGAGCACGTCGAGTTCAGGCCCGGGACCGGCATAAAGGAAAAAGATACGGAACAGGTCCATATCTGTATCGGATATGAAGGAATCAAAACAGGGGATGATGATATTTATCCGCTCCTCGCCGTCAACAACATACTCGGCGGCGGCATGAGTTCCCGGCTGTACCAGAAGATAAGGGAGGAGAAAGGGCTTGTCTATTCGATATATTCGTATCCTACGACATACACGGATACCGGCCTTTTTACCATATATGCCGGTATGAAGCCTGATAACCTGAAAGTAGTGGCAAGCCTGATCGAAGAAGAAATAGGGAACCTGATAAAGAATGGGATAACACAGGCCGAACTGGAGAGAACGAGAGAGCAGATGAAAGGAAACTATATACTTGGCCTTGAAAGCACCAGCAGCAGGATGAACAGCATAGGCAAATCGGAACTGCTGCTCGGATATATATACACACCCGATGAGATACTTGACAAAATCAGTTCGATAACGATGGATGACATCGACAGGATGATAATCCGTATATTCGGCAGTGAAAGGAAAGGAGTGTCTGTTGTCGGAAAGATCAATTCCGTCCAGTGCGCGGCTATTTTCAGATGATACGCTGTAAATGGCCCTCGCCAAACCGCATCCCAATGTGAAGAGTCACGCTCCGGAACGGTCAGCACAGTTCCGGAGCTATTTAAATACAGGGGACGGTAGTCTCAGACATGAGAACCGTCTCCTTTCATTAAAGCAGCATCGTTTTCCCATGTCTGCATGCTGCGTCACTTACTGAACAAGCACCTGTTTCCGGGGATATACATAAAATGAATTAGCATGTTATTGGAAGGACATTCCGGCACAGATCGGCTTTTGTGCAAACAGGGGATGTCCATGTCAGCATCGGGAGGTAAAAATATGGATTCCAGGAAATACGCTGTGATCGGCGGCGATCTGAGGAATGTCAAGCTGGCTGAGGCCATTAATTACGACGGGAACCATGTCAGCCTGTTCGGCTTCAAAAATGCAGGCTTCAGTTCGATCCTTACGGAAGCGGAAGATCTTGAGACGGCCATTGCCGGTTCGGATATCGTCATAGGCCCATTGCCATGTACCAATGATAATGAGGTACTGAATGCACCGTTCCACGGCAGCAAGATACATATCAGTGATGTGTTCAGTATTATGAAGGAAAAACAGCTGTTCATCGCGGGAAGGATCAACGAAAGGATCCTGAAGATGGCACAGGCGTATAATATCAAACCCATAGATATACTCGAGCGTGAAGAGATGGCTGTCCTAAATGCGATACCTACTGCAGAGGGCGCTATCCAGATCGCAATGGAAGAACTGCCCATAACGCTGAATGGCAGCAGGGTGCTGGTGCTTGGCTATGGAAGACTGGGCAAGGTATTGGCGAAAATGCTGTCCGGACTCGGTTCGGAAGTTTATGTCGCGGCAAGGAAATGTTCGGATATAGCGTGGCTGAAAGCTTATGGCATAAAGTCGGTTTACATAAATGAGCTAAATAAATATCTTTCCGATATGGATCTGATCATCAATACAATCCCGAGCAGGATCCTCGACCATGAAAAACTCGAACTGATCGGGAAGGAATGCCTTGTCATAGACCTGGCGTCCAAACCGGGAGGAGTGGACTTCGACAAGGCAAAACTGATCGGGATCAAAGTCATATGGGCGCTGTCGCTGCCCGGCAAGGTAGCTCCGGTGACTGCCGCGAACTATATGAAGCAGACTATCTACAACATCCTGCAGGAACTGGGGGTGTGAAAAATGCAGCTGAAGAATGTAAAGATTGGATTTGCATTTACCGGTTCATTCTGCACTTTTTCCGAAGTGATGACCGAACTGGAGAAACTGTCAGCCGCAGGAGCGGATATAACGCCGATCATATCGTATGCAGTAGACAAATTCGACACCAGGTTCGGCAGTGCTGAACAGTGGAAGATAAGGATGGAGGCTATAACGGGCAGGAATGTGATAAGGACGATAATCGAAGCAGAACCGATCGGCCCCAAAGCATTGTTCGACATACTGGTGGTTGCGCCCTGTACGGGAAATACGCTGGCAAAACTGGCCAACGGCATCACAGACACTCCGGTAACCATGGCGTGCAAGGCACACCTGCGGAACGGCAGGCCCCTGTTGCTGGCACCGTCCACCAACGACGGGCTTGGGATCAATGCGAAAAACATCGGGCTGCTCCAAAACTGCAAAAACATATTCTTCGTGCCATACAGGCAGGATGATCCGCAAAGGAAATGCAACTCACTGGTTGCACGGTTCGACCTGATAATACCTGCGATACAGGCGGCTCTTGAGGGCAGGCAGCTGGAGCCTGTACTGGTTTGAGACCTGCTGTTTGCAGCGCCGGCACTGACGGCATGCCAGGCTCTTTGTATATTGAAATACCGGAAACAGTGGATGTGAATACATAAATGGAAGAGGTATATTACTGTACCTTTATTTTTTCTGCCCGGGTGGTATAATCTAATTGAAAAATATTAAGCAGAAAATTGGGGAGATACATATGAAGAACAGGATACTGTTTTTGACCCGCACCGCGTTATTGCTTGCTGTCGTGATTGTATTCCAGTTGCTCGGAAAGGCGATCCCGACATACAACAATTTCATCGTCGGACCGGTCGTAAATGCCGTACTGCTGGTAGCAACAGCCGCAGCAGGCCTGTGGAGCGGTATTGCAATATCGGTCATAGCTCCGCTTGTATCGGCATTCACCAACAAAGCGCCGATAGCGCCGCTGGTACTCGGATTTTCGCCATTTATAATAATCGGAAATATCATCATAGTACTGGCCTTCTGGCTGTTCAGAAAAAAAGACAGGTCACCCGGCAATATCCTGGGGAGCGTACTGGGCGTTGTTGTTGGATCTGTACTTAAATTCGGCTTCCTGTTTGGCTCGATAACTGTTTTCACCAGGCTGGTCGAGATGAAGCCTCAGCAGGCTGCCACACTGACCGGCCTGTTTAGCTGGCCGCAGTTGTTTACGGCGATAACAGGCGGTGTTATCGCGATCGCAGTCCTCAGGCTGGCAGGAAAAGCTCTCGGGCTCAAGGAATGACATGGATGAGCGGAAATACCGGTAAATATGAGTTAACAGCCCCCGGCGAATGTCATAGTATATTACTGGACTAAATGCTGAGGGGCTTTTTTGATGATATATCTGGACAATGCAGCCACATCTTTCCCTAAGCCGGAATGTGTCTGCCGCGAAATGGACAGGTGCATGCGGGAATACTGTGCCAATCCCGGCAGAGGGGGATATGCCCTGTCGCTTAGGGCCGGGATGGCTGTGATGCGGGCCCGGGACACAGTTTGCAGGCTGTTCAACATCAGGGATTCCATGCGGCTGGCATTTACCAAAAATGCAACGGAAGCGTTGAACATTGCCATCAAGGGTCTGGCTTCACCCGGATGCCATGTAATAACCACGGCAATGGAACACAATGCTGTAATGAGGCCATTAAGGACGCTTGAACGCGATTTGGGCGTAGAAATTTCCGTGGTAAAGGGAAATGGATTCGGAGAGATCGACCCTTTCGACATACGCAGAGAAATAAAAAGGAATACAGCCCTGATAGTATGCACTTTATCTTCCAATGTGAACGGGATCATAATGCCTATCGCTGAAACAGGCCGGATCGCGCGTGAATACGGGATCCCGTTCCTCGTGGACGCTTCGCAGGGGGCAGGCTCAATGCCAATAGATGTGGAAGCCTGGCATATAGATATGCTGGCATTTCCGGGACATAAGGGCCTTATGGGGCCGCAGGGCACCGGCGGCCTTTTCGTGAGGGAGGGCATCAGGCTAAGAGCGCTGATGGAAGGAGGTACCGGGAGCAACTCCGAATATGTGTTCCAGCCTGAAATCATGCCTGACTTTCTGGAAAGCGGTACACTGAATACTCCCGGCATAGTCGGGCTTGGGGCAGGGGCTGACTATGTGATGAAAATCGGGACCAGCACCGTTCATGAACACAAGAGCCGGCTGACCAGGCTCCTGGCGGAAGGCCTGAAGAATATACCGGGAGTTACGCTGTACAGCATTGTGGATAAGGATAGGAACTCAGGAATAGTCGCGATGAACCTGTCGGATATGGATCCTGCAAAGCTGAGCTTTCTTTTGGACAAAGATTATGGGATATGTACAAGGGCAGGCCTCCATTGTTCGCCTGCCGCCCACAGTTCACTCGGGACTCTTGGCCGAGGGGCGGTCAGGTTCAGTGTCGGATGCTTCAATACCGAAAGTGATGTGATATATGCTGTGGAGGCAGTCGAAAGGACAGCATACAGTGCCTCGGTTTGATGACGGGCTGCGATATGATGTTTTATAGTATTTCTGCAAGGCATTTGCCATGCATTTACGTATTTATTATCAGATGCAGGTTCCATAAATGGTAATATGTGAGCTTGCAGAAATATAAAATGTTATGAGAGGTGATAATTGTGAAAAACATTATTAAATTGCTGGTTGCGGTCGTCATCATAGCTGCACTGGTGTATGTGGCGCTTGGCCTGCTTGGTTTCGCGATCAGGGTCGTTCTCCCGATAGCCATCCTTGCATTTATCGCATACATAATTTACGTACTGGTCACGGGAAAAAGGCCGAACTTTTGACAGAACAGCAGGGATAATCTGACGAAATGAGCAGATAAACCGGTCTGCAAAAAGAAGAATGATCAAATAGATGCTTTACAACACCCTCCTGGTGTGCTATAATTCTTATGCGTTGCCGGGGTGTAGCTCAGTTTGGTTAGAGTGCTTGCTTGGGGTGCAAGAGGTCGCCTGTTCGAGTCAGGTCACTCCGACCAGCGAAACAGCGGATTTCAGGATTTCTGAAATCCGCTGTTTTATTTTTTCACGATAATTAACCAATAATTTATTTTATGATTTATTGATAATTTACTAATCATGCTAAATATGAAGTATTATTCGACGTTTGCCAGCGGAGCTGACCGAACTGGTGACTGCCATCCGGAAATCATGATGGTTGACTAATCCACATACTTAACTGACAACTTATGGCTGTTTCTCTTTCTGCTGAAATACTCCAGCTGCTTCTCAATTATTTCATTCTGCAGTTTCGCTTTTTCCAGTTCGTCAAGATAGTCGTTCTGTGCGGCTGCAATGAGCAGTATGCCGCCTATTCCGACGAATACGTTCCCTACTGCATCCAGGCTGTCTTCGTCCAGTATAAGGACCAGAACGATACCGGCCAAAGCGGATACAATAGCCAGACCTGCCGGAGAAATAGATTTCAGGTTTTTCATATGTTTCATTCCCTTCTCATTACATAATACTTTTAAGGCAGTCTACATGTGCAGTAATGCGTATGTACTGCCAAAGCCCGGCCATAATTGCCATGAGCGCAGCGTTCTGCATAAAATCGGCCGATCAGGATGATACTAATGAGGCATAATATGGCATAACATTTCAGTTGGCATACGCAAAGGCAGATCCGGGCAATGTAATGCCTGGCGGATTGGTACACGGCTCGTATATCGGATCTGCGCACACAAAATCTTAACATGCGGGAGGCTTTCGATTTGTCGTTTATCAGCAGGCAACTGAAGAAGTACTTATTCTTTGAAGAACCTGAAAAGCTGGAAAAGTTCATACTGAAACCTGACGGAGGAACTGCAGGGAGTAAAGGCGCGGGTACAGGAAGCTTTGAAAAGGTCAGGGAGAAAAAGATAGCTGAGTCTGACAAACCGCCGGAGCCCGGTGATGAGGTGAAAAGCGATATCGATGCCAACATCACGCACATGAAGGATGTCTACAGCATCCCGGTGAACAGCGATATTATACTCAGAGAATTCGACATAACTTACGGTTGCAAGTCTGTCAGGGCATTCATCATTTTTTTTGACGGCATGACTGACAGGGAGGTCATCAACAATTACATACTGAAGCCGTTGATGGTAAACTCCGTGATGCCTCTCAAGGATACTGCCGAAAACCTTGAAGATTATGTCGCGCGCCAGCTGATGCCTCACTGCCAGGTAAGCATAGATAAGAGCTATAAAAAGGCGGTCGAAGCAGTGAATTTCGGCGGTTGTGCACTCTTCGTCGACGGGCTTGCCGTTTGCTTTAATGCGGATGTAAAGGGCTGGGATCACAGGGGTGTTGAGAAGCCTAATAATGAAATAATCATCAAAGGGCCGCAGGAAGCATTCAACGAAGTGCTGAGGACAAACAGCGCACAGATAAGGAAAAGGCTGAAAGACGAAGATCTGATCGTTGAGGATGTGATCGTGGGCAAAGTAAGCAGGACACCCTGTTCGATAATGTATATCAAGGATGTGGCCAATGAAGCGCTTGTGGCCGAGGTCAGGCGAAGACTGGAGGGAATCGGCGTCGACTATATGCTGGACGCCGGAGCCCTGGAGCAGCTTATAGAAGACAGTACCGTATATCCGTCGCCGCAGATGATCTCCACGGAGAGGCCTGACTACGTTGCGGATCTGCTGGTATCAGGCAGGGTCGCCATTATCGTCGACGGTTCGCCGAATGTGCTGGTGGTCCCCGTCACGGCATTTGACCTGATGCACTCTCCTGAGGATAACTATATAAGGTTCCCGTACGTCAACCTGCTGCGTTACATACGCTATATCGCAGGATTCCTTGCACTGCTGCTGCCCGGGCTGTATGTCGCAATAACTAATTACCACCATGAAATGATACCCACAGACCTGCTGCTGGCAATAGAGGCTTCGAGAGAAAAGGTCCCTTTCCCTTCACTGGTGGAAATACTTCTGATGGAGTTTTCCTTTGAGCTTATCCGCGAAGCCGGCTTAAGAGTGCCCGGCCCAATCGGGCCGACCCTTGGCATCATAGGTGCGCTTATACTTGGACAGGCGGCTGTTGCCGCCAACATAGTGAGCCCGATACTGATCATCATAGTCGCGGTAACGGGCATCGGTTCCTTTGCGATCCCCAACTATTCATTGGCGTATTCAGTCAGGATAATGCGGTTCGGGTTTATTCTCCTCGGAGCGCTGGCAGGCTTTCTGGGGATAACGCTGGGACTCTTCATAATAGGCACCTGGTCTACCGCTCTGAAGTCATTCGGCGTTCCGTTCATGGCGCCGCTGGGGCCCAGGACATCCGGGAGATACAAAAATGTAATTTTTAAAGCGCCTGAGTGGAAATTGGAAGACAGGCCGGACTATTTGAACACAAAGAAGAAAAGGAAACAGGATGAGTACAGCATGAAATGGAAACGGGACACGGAGAAAAAGAAGTAAAACGGGAGAAACAGGGACAGGTGGATTTTAATGCGAATGGAGAAAAAGATCAAATTCGGAAGATGGGAAGCAGTAGCTCTGACGAGCAATCTTATCTGTACTAAAGTTTTTCTTTATTTCAACAGGCTGACGGTGGAAGACGCGGGCAATGCAGGCTGGCTGATGGCCATCTTCATATGTGCCGTGGCGGTGGCGCTGTATTCTTTGCAGATATGGCTGTATAAAAAATTCGAAGGCAAAGACATACTCGATATTGCTGAAATCGCAGGAGGAAAGATACTCAAAGCGATCACCGGGTTCACGCTGGGAGGGCTCCTGTTCCTGTTGGCAGCCATTACAATCCGGAAATTTTCCGAAGATATAAAAACCATATCGCTGCCCACATCTCCGTTAAGTTATGTTATGGTCTTCTTTATGGCAGGAATAGTGATAGCCGGTTTTCTTGGAGTGGAATCGATCGTCAGGCATAGTGCGATCGTGATCCCTATCGTGGTCGCAGGCTATGTTGTGATACTGCTTGGGATCATGCCCAAGATCGATGTTACGAATCTCTTTCCCATATTTGGCACCGGATTGAAAGACATCTTATTAAAGGGATTCTACAGAACATCGATATTCGCGGAACTGCTGGTGCTGTTCATGCTTCCGCCGTTCCTGGAAAGCTATGAGGATGTTAAAAATATTGGATACGTCTCCATCAGTTTATGTTCTTTCTTCCTAATTACGGGATCCCTGGTTTACATACTCGTATTCCCTTATCCTTCCAGCCTGGAGCCATTCCTTCCGGTATTCAACATGGCCAGGCTGATAGGCCTTGGCAGGTTTTTCCAAAGGATCGAATCGCTGTTTGTTTTCATTTGGGTCATGTCAGCACTTATATATCTTTCGACAGTATTTTTCTTTGCAATGTATACGGTTTCAAAAGCTGCCGGACTGAAATACATAAGGCCCATGATAATACCTTTTGCGATCATCCTGTTCAGTACCGCATTCCTTCCGGCTGACCTTATATCGGTAATAAAAGTTGAGTCAGGCTTTGTAAATACATGGGGCTGGGCCGTGACATTCGTTTTTACTGGCCTGATCTTTTTGTGGGCTAGGATCGTGGAACACGGAAGGAGGAAGAGCAGGGGGAAATGAAACGGACAGGGAGATTTACGCGATTTGGCTGTGCCTTATTGACTGTGATCACAGCAGTTATCCTGTCAGGCTGCCATGATATGCGCGAAATAGACGATATGGCATATCCGCTTGCCATAGGCCTGGACATAGGGCATGCCAACGTTCTGAGGATGACTCTCCAGTTGGCGGCGCCGCTTTCCATCGGAGGAGGAGGCGCCGGCGAAAGCGGCGGCGGAGGCGATACAGGCGGGGGAGGAAAGCCCATATCTGTAATCACTATAGATACTCCTTCGATTTTTTCCGGACTCAATATGGTGAACAACATCATCAGCAAGGAGATCAACATGTCGCATGCAAAAGTCGTTGTCATATCAAGGGATCTGGCTGAAAAAGGAGTGGAAAAGTACGTCCAGGCCATGACAAGGGGCAGGGAATTCAGGCCGGATATGTTTATATTGGTTTCGAACGACCCACCTGACGAATATCTGAAAGAAGTAAGCGCCATTTTGGAGAGCAATCCGGCAAAATACTATGAACTGCTACTTGGCAAGGAATTTTCATCATATTACCCTGAAGCCCGGATGTCGGATTTTCAGCATGCCCTTGAACGTAACGATATCGAACCTGTTGCCGTGCTGTCAGGGATAAATGCCAAAGAAAGTACTGATGAGCTTGATGAAATGAGCCAGATAGGAAAACAATACCTGGACGAGGGGAGATATGAAGCAGGAGACGTACCCATGATATCAGACCTCAGGATAGTAGCCATGGGCACTGCAGTGTTCAAAAACGGCAAAATGGTCGGAACGCTGGATGGGATCGAATCCGTATGTTTCGAGATGATCACCGGGAAATACAGGCATTCTTATTGGACAATACCTGATGTTTATGACAAAGATAATGTCATAGTGATGAATGTAGTCCAAAGGAAAAAACCTAAAGCAACTGTTGAAATGAAGGATGGGAGGCCGGTCATAACTGTTGTGCTCGATCTTGAGGGCGATTTCACCTCTCTGCAAAGCTCAGTGGAATATGAAAAGTATCCGGAACTGGTGGAAAACAAGACCAGTGAAATCATACGGCAAAACATCATGTCTTTTCTCAGGAGGACGACAGATGAATTCGATTCTGACATCTGTGGTTTCGGCAGATATATAAAGGGACGGTTCCTCACGTGGGACGAATGGGAAAAGTTTGACTGGCCTTCGCATTATAAAAACAGTGAATTCAATGTGGAGGTCAATTTCAAGATAAGACGCACAGGCCTCATAATCAGGCAGATAATATCGTGAATGGGGAGACTTATATGCTGCGCCATGATTATTGATCAGGAGGACCGTTATGTCGCTTTTGGCATGGATCGCATTGATATTGGTACTTGCATATGCGCTGATACATACTGTCAGCTATGCGGTATGGAATTGGAAAAATAACAACAAAGCCGGCTCCATATTCGTAATCCTTGTCTGCGTGGCCACGATCGTACTTCCTGCATATGTATTATTTTTCAGAACATAACTGGCTTAGTGCCGCAAATGATGGTATCATAATAATTAGTACCAGGCCGGATATGCCGGAGCGTTTCGCTTTGTGTTAAGACAGGGGGGGATAATATCAGGCGGATAATTTTAATATTATTGATATTGTCAATTCTGCTTATGGCGACTGCCGGATGCGGCATTGTGAAGCGGGGCGGCACAGACGGCGGGACACTTTCGGGAAGCGGAACTGAGGACATCACGGGGGACTCCGGCGCATATGTGCTGGCAACCGGGGATACATCCGATACAGATGCCCTGGATCCGTCAGGAGGCGAGGAGGCACCAGGCAGCGTTACAGACAGTGTCGGACCGGCGGAAGGCAATGGCCTGCAAAATGCGTCGGAAAACAGCGATAAACCTGGTTATAAATTGCTGCAAAGCGCAAGCATCGATCTTGACAATGACGGTATCAATGAACAGATCGGTGTAGTCAGGACAGATCTGCCAATTAACGAGGCCGGTACGGAAAGCAAAGCGGAAGGCAGGCTTCTGATACGAGACGGAGTTAATGAAAGACAGGTCGTTTTCTTCACAAAAGAGAACGATCCGTCTGAACTGCTGAGCAGGATAGAATTTGAAGACCTTGACGGCGACGGGTCCACGGATATTTTCATGGTGATACCCGGGTACGGAGCGTCCTTCAATTACTCGAATTGCTTCATATACAGCTATAAAAAGGATAAAAGCCATTCATTTATAAGTGACAGTACACTGGCGGATTTTATCGACGGTTTTGAATTTTCTTATACCAAGGGCGGCAGTTTGCTGACTGTTGCCAACAGGTTCCATAATTTTTCCGCTGATATTGTCATCGAAGAAGCGGAAGAGCTGGAATCGCCCGAGGATATCATGCAGCAATATGCGCAAGGGACGTGGATAGATCCTGTCTCGGTCGATATAAGCGAGGATTCCAGGCTGTCGCTGGTCAAAAATAAGGGAATACCGGAAATAAAAGTGCCTCTTCCGGTATTTGGGACAGCAACAGTGAATATGATAGCAGAGATAGATCTTTTTTATAGGATCGACAGTGATTTCATCCCGGTTCTTAAGCGGTGCGAAATAATCGACTTTTCAGGCAGTGATAAAATAAAAACAGGCAGTTTTGAAGTAACGGAAGGTTAGAGGCGTTGCCGCATCAGGTCAGAGGCGGAGCACATTTTACAGGATGGATCCAGATATATAGAGCAGGCTGATCGGTAAAGGGGAGGCAATAATGAAGGAATCCAAATTGTCAAAGATATTGACTCTCATTGTATTCAGTTCTCTTGTGATATCTGTCATATACATTGTAATAAGGATAATAATAGTCCCGGGTGGTAAAGCTGCAGCAGGCGAAAGGCCTGAAAGCGAGTATATACTCATGTTGCTGCAATGTACCGCAGGTATAATCATAATGTTCCTGCCGGGCTTTATATCAAAGAAATTCAGCCTTACGATACCAAGCGTGATGCATATAATTTTCGTTATTTTCCTGTTCTGTGCGATATACCTCGGCGAAGTGCGGGCCTTTTTCTATCATTTCAAGCACTGGGATGTGATGCTCCACGGACTCAGCGGCATCATGCTTGGTGCGCTGGGTTTCTCATTTGTGACGTTGCTGAATGATGCGGAGCGGATCCCGGTCAATCTGAGCCCGATATTCGTCTCGCTATTCGCGTTTTGCTTCGCTATCATGCTTGGTGTGATGTGGGAGATCTATGAATACGTTTTCGACGGTTTGCTGGGCCTCAATATGCAGAAATTCGCCCTGGAGGACGGCACATTGCTGATCGGGCGGGCAGCCCTCGTGAATACGATGAAGGACCTGATCGTCGATTCCATCGGAGCCTTGGTCTCATCAGCCCTCGGCTATGTTTCCCTGAAGCATAAGACGGGCTGGCTTGATTCGGTGCTTATAAGGAAGAACAAGTCAAAGGCTGAAGTGCAGGCTGATGCGGTAATGATGGATACTGAACCGAATACTGACGAAGAAATGCATGAAACTGTGCATGTCGGCAATACCGCGTCAGAGGCTGTTCCTCCCGCCGGAAGCCAATTTTCGGACAAGATAGGGATAGGACAATAGGGTTCGATACACAGAGGATCAGAATCGTTGCTGATCCGAAATGTTCAATTCAACAGAATCTCATGAAAAAAGCCCCATTTTGGGGCTTTATACTGAGTCGGCTGTTTGATATATCTACTGTTTATCCTGCGGTTACGTTCAGATGTATCTCCCTGTAATAAAATTACAAACATTACTATTAAAAGACAACTGAATGACTCCTCGAGAACGAAAACGTAGAGAATCCTTTCTTTTGCTGTAACAAGACAAGCCTTTGAGTTGTCAGCAAGGAAAGCCGGCATCGACATAATAAAGGAAGTGAACATAACCACATAAAACAATCGGAGGATCGATCTGAAGGAAAAAGATGCAAATACCAAACTATTACTAAAATGTGTGTCAACAAAACGTCAACATAAGAATAGTCAATCAAAACCGCCGGCTTAGCCGGCGGTTTGCTCTTGCCCTGTAAGGGCCTATTACTGGCAGGGCTGAAAGCCCTAC
>ENA-OWPA01001074-OWPA01001074.1-bioreactor-metagenome-genome-assembly--contig:-NODE-1074-length-21978-cov-15.741564_pt1 | contig 21978 bp, 32 predicted proteins | sample MGYA00238139_ERZ651803 | MGnify/ENA primary metagenome ERZ651803 (study PRJEB26909, sample SAMN07631231) | bioreactor metagenome | isolation source: Switchgrass digestor | place: USA: Dartmouth... | reverse complement strand
TTATCTTGCAGAATCCCATCTTTTACTTCCAATACGGTGCCAGGGCATCCAAACAATTCACAACTTTCGCTTCCTATATTTTCAACTACTCTTATTTTGAAATTCATGATTAACCCTCCACTCTAATCTCCTGATCCTCGGAAACACTCAACATAATCACTTGACAATCCATCTTCGGAATATTGAAATCGTTATATGACTCTGCATTATCAATCCAAATCGGAGCCTTAATCTCGTAGATTTCCTGTAGCGTATTGATTATGTCTAACCCTGCCATTAACCGCTCGGTTGTGCTTGTGGTATTCTCCCCATACGGTGAACCATGAACCATAGGAATGCAAACATTCTCAACGCCGCCATTTTTCTGAGTACGGAACAACTGCCACTTAACTAACTTGAATTTCTGATTGATACGCTCAGACAGCAAATTCATCTTGGCTTTCTCGAATTGCTCGATTGTGAAATCCAGTTTCTCGCACTCTGCAGCCTTGATAGTAGCTTGTCTCAATTCTTCACGGAGTTCTTCAATTCTGTCCTTGGCATCTTCTATTCTTTGCTTTGTAGCAATTACTCCTTGTAAAACCTCAATCTGACTCTGGATTTCAGCTTTTTGAACATTTAACTTAGCTTTCAAAGCATCCGTATCTTTTAAGCTTTCCAGAGTATCCTTCAAGGCATATTCGTGTGCAGTAAGTGAAGATTTCAGGTCCTGGTATTCGGAGTTACCAGATAAATCAATTTCGGCCGGAATAGCTGCCAACTCTGCTTTGACAGCAGTTTCTTCTTCGGTAAGCTTCTCAACCTCTGCTGTCAATGAAGGAAGTTGCTGTTCGAGTTCGGCTAGCCTTGCCTTGTTTTTTTCGATATCTTCCTTGAGCTTCTTTCCATCAAGGTTAATCTGATGAAGAGTGGCCTTCTTGCTTTCTTCAAATTTCGCCAGTAACTCTGCTTTCTTATCTTCATCAAACTCTTTACCGCAAATCGGACAGAAATTCTGTGTTTCATCAAAATCTCTGGCTTTTTCCTCTGCGTACCTCTTACCCAGGGTTTCAAAAGTAGTCTCCCATGCTGAAATTTTCTCTGTCAGCAGCTTGATTTCACTCTGGATATTTGACTGTTCCTGCATCTTCCGAAGCTTGTTGTATGTAATATTGTCAAGCTTAGAAGCCAGCTCATGTCTTTGCTTTGACAGCTTGTCCTTTTCGGTGTTTTCAATTTCTGTCATGTCATATCTAATCTGTGAAATTGTTGTTTTTAATTCTTCAACATCACCATAAGCCTCGGATGTATCAGATATCTTTCTATTAATCTCTGCCAATTCTTCCTTTTTGGCTGCCAATGCAAGTTCCTGTTCAGCGAAGTCAATGTCAACAATTTGCTTTGAAACCTCATCTATACGAACAGGAATCTGTTCCTGTAATTGCTTATATCCCTGCAAAGCCTTTTTATTAATAGCTTTGATTTCCTCTATGGTCTTGCCTTCCGCTTCCATCTTTGACCGCAGTTCAGCAAAACTGCTGTCAAGGGAGAAAACATCTTGGTCTGTGATTTTGGCAATCTTCTCAACTAGGAATTTTCTCTGTTCATCCTGCTTTTTGCTGACAAACGCATGAGGATTTGTAATCATCTTGAATACTTCCTCGTCTATGATTTCAGCAACACGCTTCTTGTGTTCACTTTCCTTAACAGGAACCTCATTCCAGAAATATTCGTTGGTATCACCCTCGTAGGTTTCTATCTCTGCACCCCTCTTGCGAACCCAATTCTGCTTCTGAACCTTGCGAATTGTGATAGGTTTTCCATCAACTTCAAGCCGAAGCTCAACAACTACGTCCACATGGTCTATTGGAACGCCATTCTCATCGTACCGCCTTGGCTGGAACTGCTTACCCTCTGAATTACCTGTGCTTGATTTCCCGAACAGCACCCAAAAGAAACTATCAACTATCGAACTCTTACCTCTGTAGTTCTGTCCGAATATCTTGGTTAATTGAGAAAATTGAAATGTTGCATTTTTAAATATCTTGAAATTCTCAAGATGAATAGACTTTAAAATGATTTCCCTCATTCTTATTCCCCCTCTTTTACTTCACTTTCTCTATACCTTTTTCATCAATAAGATAAACTGCATCATTTGGCCAGTCTATTTCTTGGATTACATACTTAAGTCCATCCTTATCATTCTTCATAAGTACTTTGTAACTTCCACCATTCTTTGGCATACCACCATATGCAAATTTTCCAAGATACTGTGGAGCATTTTTCACGAACCATTCTTCGTATCTTGTATAGCATTTGCCGTTGTTCACCACCTTGACAGTATCTCCGATCTGGATTTCTGTAGTGTAATTTGCCTTACTTTCAAGGGAAGATTGCTCCGGCTGATAGTTTTCGAGGACGACATATTCCCTTTTATCAATCCATTCAGAAATCCCTTCAGCCAACACATCATCCAAACAACAAGCATTAGTTTTTGCAACTTTCAAAATATCTCCGTTCTTATATTCCTCACACCCTCTATACCTTTCCATATGGTCAGCGTTCACAATCTTAATCCACTCCCCAACCTTTGCAGGGCGCTTTACCTCTTTAACAGCAGTCTTTTCTGGAACATCTTCCACAACCTTGCCTTCAATACATTTATTATTCCAATACCATCCTGTTCCACAATTTTCTGTCTTATCCTCTTCCATTTTGTAATCATTAAAACTTACTTCTCTAATAGTCATAATTTTCCCAAGCCACTTATCCATTTCTCCTTCTGGATTTTCATGACATCCATCTACCCACTTATCAATAATTTTTACTTTATCCCCAACCTCATACTTGTCCTGCTTGACAATGCGGTAAGATTTGGTTTCCTTGACAGCAGGCTTTGATGGGGTGTAGTCGATAATAGGAAGATTTGCACTTTGCTGAAAAACACCATTTATATCGTGATAACACAAACTATTGCTGCTACCATGTGTGCTATATAAGGTTTTCTCTTTATAATAATTCCAGTTTGTGTATGCATTCGGATTGCGTCCTGCATTCCACTTCATCCCCTGCTCGTCACATTCCTTAAGAAAAGCCTTAGCCTTTTCTTCCGTATCGCAGTGAACTGCGAACTTGCCGGCTTTGAAGGATTCCCAGTCTATGCTGGTTGCTGTCAAAGGAGCCTGTTCCCCGGCTTCAAACCTATCAAGCAACTTCTCCACAACCATCTTGACGGCAGTTTTGAAATCTCCGGCTTTGCTCAATGAAACGCTTTGAGTGAATTTCTGAACTCCTTTGGTTATTGTGGCAACGACCCTGTTCTTTCTAGTGAAGATTAAAATATTGGGAGTAGATACAACCAAATCAAAGCAATCAGGGTCAACCCAAAATCCTTCTTCATCAACAGAACCAAAACCGTAAACTCGAATTTGATATGTGTTAACTGCTGTTACAGTTCCTTTCCAACCCTCTTTAGTAATTCCGTATCTATTTGCCTTTTTGTTTCCAACAACTTGATCTCCGACCTTAAATTTACTCATTGATTATTCTCCTTCCCTGTGTTATCATTTAATAAACAGATATTTCTTAACTACCTACCGCCGATTGAGTTGCCGCTCATCGGCATTTATTTTTAAGTACTCTCTGTGGATGAATTCCGCGAAATCAAGTTTTCTGTCGCCGTATTTCTCGGCTACCAGCCCACCTATGAAAGCCAATGTTCCTGTCAAGGTTAGAACTGCCAAACTTAAAAGCGCCTCATTCCAATTAAGTGTTTCTGCCTCATACATAAATGGTGTAGCTGCAACTCCGATTAGGCAGGCATATATGATTAGTTGGCAAATACCTTTGATAATCTTCAATTGTTAAACCTCCCCTTCTAACTCAAACTTGCTATTAACCTCTGTTTCATTCTTTGGTACTCAGCCGTCCAGACAAAAGCCTTCGGATTGCTTTCCTTCTTGACAGCAGGTCTTTTCTGGCAATCGCATCTTTCTCCCGGATCTAGATTGGCTTTGCATATCGGGCAGGTTCGATAATATTTCATGCGGCATTCCTCCTAATAATTAGAATGGAAGTCCGCAATCATCTTCCAAAACATAAGTCTTTTCCTTGACAGCAAATGAAGCTTCAGGATGTTTCGCCAAGCAGTACAATAATTGCTGTTTTGTTATTGGCTTATCGTACTTTTCCTCGGCAACAACTGTCTTGCGAAAGCCGTCATCCCTAATAAGCCTTACAACGTAGACCGTTTTTACTTCTGCGGTATCACTAATTTCTACTACCGCCTGCTCAACTTCGTTTCCGTTTCTGTCTAAAAACATTTCTTACCCTCCTTCAATTTTTGATATTTCTCCATTACCCTTCTGCTATATCTGCTTGTCCTAATTCCCTGTCGCCAAAGCTGTCTTGTTCGATATTCACCCATGTTGTAGGCCATTAGCACCCTATGGTAGTTGTCATACTTTGCTGTCAAGAGTGATAAGATGTAGCATCCGGCTTGGATGTTCTGCGTTGGATTATGAAAATCTGTGATTCCGAGCTCCTCCCTAAGCCATTCATGATTGCAGGAATTAATCTGCATTAAGCCGTGGTCTGTGGAGCCGTTCTTATTCCTGTTGAGCGCATCCGGATTGCCTTCAGACTCCCCATCTATAACTGCCAAAACTAGTTTGCTGTCAACAAGGTAAATCGCTGAGTAATAGGCCACTGCTTTTTCAATAGGCTTGTCCTTGACGGCATCCAGTGTCATGGTTATTCCGGCAAGTGGTTCTTCAAAAGCTTGTACTTTATTTACTGGAAAAAGCATTAATAAAAAGGCAAAAAATAGGACTATTTTCACATTTACAACTCCTTTGTGTTTCGCTATACTTTACCTAGTTGGTGTTTATGTTACCTGCGTATTAACTAAATGAGCAAAAAAATTTCATCCGTTGTCAATGCAGGATCGCCATTAGCTGCAGCCCGTTCATTAATGGCATTACGGATAGCCAACATTTCATCAGCGAAGAATTTGGTTCTACCATTTAGCTTATTGGTAAAATTGCATTCGGATTTATGTAAAACCCTAGCCATATCAGCCTGGGTAAAACCATACTTCTTCATATAAAGCTCAAGCATATAAACTTTTTTAGTTGTCATATGAATATTTCACCGCCTCTCATCATAAGATATACAAAAATGAATAATAGGTTAACTCTAAAGGGCTTTTAGTTACTCATTAGTTAACTTAGCTCTATATTAACTTATGTTTTTTATATTGTCAATACTTTTTTGTTGCTTAACGGTTAATTTTTTAATATAATGATTAAAGTTATTAGAAACTATATTGTTAAGTAAGTAAAGGGGTATGAAATGAAAACATTTAGTGAAAGACTTCAAGAATTAAGAAGTGAATATGGACTTAATCAAGTAGAGTTGGCAAAAAGGTTGGGTGTTAGCAAGGTAACAATTAGCAAATACGAAAGCAATCAAATGAGGCCATCTATAGACATAATGATAAAAATTAAACAATTGTTTGGAAAAAGTCTTGATTGGCAATTAGGTTTCGATGGAACAACCGAAGATGAATATAGCACAGTATTGCAGGAATGTAAGAAAGCTGGTATTTCACCTGAGAAAATTTGTGAGATTATAAAAGTCATAAATAAATAATTAAAAAGGCTGCCATATTATAATCGCAATGGCAGCCAATTCTTTATATTATCTTAAAATATCGAAGAATTGAAAATGCATCGTGTACCGCTTTTTTATATATCAGTCTTTCTCTTATCAGCCTAAGATCGTCCTCTGAAAATTTTCCGCTATACTCTTTTTGTAAGTATTCATTACATTCCACAATAGCTTTGTCGCAACGTTCGGTTATGATTTCATCTAAAAGATCTTCCATGTATAAGCCCCCTTCATATAATGGTTCCCTTGGTAGTGAAACTAAGATGATTTTACCAGAACAAACGTTCGTTTTCAAGATGCAAATCTATTTATTATGCCACAAATGCGGTCTTATATAGTTTAAAAATATATGTCAATCTCTTTTGCAAGAGAATTTCTTGGCAGTCGGGGATAAAACTGCCAACTTTTATATATATTTCCATTATACTCAAAAATTTTGTCAATTATATGACATAAATAGACAAAAACAAAATTATCATAAAATAATATGCTGTATATTATATTTTATGCCCATTGTTATATTTTGTCAATGTTTGTTGAACAACTTTGGGTCATATGTTATTATTCGCCATGAGGTGAAATCCTGCATGGCAATTAACAGTGTTGAAATGGGTAATAGGGCACGCGATATCCGCGTATCCAAAAACATCAAGCAAATAGAGATTAGCAAGGCACTAGGCATTACTCAGCCATGTTATTCGAGGTTTGAGAATGGCTTATATGATATGCCAATTTCTCAAATAATTAAACTATGTGAAATTCTTGGTGTTTCCGTTTCTTGGCTTATAGGTGAAGATATTGATATTATAGCAGGCCTATCGGACAACGAACGCCTATTAGTCGAAGATTTTATAAAATATATTAAAAAAATTCGCAAAAAACTGTTATAATGCCATATTTACATTTATTGTTTTTATATGGTAATATTTATACGGATGAATTGAGTTGGAAATGATATTAGAAATGTGGTGGCCCCTGCTATATAAGCAAGGGCCGTTTTTCTTAAAGCGGTTTCGGTAGCCGTGTAACAAACTTTACTCTGCCATCTTCGTAGTTTATGAGGTTCAATGAATGATATTGCGGCAATGCTTCTAAATCTTCAAGGGTATATGGAGCTAATTCATCTTTGAACTCATTAAAGTTCGCCTTGCCAGATCCTTTCATCAGCATATATGACGCACCTGCACTTCTTAATGTCTGGTCTATTAATTCAATCTGGCCAAGGTACTGACAGCTAAACACGAATTTACAACCAAATTTTCTAGTCTGTGGAAGTATCTCCTGTTCCCTGAGCATCTTCATGGCTGTTCTGGATTGAAAAATCTCATCCACAATTATATGAAATCTCTTTGGTTTAAGTTGATGACTCCCTCGTATTAAGGTTGCCGCCCATATTTTAGTGAACAAATATGTTACTATAACATTTTTAGAATACGGTGTCGCAAAGTATTCCTGCGGCATTTTAACCAGGATTATCTTGCCATCGTCCATAGCCTGCACTAAATCAATGTTTTCTTGACAGCCTTTATTAAACATCATCTTCAGGCGAAGATCTTTTCGGAGCAAATTAATCCTATGGTTTATACCATCTATCTTGGCCATTCGGGTGCCAGTTATTACTCCGTCTTTATCGGTATCATCTAATTCCAACAATGCCCCAATTTCTTCACTTAGGTAATCTTTCAGAGCAAAAGGAATGCTGTCAAGGCAATGGTGCCGGAAATTAAAATCGTTCAGGCAGCGTACAACATCCTTCAGGCTTGCTGCCGGATTAAGAAATACAATATTAGAAGCCGCACTTAAATAGCGATCCATGCTGCTACTTAAGGGATCCCTATCCACATTAAGCGCATCAACAAGCATCTGTATGTATAATGCTTTTCGGTTAGCTGTATCAAGAATATCCAAAGGTTTATCACTTTTCGGTATCAGCTCATTGTACCCGATACCTTGTGCAGACTCCACATCTGACATATCCAGCTCAATCACTCTACTTGACGGTGATGCATTTTTTATTGCTTCGGCCAGTTCACAGTTTTTGATATAATCTATAAGCATACAACCTTCATTTCTCCGCTGTATATACTTAACATAATTACTGATATAGGTGGATTTACCGGAACCCTGCTCTCCGATAAGCACCAAAGGAAAATTGCCCTGGTCGTAATTATCTCGGTGAAAAGCTTCTACTTCATTTCCTTTGTATTTACAAAAACCAAGGCTGATATAACCGGTTCGGAGTTTTTCAGGGACTTCCGTTTCCAAAACATTGGTGTGCTCAATTACCTTATGTGCTTCGAGTAACTCCCTGCCGGGAAGTGAAAGCAAGTTTTGCCCTTCCAAGGGCTGTATCTTTAGTGTTTCTACTCCTTTTATTTTCGTGTCCAATATATCATAGTCCTTGCGCTTATACTTCCTGTACACCAGAGAATTATCGCTGTCAAGGCATTGGAAACTCTCGCACACACTTATGGCATTGTTGTGTTCCCTGGCCTTATCTTCGCTTTGAGAAAGGCATAATATTTGTGCTTTAATAATTGTGGCTTCTCTTTTTCTGATGGTGTCGTTTGATAAAATTAAATCCCTCGTTGCTTTTTCCATTGACGGCTTTCCCAGGTTGACAGCTTCCAAGGCTGTATCAAGTATTCTGGCAATTAGCAATGTGAATTTGCGGAATAAATATAACAAATCCAGCTTATTCTTGTTAACCGGTTCATCTTGCTTCAGTTTTTGAATAGTCCGGTCAAAATCTGAACGCCAACTTCTTTGGTATGCTGGGGCAAAATTATAAAACACTCCAACTTTATCACCATCTTCCATAATGTGAATTACATTCAGAAGGCTGTTCAGCAGAATATTATTTCTCTTGTCACAACTTAAGGATAGAGCATCTTCTTTTTTATATGTAACAAAGTACTTTGTGCAATCCTTATTAAACAGCGGCAGTTCCGGCACCCGGGTTATCGTTATTTTATTCTGCCAAACGTCGATTATCTTATCCTTAAATAGATTATAATGGCTTTCCGGTACTATAAAGTAAAATTCCACCCGGCACTTTTCCATGTATATGTAATATGCAGCTTTTGCCTGGCACTCAAAAAACAGTTTCTTGTTTATGGTTCGAATTTGCTTATCTATGGAACGGTAAAGACCCGCAATCAAAGTAAGAATTTTATCGCTATTGTAATTCCGGATACTATTTGATGGTATCAGCTTTAGAAAAATGTATTTCGGTTTCTTAAACTCTATGTAATCAGAAAATTTCATAGAAAATTCTTTCATGATTTACCTAATCACGCCCCTTAAGAAGCAATAAACAATAAATATAAGAAACCACTTCAAACCGGTAGCAATATACTTGCGTTCATGACTTGTTAAGTAAATTAAAGCACACCCCACGATAATGGTTTTACAGCCCCACTCCACAAAAGGACTAATAAACTCAAATAAACCTTTAAGCAGTTCCATCAGGCCTGCTAACAGCCATTCCTTGACCGCTCCACCAATTAAATCTGTATCTTCAACTTCGCTGTAGGTACCCTTCTCAATAAACTTCTCGAACCAACCCTTTTCTGGTACAGGAGTTGGTGTTGCTGTCAAGCGGATTAGTGTCTGCAACACGGCCACCCCTCCTTAGAAAATCAAATCCAATATGGATTTTAAAATCCACTGAATAAGATTGAGAAATACGGTTAAACTAAAGCTGATGGCTAAGGCAATTACATCCTTTCCCTTTATATCAAACTTATTGATATACACACGGGTAAATATCGTTACTAATATGAACATAATCACAAACCTTAACATAAAAATCCTCCTTTAATTAATTTTTAAACGAAGACGAAATGGTATCTTGTATCAAATTTAGAACATATACGATTGAATACAGACACCCATAACCAAGCCCACCACTACCAATAGATTTAAGAGCACCCATAAAATCGCTTTCATTACCTTTTTTTATAACATCACTTGCCATTCGAAAAGCAAAAATCCATTTTGCTACATCACAGAACTGATAGAAAAACTTTTCAAATACAGTATTTAAACCATCCATATACATACTCCTTCCTGAATTGAGGTGATATAATGAGTTATTCTATGTTGACACTGATTTTAATTGGTGTGCGTGTAATCGGATTTATCTTGGGATATTAATAAAAATATAAGAAATGGTACAATCAAAGACATGCATTTTTTCAAAAATTCGTGCATACGCTGTAGTGTAGCGAAAGCGAAGCAGCTCGCTGCAGGATGAAGCTACACAACGCTATTTGGACTGAGTGTGCCCTAAAGACTTAGTATATTTTTTATTTCTTCAGCATCCATTAATAAACCGTTTCCTTTAATGCCTGTGGAGATATCGTGCTCTTGCAGGTATTTTTCTATTTGCTGGCGCACTATCTCTTCAATGGAGTTATTCTTCATATCTTTCCGGATAAGCTCCTTGATATATACGCTGCTATTTTGTTGTTTGTTTAGGTGTTCAATAACATCCTTATCTTCTATGGGATCGTAACTAAAACCCTTTACTTTCCTCACCCAAATACCACCTTCCCAATATTTGCATAACCTATGGCATTAGCAAATTTAGAGTTCTTCAATACTTTTATCTGCGGTATATCTCTCTTAAAGAATGATGCGAACCACCCGGCCGGAGCTCCGGTCAAAAAGACATGCCTTTTGCTTTTCAAATCATATTCGAGGGATAACTTTTCATATATTCTGCCAGTATGCTCAAAAACAATATCTGCTACATTAAGATCCACTCTTTGACCGTATACATATAAACCGCCATCTTTTAGTATGTCCTCCATATCCCATTCTGTCAGAGAAAGGTCATATTCTGAATTTATCATGTTAGCAATCTTAGAAAGCAATTTCATGGTACCCATTGCATATGTAGAATATTTCTTGAGTTTTTTCTTAGCAAAATCTGCTGTATCTACGCTTATACCGCCTATGTCAATAATTAAGGCATCCTCATATTCGTCTTGACTGTAAAAAGCTCCTGCAGCCTCCGGAAACACTTCAACGTTTTTGATTTTGATGTATTTCTTCCTTCCATTTATCTTGACTTCAGCAGAGCGTTCCTGAAACATTTCCTTCATGGCTTGCTTTTGCTTGGAATACAACCCTATCGGCAATCCTGTGACTAAATCAATGTAGATATATTCGTCATAAGGCCTACTTAAAGCTATTGCTGTCAAGGTGAGAATTTCCGTTCCAAAGTGCTCTGATTTCATCAGGTCTGTTTCATAACAGCCAGCTTCTCCTACTACCCATCTTTGACCGTCTATTTCTGTAACTGTGACATCATCATCTATAATGTCGTGTACATTGAGTTTTCTTAATGTGCTTCTTATGCTTATGCCTTTATCAGTTTTAGTGTATGTAGTCCCCCGGTCAACTCCAATCACCATACAAACAATCCCTCCTTAAACATTTTTTAATTTGTTTAACTTCGGTGTTTAAACTCTTTTATATTTGTTAATACTTATGAAGTAATGCCTGTACATTATTCTATATTTTTAGAATTATTTCTATTTTTATAGAGCTATATGGACAAGTTTTCCCATTTCATATATTCTAAATACTGGGAAGGTGAAATAGGGATGATTTCATATAGAGGATTGAGAGAAAAGGTTATAGAGAAAGGTCTGAAATGGAAAGATATTCAAAAAGCCGTTGGTGTTTCGAATGAAGTAATTGCTAAGATTAATAAAAATGATTATATTACGTTGAAAACCTTAGAAAGATTTGCAGAATATTTTGATTGTGACATTGGGGACCTAATAGAATTTAAGAAAGACAATAAGAAATAGTTATTTACATATTATTCCATGTATATTATAATGCAACTAAGGAGGGTTCATATGAAACGAATAAAATTATTAATGCTTATAGTAATAATGTTATTTATGGTCGCTTGTGGATCGAACATTCCGCAAGACGAATATAACGAATCCCGGCAAAATTATGATACAGTACTATCGGCAGCAAATGTCCAGGCAGCTACTGATGATGATAAGAACTCAAATACACAAAGCAATACCTCTTTTATTTCCAAATGGGGTAAATCAATGTTTAGTAATGCCATGGCCTATGAGATAGATAATAATAAAGTTGGATTGATTATTACTTTAGATAAAGTAGATGAAAATTCTATAGATATATTTATTTCTACAATAAAGATAAATCTACAGATGATACCAGTTCTTATACATGATAAAGATCCAAGGTTAATGTATTTGAAGGCTGTCAATGCTGACGGAACACCAATACTTGAAATATTTATAGATGCTTCTGAATTAGATGATATTCGGACCGAATATATGGCATCCAACGATTATATAAATATAGTTAATAACTCATTAGAGAGCTTAGAAAGCACACTTAATAACTAAAATAAAAATACCCCTCTTTGCCTAAGCATTGAGGGGTTTTCTATGCTTATCTCTTTTTCATATCTTCCCGGGTTTTAGGTCCGCATTTGCCGTCAATAGTAAGACCATGCTTACGCTGGTATTCCCTGATAGCTGCATCTGTTATCGGTCCGCAATCACCGTCAATGGTGAGTACCATTTTTTTGCCGTCAACAAGAACTTCTGTGATACCATCTTCGAGAAGCTCCCACTGAACCCACTTAACATCATCGCCATTACAACCTTTGCTAATTGTCCGAATGGGTTCCGGATAAAGATTCTGACCACCATCTTCCAAGGCCATAACAACGTGACTGCCCTCTGCCAGATAAATGCCGCCACGCTTAGCGTATTTGTCACTGGTCAAATGTGGTGTGTCAGTGTACACCTTAAATTTGCCAGTCTTAATAAGCTCTACTCTTAAATTCCTGGTCGTGCAGGATGGAGAAATATTAAGTCCAGCTAATTTGTAACAGGTAGAAACTAAAGAAGAACAGTCGAATTCACCCTCGGCTCCGTGAATCCTGTTGCCATTTTTAACAATGGCATTGTAACCGGTCAAGCGCTGATTTTGGTCATAACCATACTTATCATCAGCACAGATGCATTCCATAATGGAAGCTGCTTTGTCAGCCAGAACTTTATCAGTACATTCCAAATAAACATTCCAAGGCTTTGAATACCAATTACGAACACAAATCTCCTTGCCAGTCTGGTCACCAGTTTTACCACCAGAGACTTTTCCGTTTTCATCTATAGAAGCATGTCCTATCTTGATGGCCATGATTACTCATCCTCCTTGACATCTTCTTCTTTGACAGCAGATAAAGCTTTAAGGACTTCGTTACCGTCAAGAGTTACAACAATATCCTTAACTGGTTCGCCATTCTTAACTCTTGCGCTGTCAACAAGGCCTTCGCCTATTATGTAAGCTATCAGAACAGCAGTTGCAGAAATAATGGCCGTCACCTGCTCAATGGTTAGACTGTCTACATTAAAAGCTGTCAATAAAGCAGTTACAAAACCAATAACCGCAGCCCAGAACTTCCTACTTGTTAACTTTTGCTTCCAATCAATCTTCATCATGATCACCTTTCCCTTTCTTCTTTTCCTTGACTTTCTTGATGCTTGACAGCATGAATAATTCACCGGTGGTAAATGCAAACCATGCTGTAATCAACGTTGATGGTTCATTGCCTGTTTTCAGAAAGGCATATAAAACAGCAGCCGTGAAAAATACATTCAACATTATCACGACTGCTACAATAAACTTGGAATAATACCCTTTTCTTTTTCTCATGTTCTAACATCATCCTTTCTGTGTGGGAGCTGCTTTAAATCCTCATACAACTCTGTAATTGTTCCGTTCCCGCCCAACGCATGGTACTGCTTATACATGGCCTCGACATTATCCAACGCATAAATGGGTATGTACTTTTTATCCATGTATTTGTTATATTGCTCGATGATACCGTTTCTTAAAAGGGCTTGTATTCCTAGTTTGATAGCTTCCTGTTCAGCTTTACGAATCTTATCCTGTTTGTGCAGATACTTCACTGATGCTGTCAAAGCAATGGTGATTAATCCAAAACCAAATTCCAGCCAGTATTTAACGATAAATTCAGCCATGTATAAGTACCTTCTTTCCGTGATTTAGAGTATTTAAAAAGAACCTTTATGGCTCTGTAGGTTCATCCTCAGGATTTTCTTCCGATACCAAATGCTACTGACACACCTGAAATTAATAGTGCTACTTCAATTGTCAAACACACCACTTCCTTTCATAATAAAAATGAACCCCTTCAGAAGCCCAAATTTGACTTCTGAAGGGGTTTTATCTTTTAGGTATATAAATGTATTAGTTATTCAGAAACAATCACATCTGCATAGCCTTCTGCTGACAGCAGGGCATCTGCATCCGCTTTATATGGTGTGTATAATGAAGTTTTTATGAAGTAAGCCCTATATTTTTCTTGACCTTTTTCAAGTGAAACATCTGCTGCCCTTTCAATTACCGTTGCAATAAATCTACTCATTGGAACATCCCCCTTTCTACATCATTAAAGATGGAATCACTTCTGACATGAGGGCGTCCAAAGTTTCCATAAGTGTTTCATTTTGTTCAGCCATCAATTTGATGTATTCATCTTTTTCATACTGAATTTCATGGTATTCAAACAGTCCTTCTTCATCTTCAACAGGTTTAATATTGCTATGCACATAGACAGTATCTTTACCAATAATTAAAGGTTCCGCTTGGGCAGCAGAACCCCTTACAATACCCATATCTTTCATTTGTTAACCTTCCTTTCTTTAATTTCAGTAATGTAATAATCATCCAAATATTTTTGAATAGGTGCAATGTACTTTTGACTTAATCTATAACTATCGCACCACTTTAACCAACCCTTATATGAATTAGCTGAACACCATTCTGAATAAGTTATCTTTTGACCAGCATCACATTTCTTTTTAATTGCAGTCATCTTTTTCTTAAATCTTTTACAAGTTGATTTTCTTAATAATTTATAACCATAAAAATGCCGATATCCTACAAAATCAATTCCCCTGATTGCAGTAGGAAACACTTGCCAATTATCTTTTACAGTCAATTCAAGTTCTTGTTTTAAATAATTATCTATCTTTCTTTTCAACCAGTGAAGAAACTTTTTAGAATGATGTAAGATAACAATATCATCCATATATCTTATGACATATTGAACACCCATTTGTTCTTTTAGCCAATGGTCAAAGTATGCAAGATAAAAATTAGCAAGGTATTGGGAAAGATAAGAACCTATTGGAACACCTTTATCACCTGGAATACTATCAATAATCTTATCCAACAATTCAAGAAGGTCTGCATCTTTGAATTTCTTTCTTAACAATCTTTTTAAGATGTCATGGTTAATACTTGGATAAAATTTATTGATGTCTATTTTCAAGGTATATGCTGTTCCAATTTTATCCTTCATATACTTATCAAGAAGTGCTGAAGCTTTGTGAATACCCCTGCCTTTTAAAGAAGCACATGTAAAATCAGTAAACACTTGTAAAAATACGAATTCAATTTGTAACATAATTGCCCATTGAACAATTCTGTCAGGGTAATAGGGAAGTTTATAAAGTTCTCTTTCTTTTCCCTTATCTGAAATCACTGAAACAGTGTATTCACTCACTTCATAGGTTTTATTCTTCAGCATTTCATGAATTTGTGTTAAATAATATTCTTCATCAGCATCTACCATCTTAACTTCTCTATAAAATAACTTGTCTTTCCTTGCATTTTTATGTGCCAATTTAAGGTTCTCCATGTCATAGATTTTGGAATATAAATTTCCGTATCTTTTCATGAAACAACCCCTATTTTGATGTTTTTTAATGCCGAATTTTCGAACTTGAAAGTTATTTTCAAGCCTACTAATACAGCTTAAAAAATTTTTATGTTTTGGCAAGAGCCAGGGCAATGGAAGTCAGTGGGAAAAATTTAAGCTTAAAAACAATAAGTGACTGCCCAGATTGGAATTCGAATTCGAAGTGGAATTATTAACATGAAGATAGAAAGTACCTGCATTAGAACCATTATTCCAATTACCACTGAAATTAGGTAAGTGGGAAGTGTTCAAATTAGTGTAAACTTCCTACTATTTTTTAAGCAGGTAATGAAATCCAATCTTTACCATTGCCCATATATTAACCCTATAAATACATCAAGCGACCGCCCAGATAGGAATACGAATACGAAGCGGAATGACTAACATGAAGATAGAAAGCACCTGCATTAGAACCACTATTCCAATAACCACCGAAATAAGGCAAGCGGGAAGCGTTCAAAGCAGCGTAATCACAAAAGTAAGTTGAAGCTGAACCACTAACTTCTTTTGCAATGAATCCTGTTTGACTTGTCCCTTGTGGTTTACTCATATAATTTCCAATATTAGATGTTGCCCCTTGACCTCTATCAGTGTAACCGCTTCCTGTGTCATTAAAGTTTTGAAAAGCAGTCTTAATATTTCTATTATCATCACTATACAGCCCATCAATCCACCAACGAAGGTTGCCCCAAAAATCTTCAATCCCCAGGAATTTCATTTGTTGCTTACCTGTTGTTTCTCCAAAGAACATTCCTTTTGCATTCGTTCCACCAGTATTAGTTGCAGCACTATTTCCATCTACATAACCCCTACCAAGTGCAGTTTGGGAATCAAGATTTTTATACCTAATTAAGTATAAGCATTGAAGTAAAGTCAAAGGGTAGAAGGAAACCAAGTCATAACCTGCACCATTAGCCTGGGCTTGTGTTCTGAATGTTCCAATCGTTTGGTCAGCAGTTGGTGTTTTACCACTCAAACTTCTTAATTTATTACCGCCATCTTTCCAACCCAGGTAAGCCCCAATGTAAAGTTTTGACCTATCGCCTTCAGTAGCCCTGGAATGTGCATAATATTTGAAATTAGGATTGTTTGGGTCATCTGTTACTTTTACAGTTAAAATGTTTCCGACAGTTGATATTAAAAATCCTGTCTTGGGAATTTCAATCATTACATCCCCATCATTACCTGATGTTATATCCGCAGCACTACCATCAACCCTTTTTGTGAAATCGTTAGGGTCTAAATAGTATTGAACAACTCCATTCTTCAGCACACAAGGCTTAATGTCTTTGAATATGTTCATATTATCCCAAGCAACATCCCCGCCAGTCATGCCAACTGCATCATCTGTATATGTTACTGCTGTTTCAGGGTTGCTGTTTGTAAGGTCAATTGCTACACCATAAATTTTATAAGGTTGTGGTGTGCCAGAAAGCCTATTTGCTTCATTTCTATTTACTGCACCTTGGTCAGAATATGGAAATAGTTGATAGTAATAAGTCATCCCATTAGTTAGTCCTGAATCAATAAATCCAGTTGAAGAATAAGCACCCCTTACTTTATTGTCAACAAGAACAATCCCATCTTTTTCATTAGTTGGGTAACTTCCAGCTTTTCTTACAAGCTTTGTTCCCGCCCAAGTAGAAATAAGTTGACCATCAACAACAGTATCTTCAGGGTCATCCCATTTGATTGTAAGTTGGGAATTCCCAACAATGATAGATGGATTGATGACATTAGATGGAGGAACACCACCGCCACCAGTTTCAATTTCAATCCAATCTGAACCATCAAAAAATTCAAGTTTATCATTAAACCACCTTATTCCATGAACCCCTTCTTCAGTATTAATTTCATTATCAATATGATTATCCATTAAGTCTTTTAAAATTTTTCCTTGTGCTGCCGATAGTGCTGAAGTAGCATCTGTGCTAGTCAAATTGTCTATAATTTCTGTTTCATCAGGAACATAAATATTAACTTCTTTAGAAACAGGGGTTACTTCAACACCGTTAACCTTAATCTTTTCAATTACATTAACTTGTGCATTTTCTTCAATGTTTTCAAGCTTTTCCTTTTCTTCATCAGTATAGTCATTAGCTGAAAGTCCTTTTCCTTCAATCTTATCAACTTTATTATCATTGAGTTTTTTCAATTCAGCATCTATAATGTCAGCATTTTCATTAAAAACTTCAATATCATAAAACTCATCAGGTGTTGGTTTTATTAAATTGTAATTAGTAGTTTTATCAGCCATTATTCTAATACCTCACTTCTTAATTGATTATGTGTATAAGTTTGCAAATGGGCATGTGTAAACTGTTTCAATGTTAAGTGTTGATTGTAAATTAGTCTTAAATCAATAATCATATTTGCAGGAATGACCCTTTGCAATAAAGCATCTACATCATCAAAATTACTTTTAGCAATCAAATTAACTTTTACTTCAATGGTATAAGCATCATTATAAAGTTCAATTGAATAACCATCTTTCCCACATAATGCTTCCAATTGCTGCTTTAATGTTCTCATAGTATAGGGAAGTTGTTCATTTAACCTGGTTAAAATTCTAAACTTCCTTGCATCTAATGGTTCAGTTGCTTTTGGGATAATTCCAAGAATTTTTTCCCATCTTTTAACACCATATTCAGTTGCATCAATGACAAATTGGTCATTTAAGGCATTATCAATTGAACCCCATAAATTAGCAATTTCAACTTGTTCACTTTGAAGTAGTAATTTCAATTCCCTAACTTCTTTCAATACTTGAGGAAGGTAATCAATTAAATTTCTATCCAATGACTTCACCTCTCACTGGGATATTATCAGCCCCCAAAACAAAATTTTGTGCTTGCCCATTGATAGTTGTATTTTCAATATCTACTACACCTGCAATATTAAGAATTCTTGTTTCAATTTGACTAATTCTAACTATCAAATTATTTTCATTTTCCCAAGATGAAGCCAATTCAAAAAAGTAATCATCAATAGCTTTATGAACATAAGGTTCAATATCAGCCCATGTCCAGCCTTCTTGGTAAGTGATGTTTGTATTTATATTAATTGTGGTTGCACTTACCCCTTCAACAGTAACTACATGACCAATTGGGGCAAATCCAACCCCTTTTCCTTGGTTTTGAATTGGGTCAACTGCTGTTTGAACTGCATCAATGAGGGTTGAACTTGGCACATTGTAGGTTGAATCAATAATGACAAGTTTCACAGTTCCCCCACCATTCCAAACAGGATAAACTTTAACGCCCCCAACACCTGGAAGTTGCTTTGTTTTTTCTTTATAATCAGCAATATTTCCACCAAAAGATTGAGATTCTAAACTGTTAAAATATCTTTCTCTTAAACTTTCTGTATCTTCTTCATCTTCACTAGGAATAAGAAGTTCAGTCAATTCAGCACTGGTTAATCCTTCAATGTAATCAATGGGAATAAGTGTTCCAAATTGTTGATTTCCTTCACTTCCAGGAGTTTCACATTCAAGCTTGAAAATACCATCTGAAATTTTTTCTATTACTATATAATTCAACATATCCAGTGAAAATCTTGAACCAATTGGAACATCAATATTAAATTCACCCTTTAGAATTGCTTTGGTTGCTGGTTCAGGATATATCCCTCTTTCAGCACATCTTTTAATTAGGTAATCCCTGGTTTGGGTGTCTGCAAAAGATTCATTCAATATAGTGTCAAGCTGAATATACATGTTTTGCAATTCGACCGCAGCGGGGGCAAGGGCATTGTAAATAATTGAACCTTCCCTGGTATCAATATTTGGATTTTGGGCAAGCACCCTGTCAATCATTCGCTGAAGAATAAGTTCATAAGTAATATCCTCATACATCACAAATTCACCACCTTTTCTGCTTCCACATCACCATAAATAGTGTTCACTGTAAATGTTGCATGAACTTTTCCTTTCTTTATCTCAAAAGAAAAGTTTTCAACACCAGTAATTCTTGTATCTTGCAATAAAGCTTCAGTAATTCTTCTTTTTAATTCAGGAAGAACAAATGAAATTGGTTGTCCAAATAAATCTTCTATTTCAATTCCATAATTCCAGCTATAAATTATGTGTTTATATCGTTGAACATTGAGAATGAGAAATATTGCTTGCTTCATTGCTTCAAGTCCATCAGTAAAGCCAATTATGGTGTTGGAAGGGATGTTTAATTTAAAAGTTTTTGTTGGAAGTTCTTCATATTCAAAATCATTTATCAAATCATCATTAATATTAGGAATCATATTTATCACCTCACCCTATCCAACACAATATATTTCTGACCACCTTGAACCCTTAAAAGAATAACCTTTTCACCAGGAGAAAGTCCCAAGTGAACTGTAAATTTCTTTCTGCCTTTATATTCATGCTTATGAGTGTCAAAAGCACCATAACCTGAACCACCGCTGGTTTCTTCAGTAAAATGTTCCATTGTCATATCTACATTAAAAGTGCTTACCAAACTGGTAAGCACTAAATTTGAAGCATCCAATATCATTTTTTGTTCAACATTTATTTTTAGTGGAGAAGTGGTGACAACTGTTCCAAAAAATATTCCTGTTGGCATTGAATTTTCAACTGCTTGCAATGCTGCCTTTTTCATCAGTTCAACTAAATTAGGCAATAAAGTCACCCCCTCGTAAAGTTAAATCCATTACATGATACCTTTCATTAAAAACATGTTTTACTTTTTCAACCATCATAAAGTTATTAACCACTATATCACCAAGATTTAACATAACAACAAGTGCAGAACCAGCACGAACCCGCACATCACCAAAAGCATTTTTTATAATAAGGTTACGACTTTTTTTATTGTAAAGAGAAAGAAGGGTATCAGCTTTTACTTTTCCATTTTCACCTTTTTCAAGAGTATCAAAGTATTGAAGAACGCCCCAATTATTTATATTTATTGAATCTTGGGCAATATAAATTTCCCTTTTCCCAGTTTCTTCATTGTTGTAAGACAACTTAATTTTGTTATAAGTATTAGTGTCAATGCTGGAAGTATAATCAAAATTTTCACCTGTTTCTTCATCAATCAATAGATTTAATTTCATGTTTTCAATATTTTTTAGTGTAAGTTTTCCAAAATCGTCATAGAGAACAAATAATTTTTTTCTTTCACGAAGGGTTATATCTAAAGCAGTTTGAATGATGTCAAATAAAGTTTTATTATCTTCAATCCTGGAAGCAATTTTAAAACCAGTATCTTCTAAACTTCCAACTTGAAGATTAAAGTCTGCTGCAATCATTTTAATCAATTCAGTTGCAGTTTTATTTGAATAAACATAAGTGTCTTTGTTTTTAAAATACCTTAATTGGTCATAAGCTGTAACTTTAATTCTTTTACCCTTATCCCGTTTCTTGGTGAAAACAAATCCATAAAATACTTTTGTTTTTCCAACTTCCAGCCTTACAGGGTTTCCTTCTTGAAAATTAATATTTCCATCATTAACAACCGTAAAATCAAGCCTTCCTGGTGAACCTTTTCTATTTAATTCTAAACTGATGCCTTCTTCTACAATGGGGGAATAAATTGTATTTCCATTTTGAATTAAAAGTTTAACATCATCCAATCAATTCAACCCCCTTTAACTTGGCAAAGTGAGAACTTGACCAGGATAAATCAAATTTGGATTTTTAATTTTATCTTTATTTAAATTGTATATTTCAGTATATCTTGCACCATTCCCAAGGTTCTTTTTTGCAATATTCCAAAGGGTGTCACCTTTTACAACTGTATAAGTTTTTGGTTTTGGTGCTGTTTCTGCTGGTCTTGGAGTTGAAACACTTGCAACTACAACTGGTTTAGTGGTTACTTCTTTTGGTTTAGTAACAATATTTACTGTTTTTGTTCCATAATCTTTATATTGCTTTAAATTAACTCTAACTTTTATATCTAAACCTTGTGTTGCATCTTCAAGAATTCTATAATCTTCAAGGGTCACTTTCATATTAGTATCAAATAAAAGGTTCCCAGCAGGGGAAACCCTTGAACAAATAAATTGAAATACTGTTCCATTAATCTTTAATTCTTCAAATTTATTCAAATAAAAATCAGCTTGTCTAAATCCATTTGGATATATTGCAAAAGGATATTTAACTTGTGGAAGCAATACATCAAAAGAAATTTCAGTTAATCCAGGAGATTTCAAAATATTAATTTCACCATCATTAATTAAATTGATGGTTTTATTTTGATTCTTTATTTTAGTTTGAATTTTGGATGGGGTGATAGGTAACAACACACCATCCAAATACATGTTATATGCCATTACTCATACACCCCTTCCGCTGCAACTTCCATAGTTTCATATACCTTTTCTTCAAGGTAAGAAACGACACCATCTAAATCCATGGTGGAAGCAATATGATTTTCATTATTCATTTCAATAGTAATTTCAGCAGTGGTGAACCTATTAATTACTTCTTGTTCGGCTATATCCCTTAAATATTTCAATTCTTCTTCAGTTGCATCCATTGAATCTTTCATGGCTGCTGTATTAAGTGCTGT
>ENA-OWPA01001072-OWPA01001072.1-bioreactor-metagenome-genome-assembly--contig:-NODE-1072-length-22032-cov-3.831155_pt1 | contig 22032 bp, 20 predicted proteins | sample MGYA00238139_ERZ651803 | MGnify/ENA primary metagenome ERZ651803 (study PRJEB26909, sample SAMN07631231) | bioreactor metagenome | isolation source: Switchgrass digestor | place: USA: Dartmouth... | reverse complement strand
CAAAACCTCCTAATTTAATATAAAAAAACCTCTCGCCCTGTAAGGGACGAGAGGTACTTTTCCCGCGTTGCCACCCTAGTTGATATGGCATCATACCATATCCACTTGACAGCTATAACGTAGCCACCGGTACTGCTTTATCACAGCCTGCTCCAGGATGGATTCGGCACAGTCCTGACTGGTTCGCACCTACCACCAGCTCTCTTGATCAGGTGCCTGTACTTACTGGTCCCTTCACAGCAGTTACTTATAAAGATTAGAGTTTATTATAGTACACTAGTCAGCCCTTGGCAAGCCAAAACCTAGACCATATCCAGGAAATAACGATGTATACATAATCCCTGGGTGAGCTCCGGATGAAACGCCGTGCTGAGCAGGTTGTTCTGCTGCACCATGACGATTTTGTCTTGATAGCGGGCCATGATGCGGGCTTCTCCCCATACTTTTTCCGCATAGGGAGCGCGAATAAACACTCCCCGGGTGGTTCCGATATTATCTATGTCCAGGTCAGCCTCAAAACTATCCACCTGCCGGCCAAAAGCATTGCGCTTTACTTTCATATCCATCAGCCCCAGGCGCAGCTGATCCGAGTTGTCTATTTCCTTGGCCAGCAGAATCATGCCGGCGCAGGTACCCCATATCGGCATACCCTGGGCAGCCCGGTCCAGAATAGCCTGCTCCAAACCAAATTCTCTCATCAGCTTGCCAATAGTGGTGCTTTCCCCTCCGGGAATAATAAGGGCGTCCACCTCTTGGAGTTGTTCAGGCTTGCGCACCTGGCAGGCTTGGGCTCCGCATTTTTCTATAGCTGCCTCGTGCTCCACAAAAGCCCCCTGCAGAGCCAGCACACCAATAACTTTTTTACCAGCCACGCTCCTGCATCCTCTCTTCGGGACGGATGGTGCTGATATCAATCCCCACCATGGGCTCCCCTAAATCCCGGGATACTTCTGCCAAAACAGCCGGATCATTGTAATAGGTGGTGGCGGCTACTATAGCCCGGGCTCTCTTTATGGGATCACCTGACTTGAAAATTCCTGAGCCCACGAATATACCGTCACAGCCCAGCTGCATCATTAAAGCTGCATCAGCCGGTGTAGCAATACCTCCCGCCGCAAAGTTTACTACAGGAAGCCTCTTTAATTTGGCGGTCTCCACCACCAGTTCGTAAGGGGCCTGCAGTTCTTTGGCAGCGGTCATCAATTCATCTTCAGGCAGGTTGCTGACCCAGCGTATTTCGTCATTGACCTGCCGGATGTGACGGACTGCTTCAACCACATTACCTGTACCCGGTTCACCTTTGGTGCGGATCATGGCCGCTCCTTCCCCGATTCGCCGCAGAGCTTCGCCCAGGTTTCTTGCTCCGCAAACGAAAGGAACCTTGAAACTGTGCTTGTTCACATGATACTTATCATCAGCGGGAGTTAAAACTTCGCTTTCATCAATATAATCGATACCCAGTGATTCAAGAATCTGGGCTTCTACAAAATGCCCGATACGGCATTTGGCCATAACCGGTATAGTTACGGCATCCATAATGCGCAGGATTACACTGGGATCAGCCATACGGGCAATGCCTCCCGCGGCTCTTATATCAGCGGGAACTCTTTCTAAAGCCATAACTGCACAGGCTCCGGCTTCTTCTGCTATCTTGGCCTGCTCCGGGGTGGTAACATCCATAATTACTCCCCCTTTGAGCATCTGAGCCAGGCCCGCTTTTACACTAAATGTCCCTTTTTGCTCCATAAGAGAAACCTCCTTCATAACCAAGCCGGACCGAGTTGCCCCTGCCGTCTTTATAACTAGAAATTTTATGCTATTGCGACGGTTTTGTATAGTACTGACGGAATTATTCTTCGCGCTCGGTGCGGAAGCGGGCAATGCTTACAATACGGTCGTTATCCGGCAGTCTCATCAGCAGTACTCCGCGGGCATACCGCTTCTGTACCGATATCTCTTCTACCTGCAGGCGAATAATCTGTCCTTCGCTGGTCAGGATCATCAGTTCATCATCCACGGATACGACTTTGGAAGCCACTACTTCTCCATTTTTATGGGTTAGTTCAATGGACTTGACCCCTTTGCCGCCCCGGTTTTGCGTTTTGAATTCATCCAGGGGCACCCGTTTGCCGTACCCGTGCTCGGTGACAATCAGTACATCCGCACCCTGACGGTACTTGTCAATGCCAATTACATAATCGCCTGCATCCAAAGAAATTCCCTTGACCCCGGTTGCTGTCCGGCCCATGGGTCTGACCTGCTCTTCTTCGAACAAGATGGCCTGTCCCCGGGCGGTGTTTACCATTACCACATCACCTTTGACCACCCGCAAAGCGCCTACCAGTTCATCTCCTGGCAGCAGGTTGACAGCGATTAACCCGGAACGGCGCATATTCTTAAATTCCGATAAGGCTACTTTTTTAATAATCCCCTGCCGGGTTATCATCATCAAATGCCGGTCTTCTTTAAATTCCCGGGCAGCAAGCAGAGTGGTTACCCGCTCATCAGGCCGCAGGTCAATAAAGTTAATCAAAGGCAGGCCTTTGGCCTGGCGGGATGCTTCGGGCAGCTGGTAAACCCGGGTGGAAAATACCCGGCCCTGATTGGTAAAGAAAATTACATTAGCCAGAACACTGGTTACCACCACATCTGAAGAATAATCCTCAGTGCGTATCGACGTAGCCATGACGCCTTTGCCGCCTCGCCGCTGGGCCCGGTATGTATCCAGGGGCTGTCTTTTTATGTAACCACGGTTGGATAAGGTTATTACCACCTCATGGTCCTCGATGAAATCTTCCACATTGTAGTCGGAAATCTCCTGGCTTATCTCGGTACGGCGCTTGTCACCATACTTCTTCTTAATATCAGCCAGGTCATCCTTGATAATGGCCAAAACCCGTTCTGGCGTGGCCAGTATATCTTCCAGGTCAGCTATACGGACAAGCAGGTCATTATATTCCTCATCCAATTTGCCCCGTTCCAGGTTGGTCAGCTGTACCATGCGCATGTCCAGGATGGCATTGGCCTGCTCCTCGCTTAACTGGAAGCGCTCCATCAAAGCGTTGCGGGCTTCTTCCCGGTCTTTGCTGCTGGTAATCAGATCGATAACTTCGTCCAGATTATCCAGAGCAATTCTCAGTCCTTCGACTATGTGCAGCCTCTGCTGGGCCACCTTCAGATCATACTGGGTCCTGCGGACGATAACCTCCTGACGATGCTCTATGTAATAGCGCAGCATATCTTTAATGCCCAGAACCATGGGTTGTCCATGTACCAGAGCCAGCATATTGATGCCGAAGGTGTCTTCCATCTGGGTATGCTTGAACAGGTGATTGACTATCACATTTACGTTTACGTCCCGGCGTACTTCAATTACTACTCTTATGCCTTTGCGGTCCGATTCATCACGTAAATCTACGATTCCGTCGATTTTCTTGTCCCTGACCAGTTCAGCGATTTTTTCCACCAGGCGGGCTTTGTTGACCTGGTAGGGAATCTCGGTAATCACAATGGCGCTTTTGCCGTTGCGGCGCTCTTCAATGGTATAGCGGGCCCGTACCTTCACGGTTCCCCGTCCGGTTGCATAGGCTCTGCGTATCCCTTCGGTGCCCATTATGATGCCGGCAGTGGGGAAATCCGGTCCCGGCAGCAACCGCATAATATCATCCAGGCTGGCTTCCGGATTGTCAATTACCAGGGTAAGAGCATCTATCACTTCCGACAGGTTATGAGGGGGTATATTGGTAGCCATACCTACCGCAATTCCCGATGACCCGTTTATGAGCAGGTTAGGTATGCGGGAAGGAAGCACCTGGGGCTCCTGCCTGGTATCGTCATAGTTGGGGCGCCAGTCAACAGTTTCTTTATCTATGTCCGCCAGCATTTCACCGGCTATACGGCTCATACGGCTTTCGGTGTAACGCATGGCTGCGGCTCCATCACCGTCAATCGAGCCAAAATTGCCGTGTCCATCCACCAGGGGATAGCGCATGGCAAAATCCTGCGCCAACTTAACCATAGCCTCATAAATGGCCGCATCACCGTGGGGATGATATTTACCCATGACTTCACCCACGATGTTGGCTGACTTCTTGTGGGGTTTGTCATGAGTCATTCCCTGGTCGTACAGGGCATAGAGAATACGACGATGAACGGGTTTGAGTCCATCCCGAACGTCAGGAATGGCTCGAGATACGATAACACTCATGGAGTATTCCAAGAAGGATTTTTTTACTTCTTTTTCGATGTCAACGGTGTCTACTCTATGAAATAGATTTCCTTCTGCCAATGGTTATCAACTCCTGTTAAATGTCCAGGTTGGTTACGAACCTGGCATTGGCCTGGATAAATTCCCGGCGGGGCTCTACATTGTCCCCCATCAGACTGGAGAAAATTTCATCAGCTCTTATGGCATCTTCCACCGTTACCTGGAGGATACGCCGGTTCTCCGGATTCATGGTGGTCTCCCACAGCTGTTCGGGGTCCATTTCTCCCAGGCCCTTGTATCGCTGAATAGTCCATTTTTTCCCGGACTGGGCTATAAATTCGTTCATTTTTTCTTCACTGTGGAAATAGTGAATCTCGTTACCCCTCTTAATTCCGTACAGGGGAGGCTGAGCTATATAGACATATCCTTGTTCTACCAAAGGCCGCATAAAACGATAGAAGAAGGTCAGCAACAGCACCCGGATGTGAGATCCGTCCACGTCCGCATCGGTCATGATCAAAAGCTTGTGGTAACGGGCCTTGCTGATATCGAAGTCCTCATCTATGCCGGTACCCATAGCGGTAATCAAAGCCCGGATCTCTTCATTGGACAATACCCGGTCCAAACGAGCTTTTTCTACGTTGAGTATCTTTCCCCGCAGGGGCAGGATAGCTTGGAAATTACGGTCTCTTCCCTGCTTGGCCGAGCCGCCGGCGGAATCTCCCTCGACTATAAACAGTTCTGATTCGGCCGGGTCGCGACTGCTGCAATCCGCCAGTTTGCCCGGCAGTGTAGTACTCTCCAGCGCACTCTTGCGCCGGGTCAATTCCCGGGCTTTTTTGGCTGCTTCCCTGGCCCGGCGGGCCGATATGGCCTTTTCCACTATGCGGCGGGCTATAGCCGGATTTTCGTTGAGATAGTCTTCCAGGCTTTCATAGACTACTGACTCGACAATACCACGGATATATGTGTTTCCCAGTTTGGTTTTGGTCTGTCCTTCAAATTGGGGTTCTTTTACCAGCACTGACACAATAGCTGCCAGTCCTTCCCGGATGTCTTCCCCGGAAAGATTGCTGTCGTTTTCTTTAAGGAAATTATTCTTTTTGGCATAATCATTGATTACTCGGGTCAGGCCGTTTTTAAACCCTACTTCGTGGGTACCACCTTCCTGAGTATGAATATTATTGGCAAAAGAATAGATGTTTTCGCTGTATCCGGTGTTGTACTGCAGGGCAACCCGTACAATAACATCTTCCTTTTTGCTCTCGATATAGAAAGGAGTCTCGGTTAACAGTTCCTTGTTTTTGTTAAGGTAGGCCACAAAAGCCCGCAAACCATCCTCGTAATGAAACTCCTTCTCTACTGGCTCTTCTTCCCTTTCATCCCGGAACACAATGCGCAGTCCCTGGTTTAAAAAGGCCAATTCCCGCAAGCGCTGTTCGATAATCTCCCGCTCAAACCGGACTTCCTCAAATATATCCGGGTCGGGATGAAAATGAATGGTGGTTCCGGTTTCATCGCTGCTGCCGTCAGTGTACAGCGGTCCCAGCGGTACTCCTTTTTCGTAGGCTTGTTTATGCACCTGCCCGTCCCGGTATATGGTCACGTCCATGTGATTGGACAGAGCGTTGACCACTGACAGACCTACTCCATGCAGTCCTCCGGAAATGTTGTAACCGCTTCCCCCGAACTTTCCTCCGGAATGCAGGGTAGTCATTATTACTTCAATGGCAGGTATTCCCATTAAGGGATGAGTATCTACCGGGATACCACGCCCATTATCAACCACTGTAACCCAGTTATCCTTATGAATCATCACTTTGATGGTATCACAGTAACCGGCTACAGCTTCGTCAATGCTGTTGTCAACTATTTCAAAAACCAGGTGATGCAGTCCCCGCGGCCCGGTGCTGCCGATGTACATTCCCGGGCGCTTGCGTACTGCCTCCAGGCCTTCCAGAACCTGAATGTCGGAAGCGCTGTACCCATTGTTGTTTGTACCGTTCATTTTCTACACCTCCTGGACAAAGAGAGATGCCCGTTTATAGAGGGTGGTGGAGGAAATAGGAGACAGGTACACCTTATCATCACAGAGAACCAGGGATTTGTCCTTGCCCTTTTCGCTTATGGGCACCAGTTTTTTTTCGGCGCGGGCTATCTCCATAATATCCTGAATATCTTCCGCCAGGGGAGGTTCAAGACTGAGAATGGCTATGATGTTTTGGGAGGATATTATATAGTTGTTTCCTAAATGAATATACACGCAATTACTCCTTTCCTGATAGTCGTCCCTTGGTCATCCGGCACACAGAAGCCTGATTATCCTTAAAATGCTGGTTTTCCAAATGAACAGTAGTAAGAAAGCTTTGAAATGAAGCCTCTTGCAGATAACGTAGCAATCTCTGCTGTCTTTCGTTATCCAATTCAGACAAGACTTCGTCTAACAGGAAAACTGGATATTCTCCCTGGGTTTTTTGCAAGGCCATTAATTCCGCCAGTTTCAGGCTTACTGCAATACTGCGCTGTTGCCCCTGGGAAGCAAATTGGCGAGCGGGATGATCGTTCAGATATATGCGGATGTCATCCCGGTGAGGACCAATCAAACTGCTCTTACGAGCACATTCCTGTTCATTTATTTGCTTCAGCTGGTTTAACATGGATAATCTTAAAATATCAAAGTTTATTTTATCATTATCTAAGGGAAATGAAAGAGCATAGCGTAATTTAAGACCTCCTGCCTTTTCTCCGCTCACATATTCATAAAGGGAACCCGCCAACTGATCCAGCAGGTTAATCATATTGATACGGGCTATTATTATTTTAACAGCTTGCTCTACAAAAATTTCGGTGGTCAGAACAAAGGTTTTGGTATTAGCTTGGTTATTTCTTAATAAAGCATTCCTTTTTTTTAAAATTTTAACATAGTTATCCAGGTGATACCCATACTCTGAACTGGCTTGTTTCAAGGAGAAATCCAAAAAGAGACGCCGTTGGCTGGGTGACCCCTTAACCAAATATAAATCGTCTGGTGTAAAAATAACCACACGCAGACGATCGGGATGGTTGGGATGGGTTTTTCTGCCGTTTAGGGTAATTTTTTTTCCCTGGGCTCTATCATATCTTATTCTGGTCTCAAAGCAACGTTCTTCATATTCGTAACAACCCCATACCTCGTAGGACTGCGCCTGGTCATTCACCATAACCTGGTCACTGGATGTACGAAAAGAAGTGCCAGTTGCTAAAACACAAATCGCCTCAAGAAGGTTGGTCTTCCCCTGCGCATTTTCGCCCACTATGACATTTAATGCAGGTGATGGCTGGTGTTCAACGTTGATTAAATTTCTAAAGTTGGAAACCTGGTAGCGAATAACCTTCAAGGACGGGTCCACCATTCTTTATTGACTGGTCCGCAGGGGAACCAGTACGTATAGATAATAATCCTTTTCCGGATAGGATATGAGAGCCGGCCCCAGGGAACCAGACATCTGCACAGTTATTTTATCGGTTTCTGATGCCAGTAATTTCATGACATCCAGAAAGTAGTTGGTATTAAAGGCAATACGGAAGTCCTTTTCTCCATCGATGGCAAATTCCTCGATTACCTCTTCTATTTCCCCCATGGCTTCTGAGAAGGCGTTGACAATTATCTCCTGGTCTCCCAGAGTAAACTGGACATGGTGAATCTTTAGTTTTTCGTCAGTAGGCATGGTTCGAGCTCTTTCCAAAGTGGTAGTAAGAATATGGGAATCAATGGTAAGGGTAGTGCTGAACTGCTTCGGAATTACCTGCTCGTAATTCGGGTACTGTCCTTCAATTAAACGGGACATCAGCAGAATATTGCCTTTGGAGAAGATGACGTTGTTGTCGCTGAAGCTTAAATCTATCTGATCTTCTTCATCATCCAGGAGCCGTGCCAGTTCATTAACCGTACGGGTAGGAATAATAAAGTTAAAGGGATTAAGATTCTTTTCTTCCAGATTATAGGTGTAATATGCCAGCCGGTGTGTATCGGAGGCTACTATCTTTAAGATGCCCCCTTCTAAAACATCAAACAAAACCCCGGTAAATACCTGGCGAAAATGGGTCGCTGCCGCCGCAAAGGAGGTTTTCCGCAAGGCCTCTTTTAAAACCTTTTGCGGCAGAGAAAAGCGATGCTCCATATGAGCTATGGGTAATCCCGGGTATTCCTGATCCCGGTAGGTATTGATATAACCGGTGGAGCGGCCGTAAGAAATATCCAGGCGGGATGTTTCTGTATTCAATTCCAAGCGGATAGTAGACTCGGGAAGCAGTTTGATAAAATCTGCAAAATAGTGAGCATTAACCAGTACAGAGCCTTCCTCTATAACCTGGACCTGATCAGTGGTAGCCCTGATGCCGATTTCCAGGTCGGTGGCAGTCATGGTCAGACCCTTTTCCTGGGAAGCTTCAATGAGAAGTCCGGAGAGCACTGGTATGGTATTTTTGCTGGAGGCAGCCCGGTAAACCAAAGAGGTGAGAGCTGACAGCTCGTTCTTTTCAATGGCAAGTTTCAATGGAAAACCCTCCTAATAACTTTTTTTCGGCAGCCCCTGCTCTATATCTTTCTTATTTATTAGACATCCGCAGTCGTAATAGTAGGGCGCCTTAATATGTGGATAAAATAGGACAAGCACTAATTATCGGCTTTTTTTAAAAGGACAAACCTGTTAATAACTTGTCCATCTTACAGGTGATTTGGATCTAAACGACTGGATAACTCATCTATGGTAGCTGCCAGTTCCGGATCAGCTTCCAACTCCTTCTCAACTTTTTCCGCGGCATGTATAACCGTTGTATGGTCGCGCCCTCCGAACTGATCCCCGATCTGCGGGTAAGAGGCATCAGTCAGCTTGCGGCATAAGAACATAGCCACCTGGCGGGGAACTACCACCTGTTTGTTGCGTTTTTTGGACAGCAGTTCAGACATCTCTATATTGTAATAGGAACAAACTTCTTTCTGGATCATTTCAATGGTAATCTTGCGCGGCCGCGGCGGCGGCAGTATATCCTTCAGAGCTTCTGTGGCCAGATTCATATCCAACGGTTTGCCGGTCACGGTGGCATAAGCCACCAGACGGATCAGAGCTCCTTCCAGTTCTCTTATGTTGGATTCAATGCTGTTAGCAATATAATCGAGAATATCATAGGGAATATTTAGATTTTCCATCTGCGCTTTTTTACGCAGGATGGCGATGCGGGTTTCCAGATCCGGCGGCTGTATATCGCAGATTAGGCCCCATTCAAAGCGGCTCCGCAAGCGGTCCTCCAGGGTAGGGATATTGCGGGGAGGACGGTCGCTGGATATAACTAATTGTTTGTTAGCCTCGTATAAACTGTTAAAAGTGTGGAAAAATTCTTCTTGAGTACGTTCTTTGCCAGCCAAAAACTGAATATCATCTATCAGCAATACGTCTATATTGCGATACTTGTTGCGGAAGCCAGAGGTATTATCGTCACGGATAGAAACTATTAGTTCATTGGTAAACTGTTCTGAGGAAACGTAGGTAACAGAAGCCGAACGGTTTTTCTGGAGAATGTGGTGGCCAATAGCCTGCATCAGGTGAGTTTTGCCCAGCCCCACCCCTCCGTATATAAAAAGAGGATTATAAGCCCGGGACGGTGCTTCTCCTACCGCATAGCAGGCGGCATGAGCGAAGCGGTTGCTGTTGCCTACTACGAAGGTGTCAAAGGTGTATTTGGAATTAAGACAAGAGTTGTTGCCTTCCGCTTGGGGCTGGGATTCAGTAATGATTTCCAAGGAAGCATCCTGATCCGTTAAAGCCCGCAAATGGGTAAGCATGGTATTTAAATAACGCGATTCTATCCATTCCTTGGTCAAGGTGTTGGGAACGCTTATGTATAGTATATTGCCTCTTATTTCAGTGAGCTTGGCCATGGAAAACCAAATTTCAAAACTGGTGGAGCCTATTTCATCGCGAATGATCTGCATAACTTTAGTCCATGCCGAGGCATAGTCGTGTTGGTAGGTCATTACAATCCTCCCTGTTCATATGTGGAAAAACTGCTCTGTTGATAAGCATAGTAATGTGGATAAGTTTAATGAGATGACAGCAACCTTAGCTACATGAACAGTTACCCTTTACAATCAGCCAGATATAGTATAATGATAGCAAATAATACAGTAGTGTCAAAGTGGAGATGTGGATAACTTCTTGACATGCCATGAGCAGCATCTCTATAATTATAGGGTGCTTATTTAGCGAAGGAGGCTCAAAAATAATGAAAAGAACCTATCAGCCGAAAACCCGGCAGAGAAAGAAAGTTCATGGCTTCCGCAGCCGGATGTCCACCAGCTCAGGACGCAAGGTTCTAGCCAGCCGCCGGAGAAAAGGAAGAAAAGTTATTTCTGCTTAAGGTCGTAATCGGCGACCTTTTATTTTACCCGCAAGGAAGGGTTTAAATGCTGGGTAGAGAATTTAGAATAACGGCTACTCAGGATTACAATAATATATACAGGAATGGAAGAAAATTCCCAGGGAGATTCATAATTCTTTATGTGGCCGAGAACCAACTGGGACATAATCGCTATGGTATTGTAACCAGCCACAAAGTTGGCAAAGCCGTTATTCGCAACCGTGTTAAACGCCGGCTTAGAGATTTGGTGCGCAGGATGGATCAAGCTGTTAAACCAGGGTATGATATGGTACTGGTAGTCAGACACCATGCCGGATCGGCAGATTACCAGCAGCTGGAGAAAGACCTAAGTATGGTGATAAGGAAGGCCCAGTTATAATGAGAAAACTGTTTATATTGCTGGTAAAAGTGTATCAGGCATTTACATGTTTTCGCCCGCCGGCCTGCCGCTTTTATCCTTCATGTTCCAACTATGCAATCCAAGCGGTGGATAAATACGGCATATTCAAAGGTGGATGGCTGGCGGTGCGCAGGATCTTAAGATGTCATCCTTTCCAACCGGGGGGATATGATCCCGTTCCCTAAGGCACCAGCAATTAAACCTTATTAAACCTGGCTGGAAATGAGGAGGTGGAACCTGCTGCCTCATTAGGGTAAGCAGGATTTGATTTGTGGCATTCTTTTGTACAGTGGTTTGCTGATGTAATTCAGTGGATGTATCTGCTGACGGGCAAGATCGGCTTGCCCAACTATGGCTTGGCCATAATTTTCATGACCATTGTTATTAAACTGGTGATGTTCCCCTTAACCCAGAAGCAAATGCAATCTATGCGGGCTATGCAGCAGCTGCAGCCCAAGTTAACGTATATACAGGATAAGTATAAAGACAATCCCCAGCTTATGCAGGAAAAAATGATGGCCCTATACAAGGAACACGGGGTTAGTCCTTTTAGCTCCTGCTTGCCCTTACTTATTCAGATGCCTATCTTTATAGCATTTTATCAATCCTTATTAAACTTTCAATTTACCGTAGCTGAACATGCTAGTTTTTTGTGGATCCCCAACATAGGTGCCCGTGATCCCTATTACATCCTGGCTATACTGGCAGCTGTAACTACCTACTACCAGTCAAAACTGTCTTCGGTGAATGCTCAGGATCCCACTCAAAAAACTATGCTGTATATTATGCCTTTATTTATGGCCTGGATAGCTGCGACTTTACCAGCTGGACTTCCACTATACTGGGTAGCATTCAACATACTAGGAATTCTGCAGCAGCTTTATGTCAACCGTACCAACAATTTAGCTGTCGATACTGGAACCGGGCTACAGGTGGAAGCGGAAGAACTCCCAAAGGAAAAACCAGCCAAGGAGAATAATGCGACTAAAGAGGTAATAGCTCAAGGGCCAGCTGCAAGGAGGGACAAAGGAGGAAAGAAAAACAGTGGAAGCACAAAGTATCGAAAAGAGGGGAAAAAGCGTCGATGAGGCTATAAAAGCAGCCTTGGATGAACTGGGATGTGACATTGACGATGCGATTATTGAAATTATTGAAGAGCCCTCTAAAGGACTGCTTGGTATTGTAAAGAAGCCTGCTGTGGTCAGAGTTAGCCGCCGGAATAAGCCGGAAGATGAAGTTCGCAAAGTTCTGGAAGACCTGCTAGACAAGATGAAAATTGAGTACCAAATCGGCAAGGTCGAGTGGGAAGATGGCCAGGTTCGCATTAATATCGTTGGTAAAGACGTGGGGTTGTTAATCGGACGCAAGGGGGAGACTTTGAATTCTCTGCAGTTTATAGTGGGCTTAATTGTGAACCGCAAGCGGCAGGAGAAAATCAGGGTGGTTTTAGATGTAGAGGATTATCGCAGGAAAAAGGAAGAGTCCCTGGAAGCTCTGGCGTTAAGGCTATCCGAAAGGGTTAAGAAAACCAAGAAAAATGTAGTGATGAGGCCCATGAACTCTCAGGAAAGAAGAATTGTTCACACCACCCTGCAGGGGGATCCCCAGGTTACCACATATTCTTTGGGAGATGAGCCCAACCGCAAAGTAGTGATTTCCCTCAAAAAGTAATCCAGGTCAATAGGCCCCTCAGGGGCCTTTTTTTATGGAACCGGTGGATGTGTAGAGGCCGGTTGGTTTTGGTAGAATATAGAGAAAAGCAAATCACCATTAGCGAATTATGATAGCCAGTAGGTTTACCTTTCGCACCTGTTCCGTCGCCACGCTATAGCAACGGCTCGATGTGCGGCTCAGGGGGTACCGGGCTAAACAAAACCTCCTGTTTTGTAGCCCTCTCGGGACATCCTGTCCCTCGCCCCCCTTCGCCCGCCCATCTGCACCGGCTATACCGGGCTCCTTCATCAAGGTGCTCATGGCAAACCTACAGCCACACTATCGAGGCTTCAGCAAACCATAAAAGTAAGGGGTGCCTAAGGTGCAGGAGGATATTGCTGCAATCTCAACTCCGCCCGGTGAAGGCGGAATAGCTATTGTTCGTTTAAGCGGCAGCCAGGTAATAGAAACAGTGGATAAGATGTTCAGGCCCCATCGCCAGGAGGTCCGGCTGGCAGAGCGGCCCAGTCATACTCTTACCCTGGGCTGGATCATAGATGAAGAGGGAGATACCCTTGATGAGGTGCTGGTGAGCATTATGCGTGGTCCCCGCAGCTATACCGGCGAAGACGTTGTGGAGATAAATTGTCATGGAGGAACCCTGCCGGCCCGGCAGGTTTTAGAAAGAGTTCTGCGGGCAGGTATAAGGTTGGCTGAACCCGGCGAATTTACCCGCCGGGCTTTCTTAAATGGCCGCCTGGATGCCAGTCAGGCTGAAGCGGTTATCGATGTTATCCGGGCTAAAACGGATAAAGCCATGCAGATTGCCATGCGCCGCCTGCAGGGCAGTACCAGTCGTCTGGTTCAGCAGATGGAAGATGAACTGATACATATAAATGCTATGGTGGAAGCCAGCATTGATTTTCCCGATGAGGTGGGGGAACCTGACTATGAGGAAATTCATGAAAAGCTGGAACAGGTTATTGCCCAGCTGGACCACATGCTGGAGGCCGCCCGCCGTGCTGATATTTACCGGCAGGGAATTACGATAGCTATAGCCGGTAAACCCAATGTAGGCAAGTCCAGCCTGCTCAATGCTTTGTTGAGAAAGGAAAGGGCCATTGTTACCAACATCCCTGGCACTACCCGGGATATAATAGAAGACTGGCTTAACATACGGGGCGTTCCGGTAAAGATCCTGGATACGGCCGGAATACGCGATACCGAAGACATCGTGGAGCAAATAGGAGTACAGCGCTCCCGGGAAGTTATACAACAGGCTGATTTGATTATATTCCTGCTGGATGTTACCACCGGGATAACTGCCGAAGACCAGTATATCTATGAAAGCATAGCTGATGGCAAAGTAATCGTGCTGGTTAACAAAGAAGACCTGGAGGATAAAAGGGTCAGTGAACAGGAACTGCAGCAGATGTTTCCCGGCATTCCCGTTATTCGCGGATCAGTCAAGGAAGAGATTGGCCTGGAGGAACTAGAAAACCTGATTGAGCAGATGGTGCTGGCCGGCGGTCTGAACAGTGACGATTTGGAAATGGTAGTCAATCTCAGGCAGAAGCAATCCTTGGCCACAGCACGCCAGCATCTCCAGGAAGTGCTGGTTTCCCTGCAGCAGGTACCCTTGGATTGCCTGGGTGTTGACCTGAGGGGGGCACTGGAGGCCTTAGGGGAAGTAACCGGCAAAAACCTCAAGGATGAAGTTATAGACCGCATTTTCCATGACTTTTGTATAGGCAAATAAACAGGGGCTGGAGGTAGAAAAAGAACATGAAAATATACAACGCAGGCACTTACCAGGTAGTGGTAATAGGAGCGGGACATGCTGGCTGCGAAGCTGCCCTGGCCGCAGCCCGGATCGGATGTTCCACCCTGATGGTTACCCTTAGCATGGAGAACATAGCTCTGATGCCCTGCAATCCTTCTGTTGGGGGCCCGGCCAAGGCGCATCTGGTGCGGGAAATTGACGCTCTGGGCGGGGAAATGGGAGTTAATATTGACAAGGCTAATATTCAGGTACGCATGATAAACACCGGAAAAGGTCCGGCGGTGCAGGCTCTGCGGGCTCAGGCGGATAAATATGAGTATCACAAGGAGATGCTGCGTACCCTGCTGGATCAGCCTAATCTGGATATACTGATGGCGGAAGTTATCCGCATCGAGACCGAAGCAGGCCGGGTTACAGGTGTGGTTACCAAAACCGGCGCCCATTTCAAGTGCCAGGCAGTGGTGGTTACTTCCGGGACTTATCTAAAGGGCCGTATCATAATCGGCGATGTCATATTTGATGGCGGCCCGGGCAATCAATTCCCTGCCACCAAGCTGTCGGAAAGCCTGCAGGAAATGGGTCTGACCCTGGGGCGGTTCAAGACCGGAACACCTCCCCGTATCAGCAAGAAAAGCGTGGACTTTTCCAAGATGGTAGAACAGCCTGGTGATCCGCGGCCGCTGCGTTTCTCCTATATCAGCCCGCTTTTTGACCGGCCGCAGCTGTCCTGCTGGTTAACCCACAGCACACCGGAAACTCACCGGATAGTGATGGACAACCTGGACCGGGCGCCCATGTTTACCGGGGTTATAAAGGGCCGGGGGCCTCGCTATTGCCCGTCTTTTGAAGACAAGGTGGTGCGTTTTTCACACAAGGACAGCCACCAGCTGTTTATAGAACCGGAAGGCCGGGCTACCGACGAGATGTATGTGCAGGGATTGAACACCAGCCTGCCGGAAGATGTGCAGATCCAGGTACTGCACAGCATCCCGGGTCTGGAGAACGTGCGCATGATCCGGACCGGATATGCCATTGAGTATGATTATGTGCTGCCTTCCCAGCTAAAACCGTCTTTAGAGACCCGGGCGGTTGAAGGACTGTTTACGGCAGGGCAGATTAACGGTACCTCAGGCTACGAGGAGGCCGCTGCCCAGGGATTGATAGCCGGAATAAATGCGGCAATGAAAGTTCTGGAGCGAGAACCCCTTATATTAAAACGCAGCCAGGCTTATATAGGAGTAATGATTGATGACTTGACCACCAAGGAGATAGATGAACCCTATCGCCTGCTTACTTCCAGGGCCGAGTATAGATTGCTGCTGCGCCAGGATAATGCTGATCTGCGGCTTACGGAAATCGGGCGGCAGATAGGTCTGGTAAGCGAGGAACGCTGGCGGATTTTCCAGGAAAAACGGGAACTGCTGGAGCGGGAAATCAAACGCCTGAAAGATTACCAGGCTGTACCTGCTGATCAGGTAGTAGCCATGGTTCTGGCCAAAAAAGGGAGCACCCCCCTTAAGGACCGGACCTCCTTATGGGATCTGCTGCGCCGCCCTCAGCTGGACATCGAAGACTATGTGGAAGCAGAACTGCTCCCCGAGCTGGATCTGGATATATTGGAGCAGTTGGAGATTCAGGCCAAGTATGAAGGTTATATAAGAAAACAGCATGAGCAGGTTCAGCGGTTTGAAAAAATGGAAAACAAATTAATTCCTGCTGGATTAGATTATGAACAGGTGCAGGGATTATCCAATGAAGGCAAGCAAAAGCTGACCCAGTTTCAACCCATTTCTGTGGGGCAGGCTTCGAGAATTGCCGGGGTCACACCGGCAGATATAAATGTGCTGTTAATATATTTGGAAAGAGAAAGAAGGAAATAAACGGTTTACATGGAATATATTAACAAATACCGGGCGCTGCTTTTAGCTGAAAATGAAAATCAAAACCTGGTCAGCCGGCGGTCTTTGGAAGAAGAGTTTGACAAACATGTCCAGGACAGCCTGGAAGTTCTGAACTATGCCAATGTGGAAAACCTGACTGTTGTTGACATGGGCAGTGGTGCAGGTTTTCCCGGGCTGGTTTTAGCCATGCACTGTCCTGATGCCCAGTTTGTTCTGGTGGAATCTGACAGGAAAAAAAGCGCTTTCTTAGAATATGCTGCCCGCCAGTTAGATTTGCCCAATGTAACGGTTCACAACCGCCGTCTGGAAGAGGTGGGTCAGGATAAAACATTTCGGGAGCGATTTGATATAGTAACCGCCCGGGCTCTGGCTTCTCTAAATGTACTGCTGGAATACGGCATTCCCCTGTTGAAGACAGGAGGAACAGGATGGTTTTGGAAGGGCATCAGAGCGGAAGAGGAGGTGACGCAAGCCGCCACCGCTTTGCAGCTGCTGCAGGCCAGAGTGGAAAACATATACTGGTACCGACTTATTGAAGAACGCGACCGGGCGCTGGTCAAAGTTATAAAAGAGGCTCCAACTCCGGAAAAGTATCCCCGCCGGGTGGGAATTCCATCCAAGCGTCCCCTGTAAAAGGAGGAGTCCAGCATGGTGCTGAAGCAACTGGAAAAGATATTGGGACGGGGCCAGCAGGCTCATAATGTAGAAAAAATTGAAATGAGCCGTATTGATCCCAGCCCGTATCAACCGCGCCGTCAGTTTGCTGAGAGGGAACTGTCTGATCTGGCCCAGTCCATTGAAAACTATGGAGTAATTCAACCTATAGTAGTGCGTCCGGTAGGAGATAGATATCAAATTGTGGCGGGGGAACGCCGCTTTCGGGCTTGTGCTTTGCTGGGACACCGGTATATTCCTGCCCTGGTAGAAAAGATGGATGACGAGAGAGCTGCCGCAGTATCACTAATCGAAAACCTGCAGCGGCGGGACCTCAACTATTTTGAAGAAGCCCAGGCCTACAGCATGTTAATCGAAGACTTTGGCATGACCCAGGAAGAGCTGGCCAAGCGTATCGGCAAAAGCCAGTCCGCTATAGCCAATAAACTGCGCCTTCTCAAGCTTCCCGATCCGGTCCGGGAACTTATTTCTCCAGATGTTATCACCGAAAGACATGCCCGTGCTTTGCTGAAACTGAACTCTCCAGAGATGCAGATGGAAGTGCTGCGGCAAATATACGAACGGGAACTGACGGTCAAAGACACCGAAGCCCTGGTAGATGAATTAAGCCAGAACAATATTCCCCGTGGCAGCAGCAACCGGACTGACGGGCAGAATGTATCAATGATAATCAAGGATGCCCGCATATTTATCAACACCATAAAGGAAACCGTGAAAAGAGCCCGGCAAACGGGTGTGGATATATCTGTAACAGAGCGCAGCAGCGAGGATGAATATGAATTGATTATCAAGGTGAGGCAGCAAAAACGAGCGGCCATTTTGACCCTGCCGCGCTAGAGATAAACACCTGGGTGTCCCACCTATAATCCTTAGCCGCTTGTTATGTTAAAAGCCGCTAATAAAAGGAAAGATAAAAAAACTGGTCCCGTCCAGCGAGACCAGTTTTCTTTCATATAATTAGGTTCCGGGCATTTTAGTGAAGACCCCGCGGGGATCGACCACCGTGCGCAGGATGTGCAGGACTTCGTCTGGAGGAGGCTCCAGCATTTCTATTTTATCGGCAACCAGCAGTTCAAAACCGGTACAGGCTTGCGCTATTTCCACCGTCATGCCGGGGTTTAAAGCCTTGAGCCGCATTCTTTTGCTCTCCGGTTCAAAATCATACACACCAACCTGAGTTACCACTGCGATGGGTCCGCCATATAAGCCAGCTTTCTTGCGGCTGTCTCCCCCATCCAGATAGCCTGGAGTGGTCAGGAAGTCCACCCTTTCCGGGAAACGGTCGGGAGTCTGTAAGCCTACCAACACCGATTTATCGGTGAGTGACCCAATGTCATTTCCTCCGCCGCTGCCTGGCAGGATGGACTTGAGGTTTTCGTAACTGCCAATTACCGACGTGTTAACATTGCCATACATATCTATTTGGGCGCCTCCCTGGAAGGCAATATCCACATAACCCAGGGCGCATTGCCCAAAGGAAACGGCCATTTCCATAGTCAGGGGTGATTTGCGGAATGTAAAGGGACAGCCTACCGACCAGGGCATATCACAGCCTTCGGTGGGATCCTGTCCGCCGCTTTCGAAAACCAGGGTAATATTTCTAGCATGGGTTTTGTGAGCCAGCATGGCTCCAACCATAGGAAGCCCCGTACCTACGTATACAATTTGCCCGTCTTCTATCAGCAAAGACAGGTTATAGGCCAGCATTTCCAAAGGATTGGCGGGTGCAAGTTTGCTCATATTCTCCCTCCTTACTTAGTCCCATTTGGGGATTACTTCGTCATAATGGAAACTAATCGCTGTATCATCTATGTATCCTGCCGCAGCTTCGGCTAAGCGACGGGCATGGTCAATAACGCGGATGCCGCCGCATTTCTCAATAAAGTCATAAGGATCTTTTGTGTTCATAATCCAGCGATCAGTATAATCTAGCATGTTCTCATGGGTAATGGTGCTGATGCGTATCAGCCATTCCCACCACTCCCGGTTCCAGTAATAATGACCGGGGCAGCAGCCTGGATAAGCACCGTAGGGCAGTTCAACCACGGCATCAACATACCAGAAGGGAATGCAGGCATTGCCATTGTCGCGAATGGTCATTTCCGGAACGATTCTCTCAGCAGTAATAATTACCTTGCGGCAGGCTGCTGCCAAAGCTATATCATTGACCGCCGGACCGTAGATTACCGCATTTCCATAACGGTCAGCCTGCTGAACATGTACTATGCAAACATCCGGGAACAGGGCAGGAATCATGCATACCGGGTCATCTTCATCACTAACCGGATTATTGATGACTTTTACATAGGGGTTCTTTTTAATCATATCGCTGCCCAAAAGCTGCTTGGAGGCAATACAGGGAGAACCAAGCTGAGCTGCTTTGAATCCCTGGGCCATAGAGCCATGGCTCCAGACAGAATAGAGTTCGGCATGCTTGTTTTTGATCATGCGGGCAAAATTTTTGTCATTGCCGCGCATCTCTACACCTACGTAAGAAAGATGCAGCCCGGTCATGCACCCACGGGACATAAGATAGGAACTGTTGGACATAGGGGAACCAATTCCGGTAAGATTCTTCTTTTGCTGGCGGACTATTTCAAAGTAAGCCTGAATAGGACTTCTGACATACGAAAAGCCGGTCTCTGCCAGAATATCTCCGTCCCAAACAAATTCAGCAATAGCTTCAGACAGGGACATACGCTTGTCCCTTTTACGCCGATCTTTTTTCAAGTGAAATTCCCGAGCGTCTTTATAATCGATAAGACGCTTCAGATGGTCTTCGTTGGAGTACTTCCGAACCATACAAACTAACCCCCCTTAATTCTCTGATATTTAGCAGGACCAACAAAAAACGGCCCATCACCCCCCCCAAGGCTCCTTTCTCTAATTGATAATAGAGGAGACATACATTCAAAGCGGTCATAGCTTCAAGCAAACAACCAGCCTTGGTATATCCGAAGGCAAAAATTACTGAACGTAATAAATATATTATAAAATAATAAACCTGCGCCAACGGCATAAGCATGCAAAAACGGTTAAAAACAGCAGAAACCAGGCAAAAAGAACAGTACATAAGCAGACAAAGTATATCACGAATGAAATAAGCGTGCGGTTGAAATATGACAAAACGTGAGAAAAACCGGGGTTGCTTATGTTTGAGCAGCAGGAGATATATTAACAAAGAATACGCTCCAAACTGGCAAACCATGATAAGATATCTATGGTATGCTAAACATAGTCCTGTCACCTCTATTTCCATAGCAGGATTTAAGAGTAAAGCAGGAGAAATATTGTTAGGTGGATGAGCAGAAAGGACGAAGAATCCATGTCTAAGGTAATAGCTATTGCAAATCAAAAAGGCGGTGTGGGCAAAACCACCACTGCTATCAATCTGGCCGCTTATATAGCTCAGGCCGGCCATCAGGTGCTGCTGGTTGATATTGATCCCCAGGGCAATGCCACGAGCGGACTGGGGGTGCAGAGAAAACGATTAAAGGTATGTATCTATGATTTGCTCATCAATGGTCTTAAGCCCCACCAGGTTATTACCCAGACCCGGATTAATCGTCTTCATCTCATACCAGCTACTATCCAGCTGGCAGGTGCGGAAGTTGAACTGGTGACTCATGAATACCGGGAAAGCGCTTTGCAAAAAGCCCTGGAGCCAGTTCGGGAAAGTTACGATTACATAATTATTGACTGCCCGCCTTCCCTGGGCTTGCTTACTCTGAATGCGCTGGTAGCGGCTGATTCGGTTTTAGTCCCCTTGCAATGTGAATATTATGCATTAGAGGGACTTAGCCAGCTGATGGATACCATACAGTTGGTGCGCAAGAGATTGAACCCCCGTTTAAAACTGGAAGGCATTGTCTTTACCATGTTTGACGGCCGAACCAACCTATCCATCCAGGTGGTGGACGAAGTCAAAAAGCATTTTCGCAAAGAGGTTTACCGCACTATAATTCCCAGGAACATCAGACTTAGTGAGGCTCCCAGCCACGGTAAGCCTATTATGCTATATGATCCGCGTTCTAAAGGAGCAGAGGTTTATGCAGAGTTAGCCAGGGAGGTGTTGAAACGTGCCTAAAAAGGAGCGTGGTCTGGGAAGAGGATTAGATGCACTGCTTTCAGGAGCCATGGAAGGTGACTATGAACCAGTTCGGGAAATACCCGCTGATAAAATACATCCCCGCAAGGATCAGCCCCGCAAGAAATTTGAAGAAGAATCCCTGCAGGAGTTGGCCAACTCCATTCAGGAGCACGGTATCCTGCAGCCTGTGCTGGTCCGTCCTGTTAAGAATGGCTATGAAATCATAGCCGGGGAACGCCGCTGGCGGGCAGCCAGGATGGCTGGTTTGGAAAATATACCGGTGGTCGTACATGATATAGATGATCAAAAGGCCGCTGAAATATCTTTGATTGAGAATATCCAGCGAGATGACCTGACCGTGGTGGAGGAAGCCAAAGCCTATAAGCGTCTGGCCGAGCAGTTTGGTTACACCCAGGAGACTATTGCCGAGAAAATTGGCAAAAGCCGGGCTTATGTAGCCAACACCCTGCGAATTCTGAATCTCCCCGAAGAAATATTGGAAATGTTGGAGAAGGGCGAGTTAAATGCCGGTCATGTACGGCCGTTGTTAGCACTTCCCACCTCCGAGCAGCAGTTAGCCGCTGCCAAGGAAATCGTTGCCAACAAGATGACAGTGCGGCAGGTAGAAAACAAAGTAAAAACCAAGCGAATAAAGTTGGATATAACTGAAGATAAGCCGGTGGAGTTGGTGGAAATTCAGGAAAAACTCCAGCAGCATTTTGCCACCCGGGCCATTGTTACCAAGCAGGGCAAGGGAGGAAAAATAGAAATCGCCTTTTACAGCGATGAGGATCTGGAACGCATTTTAGAGATGATGGGAATTCTCGAGTAGGATCTGCAGAAAAAGAGAGCCAGAAATGTTTCACGTGAAACATTTCTGGCTATTTGTCTTTAGAGACAAAGATTTTAGAAATGATTGTTTAAGCT
>ENA-OWPA01001071-OWPA01001071.1-bioreactor-metagenome-genome-assembly--contig:-NODE-1071-length-22065-cov-8.293342_pt1 | contig 22065 bp, 23 predicted proteins | sample MGYA00238139_ERZ651803 | MGnify/ENA primary metagenome ERZ651803 (study PRJEB26909, sample SAMN07631231) | bioreactor metagenome | isolation source: Switchgrass digestor | place: USA: Dartmouth... | reverse complement strand
GACCTTTATTACCGCTTAAATGTGGTGCCAATTACCCTTCCCAGTTTAAGGGAAAGAAAGGACGATATACCCCTGCTTGTGGAGTATTTTTTAGAAAATCTCTGTAAAAAACTGGGGAAAAAACAAAAAACCATGACAAAAAGAGCTATCGGGTACCTATACAATTACGACTGGCCGGGAAATGTTCGTGAATTAGAGAACATAATTGAGCGGGTCATAAACCTGGCAGATGGTGATGTAATTGATGTTTGGGATTTGCCATCACATATAACAGGAAAAGGTACAGAAAAGAAACACTCCCTTATTAATCTGGATTCAAATGGTGAGTTGGCGCCCTATGAAGAATATGATAAAGCTATTATAAAAATGGCTTTAAAAAAGTATAAAAGTTTCAACGCTGCCGGCAAAGCTTTGGGTATAACGCATAAAACCGTGGCGGCCAAAGCCAGGAGATATGGTCTTTTAAAATAAATTTTAAAAGGGGCCTTAGTATGTCAAATTCAAAAGTTAAAACTAACAGAGAGTTATCCCCTGTTTGTCAGAGAGAAATACTTCGCTTAAGCGAGGAGTTGGGTTATACTGCCCATGAAATAAGATGGGTAGTTGCGCAGAATTCCAATACCATTAGAGATCTAGTTAAGGTCATAGAAACTATATCCTGTCATTCGCAAGAAATCAGTGCCAATTCTATCAGCGGTTCACAGCAACTAAGTGGTTTATCCCATCTAGCAGCAAATCTAAAAGAAACCGTATCTTCTGTGGCAAATATGTCAAAGGGTTATCTAAACAAAGTAAAAGAAGGGAGTCTGGCTATTAGCGATGTAGAAGCTGCTCTAGAGCAAGTCTCTTCAGAAATGGACAAAACATCCAGTAAAGTTGAAATCATACTTGAGCTTACAAAAAAGGTAAAAGAATTTGTGGATTTTATAAAGCATATAGCGCAGCAGACAAATTTACTTGCTTTAAATGCTGCTATAGAAGCGGCTAGAGCAGGTGAAGCTGGTAGAGGATTTAGTGTTGTTGCATCAGAGATAAGAAAGCTTGCTGAGTTAAGTAAGGATAAAGCGTATGAAATACACGAAACTGCGGAAGATATAGACGATGGTATCAGTGAGGCATGTCAGATATTTAAAGATAGCGGGATCAGCTTAAAAAATCTAAAAGCTAAAATGCAATTTGGAAAAGATGTAATGAACGGCGCCGTTACCATATTTGAAGATATATCGCAGCTAAACAGCAAACTACTTGATTCTTCAGAAGAACAGGCGAAGACAACCCAGTATTTAGCAGATATTTTCACATCCTTTTCAGAAAAAACAGCATCTACTGCTGACTCAACCGTGAAAGTGACATTTTTAATAAAGGACCAGGAAAAGCAAAATGAACAGCTGCTTGAAATTGCTGACAATTTAGTTGAGAAAGTATATTCACTGCAAAAGCAAACCACCAGTTTAAAGGAGAAGGATGAAATAATTTTTGGCATAAATCCTGCTCTAAGCCCGGAAATCATAAAATCATTATATCTTCCTGTGATAAATAGTGTTTGTAATAGTGTTGGCCTTATACCAAGAGTTCTTGTTGCGGCAGACTACGATGCCCTTGCTAATGGTTTATTAGATGGCATAGTAGATGTGGGCTGGTTTTCACCTTTTGCATATGTAAATGCAAAAAACAAGGCTGCAGTTATTCCTCTGGTTACTCCAATAGTAAACGGTGCTCCCAGTTATTTGGGATTTATTATCACCAACAAAGACTCAGGAATAACCGATTTAAAGGATGTTAAAGGTGAACGAATGGCCTTTGTGGATCCAAAATCTGCATCGGGATATGCATACCCCAGACTTCTCTTAAAAAAGGCCGGCATAAATCCGGAAAGAGATTTAAAAGAGCAAATATTTCTTGGGACTCACAGTAATGTAGTTGAAGCAGTAATATCGGGTGCTGTTAAAGTTGGTGCCACTTACTCTGAAGCAATTGATGATGCAAAAAATAGGGGCCTTGATGTGGGGAAACTCGTGTTTCTTGCCCAAACAGATCCTATACCAAAAGATTGCATTGCAGCACGGCCAGACTTTGACATGGAAATGTATGAGAAGCTAAAAAATGCTTTCTTGGAATATAAGGACAATGGAGCTTCTAAAAAACACCAAGGCTCAATTATTAATGGATTTATAGAAGCTAAAGACGAAAATTATGATATTATTCGGGAAGTAGTCAGAGACGCAATTTGATAAAAATTACCAATTCGGTATAGTTGTAATTTTGTAAAAACCAAGTCTTTATTGGTTTTAGGCCTTGGTACGATTTGTGCTATATTTTCAAAGTAAAATTATTTTTTCAGGAGGGGTTCAATGAAAAAAATTATTAACAGTCCGGACAATGTAGTTCAGGAAATGCTGGAGGGTATGGTGGCAGCATATCCCCAGTACGTGCGCAAGTTGGACGGTTTTGAGGTTATTGTAAGAGCTGATGCGCCAGTAAAAGGTAAAGTTGCACTGGTATCCGGTGGCGGCAGCGGTCATGAACCTTCCCATGCAGGTTTTGTTGGAAAGGGAATGCTAGATGCTGGGGTAGCCGGAGCTGTCTTTACTTCCCCAACCCCTGACCAGGTTTTCGAAGCAATTAAAGCTGTTGATGGTGGTGCCGGTGTTCTTTTGATTATCAAGAACTATACTGGCGATGTTATGAATTTTGAAATGGCAGGAGAAATGGCAGAAGCGGAGGGCATAAAGGTTGCCAGCGTAATAGTAAATGATGATGTAGCGGTGGAAGACAGCCTTTACACAACAGGCAGGCGCGGTATAGCGGGTACGGTTTTTGTTCATAAAATCGCTGGGGCCAAGGCCGAAGCCGGGGGGTCTTTGGAAGAAGTTAAGGCTGTAGCGGAAAAAGTCATAAAGAATACAAGAAGCATGGGTATGGCCCTCACGCCGTGTATAGTGCCTGCTGCTGGCAAGCCTACCTTTACGCTGGCAGAAGATGAGATGGAAATAGGAATGGGTATTCACGGAGAGCCCGGCACCAAGCGCACCCATATTATGAGTGCTGACGAACTGGTCGACCATCTAATGGAAAAGATTTTACAGGATATTCCCTACAAATCCGGGGATGAAGTGGCAGTTATGATAAACGGCCTGGGTGCCACACCTTTAATGGAACTGTTTATAATGAACCGCCGTGTAAGTCAGATTTTGAAAGAGAAGAACATTGCGGTATACAGGACCTTTGTAGGAGAATTTATGACGTCTATCGAAATGGCCGGAGCTTCAATCAGTCTATTGAAATTAGATGATGAATTAAAACAGCTTTTAGATGCACAGGCTAATACACCTGCATTTAGACAGCTCTGATACATATTTTGAAAGGGGACTTAAACGTGGCTGTAGGCAGCGCAAAATTAATTGAAATTATAAACCTTGTTGCAAATGATATTCAAGAAAATAAAGATTTTTTGACTCAACTGGACTCAGCCATCGGCGATGCCGACCATGGTATAAATATGTCAAAAGGTTTTAAAGCGGTTACCGAAAAAATAGCTGCTATGACCGACAAAGACTGCGGCAGTATTTTAAAGACGGTCGGTATGACGCTGGTTTCAACGGTAGGCGGTGCTTCGGGGCCTTTGTACGGTACTGCATTTATGCGGGCAGGTCAAGCCGTAGGAACTAAAAAAGAACTAGGCTTTGATGATTTGTTGCTCATACTGGATGCGGCATTGGAAGGCATAAAAATGCGGGGGAAAGCTGAAAAGGGCGAAAAAACTATTGTTGACGCATTGGAACCGGCTGTAGAAGTGTTAAAATCATCACCGGTTAACCTAAAGCTTCTGGAAGAGGCAGTTAAAGCAGCTAAAGATGGTGTAGAATATACAAAAGGTATCATTGCTAAAAAGGGAAGAGCCAGTTACTTAGGCGAAAGGAGCATAGGTCATCAAGATCCGGGAGCCACTTCCTGTTATATTATGTTAGCGGCAGTACATAGAGCACTTAGTGAAAAAAGCAGTTGATTGTGCTGGAATGGGGTGATGCGTTGGTCGGTATAATATTGGTATCACATAGCAAAAAAATGGCTGAAGGGGCTAAAGAAATAATTACTCAGGTTATAGGAGATAAAGTAAAAATTGAGGTTGCCGCCGGAACATCCGATAATCGATTGGGTACCGATGTTTTCCTAATTGAGCAAAAAGTCTTGGAAGTATTTGATGGTGACGGAGTGTTGATTATTCCTGATCTTGGCAGTGCGGTAATGAGTGCTGAGATGGCTATAGAAAGTCTGGAGGAACCTGTAAGGTCCAAGACCCACCTGGCAGATTCGCCTTTCTTTGAAGGTGCTATTGCTGCGTCCATGGAGGCAAGTTTCGGAAAAAGCTTGGAAGAAGTAAAAAAAGCAGCTGAAAATACAAGGGGTATGAATAAAATAGCTTAGTGAAGGTTTTTGATGACGTCAATAGTTTAGTATTGACGTCATTTTTTTGTTTGATGTTGCTTTATGTTGACAATATTTTTTGTAATATTTACCAAAAAGGGAGCATATTATTTTTATTGGACAGAGCCTCTAAATCCAAATTAATTTTAGATAGACTCTATGAATAAACCCTGACAATTATCAATTATGTGTTGAAGTAATTAAATAAAATGGGAGGGTTATTTTATGAGAAGGTTACTTAATGATCCTTATGATGTTGTGGAGGAAATGTTAGAAGGTTTTTGTAGAGCTCACAGCAACCATGTTCACCTCTATGAGGACGATGGCCGTGTGGTAGTAAGCAATCTGGCACCTGTAAAAAACAAAGTAGGTGTAATTATCGGTGGTGGTTCCGGTCATGAGCCACTGTTCTTAGGGTATGTTGGGGAAAACTTTGCCGATGCAGCAGTAATAGGGAATATCAACACTTCTCCTTCACCTGAGGCATGCTACCATGCAGTAAAAGCTGTAGATGCCGGTCGCGGCTGCATATACCTTTATGGAAACTATGCAGGCGATGTAATGAACTTTGACATGGGAGCGGAAATGGCTGCTGAGGAAGGGATTCGAGTAGAAACAGTGACAGTAACCGATGATGTATACTCATCTAAAAATATACCTGACAGACGAGGAGTTGCCGGCGACTTCTTCGTATTTAAAGCTGCGGCGGCAAAAGCTGCCATGGGGGCAGATTTAGACGAAGTTGTTGCAGCAGCCAAGAAGGCCAATGCCAATACCAGATCTATGGGAGTGGCACTGTCATCGGCTACACACCCCGCTACCGGCAAGGCAATGTTTGAACTGGCAGATGGAGATATGGAAATTGGCATGGGAATCCACGGAGAGCCTGGTGTAAGACGGGGAAAACTGCAGAACGCTGATAAAGTAGTTGACGAGATCATGAGCTTTATACTGCCGGACTTACCCTTTGAGGCAGGAGATGAGGTTGCGGTTATGGTAAATAGCCTCGGCGCAACACCATTAATGGACTTACATATATGCTATAGAAGAGTAGCTCAAATACTAGACGAGAAAAAAATAAAAATATATTCTTCCCTTGTTGGGCCATATGCTACAACAATGGATATGTGCGGAATGTCAATTACATTAATGAAACTGGATAGTGAACTAAAAGAACTGCTGGATTATCCTTGCAATGCACCTTATTATGTAAAAAAATAAATAATTACTAGAAAAAGATTTTTATTTAAATGTAAAGCTTTATGGAAAGGGGCCGCCACATGTATACAGACTGCGTGATAGGAAAGGAATATTTTTATGAAGTTATTGAGAAAATAGCAGGCCTTATTGAAGAAAAGAGGGACTATCTAACAGAATTAGATGCAGCTATTGGCGATGCAGACCATGGTTTTAATATGAGCATAGGCTTTCGCGAAGTATTAAAGAAGATGCCGGAATGGAAAGATAAGGATATAAAAGGCTTCTTCAGAAGCGTTGGCATGACATTGCTTGGGAAAGTAGGCGGAGCATCGGGGCCGCTTTATGGCAGTTTCTTTATGAAATTTGGGGAACCGGGTAGCGGTAAAAACGAAGTAACTTTCCAAGAGTTGTTTGAGATGTTCAAACAAGCAGTGCAGGCGGTAGAGCAGCGAGGCAAGGCTGCAGTCGGAGAAAAAACCATGGTTGATGCTTTAAGGCCTGCCTTAAATGCCTTTGAACAAGCCGTGGAGCAAAATTTACAGCCAAAACAGGTTATGGAAGCTTTTGTTGATGCTGCAAGACAAGGTGCCAACTCAACAATTGAAATGATTGCTAAAAAAGGTCGGGCTATGAGGCTTGGTGAAAGATCCAAAGGACATTTAGATCCAGGCGCAACTTCTGCAACCATGATTTTAGAGGTTTTTCTGGAGTGTTTTCCATATTAATTAAAAAATTTGGCCTAAAAATGTGCTGTCTTTTGGGGTGATTGATATTAGATCGAACCTACCCCTTACAAAAAAGCATATATAAAAAAATCTGTGATCTATAGGAGGCGGGTATTTCTTCCTCCTCTTTTTTTAATTTTTATTTTATATTTTACAAAATAGATCTTAAAGCAAACAAACACTTTACCTTCTTTTCAAATTCAGACTGGTTTACCAGTCTTTATTGTTTGTTTAAATACTATTATTTTATGAAGGATTTTTGGTTCTTACCACGAAATACTATAATACTGTATTTAAAATTGAATGCATTTAAATAAGTATTACTAAAACTTATGAGACTAACTCTATTTATAGGCAACTGCAGATATCTATAAAGAGTTGCTTATATTTTTTAAACAAATACTATAAACTAATTAATCGCAGGTGTAATTTATTGGGTTTAGACAAGAACTGTTGATTTCTGCGCTTTTTATATAGAGGAGGATCGTTATGGAATCTATTTATGTGGCAATAGTAGGTGTAAACAATTATTTCGGATCGAAGATATTTAAGCCGGGGCAAATATTGCGGTTGGAAAAAGATTATGAAAATGATTATGATGGAGAGGCAATCATGGCTCTTTTAGATCCAATTGGTAAAGTAGGCTATGTGGCTAACAGTACTCATACGGTGCCTTTGGGGTGTTGGAGTGCCGGAAGATTATATGATACCTTTGAATCAACGGCTTACGCAGTGGTAAGATTTGTAGCAAAGGAAACGATCATTGCTGAGGTCTTGGAAAACGTGGAATTTGAAATATACATAAAAGAGGAAATACATACACCTGAAGAATTTGATGAGTAAGAAATATTTAGGGTAACGAGCAAAATGGAGGTGTTTTGTATGAAGACAGTGACAATAGAAACAACAGAGCGCAATCAAATGATAGACATAACTTCAATTGTCCAGACATATGTTAGAGAATCGGGGATAACCGACGGTGTTTGTTATGTATATGTACCTCATACTACTGCAGCAGTTACTATAAATGAAAACTCCGATCCAGATGTTGTGCGGGATGTCTTAAATACTTTAAGCAAACTTATTCCTTATAAAGATAATTACAGGCATATTGAAGGCAATTCCGATGCACATCTGAAAGCCTCCCTTTTTGGCAATACTGCCACGGTGTTCGTCAACAATGGCAGGCTGGTTTTGGGAACATGGCAGAGCCTGTTTTTCTGTGAATTTGATGGGCCTAGAAGGCGTAAGGTTATCATAAAAGTTTTGGGAGATAAATAATTATTCCATATTAATATATCAATTTCTACCTGAATTTCCGCTGCTATTATTTCGATGGTTTACCTGGTATATATAATAAGTAATTGAAAATAATGCGCCGGCTATGATAGGCTCCACATCAATAACGGAGCCTCTAACATCTTTTCCCACAAATTCTCCGCCCAAGCGACCTACTGCTTGACTTTCAAAGAAATCAATTTTTACATCAAAGCCAAGTGTGGGCCCTCCGCATCGACCATATACAGAATTGTGACTTGCTTCAAGTTCCAAGTCTTTACCGTCAACCATCCCTCCTATTCGTATAGACAGCGAGTTCGGACTTATGTATCCTTCCACGCTCTTGCCGAATGTAGCTCCACCTAATCTGCCTTTTATAAAGCCTTTTTCCATGGAGTAAGTTAAGTTTATGTCATCTCCGAAAACCATGCCGCCAATTCGCCCAGAAATTACTCCATTTTTAACAGTAGCTTTGATATCATATCCGCTTATAGACCCGCCAACTCTTCCTGAAATTGTTCCCATGATGGTGCTCTCCCCTCTATAACTCATTATATAAAAATCTGATTTATTGAAGAAATATTGTAGATGTAAGATAACGGTAAGAAATACCTATAATTGATATTACTATAGATTGCTGCTATAATAAACCCTGAAACACATGTTTGGAGATGGTGCTATGCTCCCTATTTTACATGTGGACATGAATGCCTTTTATGCTTCTTGTCATCAGGCAAAAGACCCTAGCCTCAAAGGTAAACCTATTTTAGTAGCAGGTGACCCTAAAAAGCGAACCGGCATTATATTGACTGCATCTTATGAAGCACGCAGATATGGAGTTAAGACAGCCATGCCCAACTGGCAGGCCAAGCAGCTGTGCCCACATGCTATATTTATAAAGCCTGACTATGATTTATACGTAAGAACTAGCCAAAAGGTGATGGAGATTCTAGGCAAGTTTACACCTTTAGTTGAGGTATTTAGCATTGATGAGGCTTGGCTTGATGTGACCGGGTGTGAAGGGCTTTTCGGCGATTCCGTAACAATCGCCCATAAAATACAGGAAGCTATTAGGACCGAACTGGATTTGTCGTGCTCTATCGGAGTATCAAGTAATAAACTTTTAGCCAAAATGGCTTCAGATTTAAAAAAACCCAATGCCATTACGGTGCTATCTGCCGATGATGTGCCAAGGATGCTCTGGCCGTTGCCGGTAGATAAATTATTTGGCGTTGGCAGTCGCATGGCAGAGCACCTGAATCTCATGAACATAAAAACCATAGGCGATTTAGCTCGGGTTCCTCAGGAACTCTTGGAGGGAGTTTTTGGCCTAAATGGTAGATATTTGCACCTTTGGGCAAATGGCATAGACACAAGCACTGTTGATCCTCATGCTGGGGAAGATGCAAAATCCATGGGCCATTCGATAACCCTGCCTAAGGATATTACTTCATATGAGGAAGCGGAGACGGTGCTGCTGTCTCTTTCCGAACAAGTAGGCCGGAGAATTCGGCGTGAAAATTACATGGGCCGTACTGTTACCATAACTTTAAGAGATAACACTTTTTGTACTATTACCCGTTCGGCTACCGTTTCCTATACTAATAGCACAGAGGATATCTATAATTTGGCGAAAAAGCTCCTTTATTCTAACTGGGACGGGAAAACCCCCCTTAGACTCTTAGGTGTAAGTATATCTCAGCTTGTGAAGGAATTTGAGCAAAAGTCACTGTTTGACAATGATGAGAAAAAGCGAAAGCTAAATAAGGTAATAGACCAGATAAAAGATAAATTTGGGGATGGAGCTATATTTCGAGCAAAGCTGCTAAACGACGAAGAGCTGAATCGACGAAAACTGGGCAAAAGCGATAATAACGCTCCAACGCTAAGAGGCATAAAGCGAATTAAATAAGAAATTAAAACTTGAAAAGTCGTCCTTGTTTATTTCAAAATAACTGCCAATAAGGTATAATAACAATGATAGTCTAAGGTTCTTTAATAAAGGATGAAATATAATGATAGCGAAAAAAGAATTAAATCAGTTGCTTAGAAATAATTTCAAGTTAGTAGCCTTTGATATAGACGGCACTCTTATAACGAGTGACCACATAATTACCCCGCGCACACTGAGAGCAATCAAAAAGGCAAAGGATTTAGGTATAAAGGTAACCATAGCCACGGGAAGGCATTATCCCAGTGTAATTAGGCTAGCCCGAAAAATTCAAATAAATGCACCATTGATATGCTGTGATGGTGCATTTATCAGAGACATATATTCTAACGAGTCAATTTATTACTTGCTGCCGCGAGAAATTGCAGTTGACATCTTGAGGATGACACAAAGCTATGAGAATTTTTCCGTGCAAATTTTTATTAAAAAGGGAAAAATTTACAGTGGTCAAAGTTACCGGGGCAGTTATTTCATAAAATCTTTAAGAGCACCAGTAAAACGCTCGTTAAAAGGATATCTGAACTTTTTAAGAGATTTTGTATTTATACCCGTTCAGAACACGGGCAACATTGAGGGGGCCATTGCAGCTCTTAATGAGTCTCCGGTAAAGATAGTTGTTTATGGCAACGAAAGACCTGAAGATTTACAGGATTTTATAGATAGGATTTTAGCTAGATACGGAGACAAGATTACAGTAACTTCTTCAATCAAAAACAGCATCGATATTTTAAATGGCGGAATATCAAAGGCTAAAGGTCTTAGCATACTTGCTGAAAAACTGGGCATAAGGCCTGATGAAATAATAACTATAGGCGACAATTTTAACGATTTGGAAATGTTAAAATATGCGGGCTTAGGAGTTGCAATGGGCAATGCACCTGAACAGGTTAAAAACAAAGCGGATTATGTGACAGATACCAACAACCATGAGGGAGTGGCCAAGTTTTTAGAAAAACTTATTTCAGTTAAGATAAAACAGGAATGTGTGCAGTATGACAGACAAAATCATATTGCTGTGAAAAGGGAACAGAACGGCATCTCTCTTGATGTATAATGTAATAATTTCTCTGACGCTTAAAGAGAGCCCATGACATAAAAGTCATAGGCTCTTAATATTTTTTAAATACTAACTTGAATTATGAAGTTAGGACATCAGATTGTTTGATTTTGTAGCGTTCTATAGCATGATTGACAATACTTCCTATAAATTCTGCTGCTGTCATGTTTGCAGCTTCAGCCATATAACCCATATAACCATTATGGGCTTTGCCAGTAGACATCGTAAGGCCTGCGAAGGTGTTAAGTTCAAGGAAATAAGGAGTTCCGTCTTCTGCAAGAATCATATCTATGCGAGCAAAATCTTTGGCGTTTAAGATTTTATATATTTTTTTTGCCGTATCTTTAATCCTGTTTTCTTCTTCTCTTGTGAGTTTTGCGGGGCAGTGGATGATCTCATTGTCCAACATTTTGTGTTCATATGTATTAGTTATAGCCTGGTTATATTCAATTTCAAGAATAGGCAGCACTTTCGGATCATCGTTGCCGATAAGGCCTACAGTTATTTCCCTGCCCTTTATGAACTCTTCTACTAAAGCGGCTTGGCCAATTTTTTGGGTAATCTTATCAACTACCTTTGGCAGTTCTTCTGGGTGATTTATCACATTTTCTTCGCTGATGCCGGCACTTCCCCGACCCCTGACAGGTTTTACGAAGAGCGGATATTTAAGCGAATGTTCAGGAATTTCTTTTGAGCTTGATACTACAAAAAACTTTGGTGTGGGCAAATTGTGAAAAGCGATTAATTTTTTGCGAGCTGCTTTACTTGTGGCAACCAAGTCGATACCTGATCCAACAAAGGGAATACCAAATACTTCCAAAAATGCCACTTCTTTAAGGGATGAGGCGTTAAATACGATGTCTATTTTTTGGGAAATAAGTTCTTTTAATGTCTCTTTTGGGTCTTTTCTCCACTGAATTAAAGTCGCATCAAAACCTGCTTCCTTAATAGCTGTCATATGTTGAAAGGCCTCATCGTAAGCATCGTCATAGATATTAGTATGGGAGATTCTTTTTTGCAGCTCAACATTTCTGAACTTGCGCCAGAATACTCCTACCTTCATCTTACTCCACCTCTCTAATATTTATTTTTTAATGTACTGTTTGAAAGTTATTATACATTTAGTACAATTTAAATAAATTATAACATATTTTAATGTTTTAAGCAAAGCGCGCCAGCATTGGAAGCTAAATAGCAGTCTCATAGTATAAAGAGAATTTTAATTTTTAAATCAAAATTGATATAATGTACTTACAGATCAATAAACTTATGCGCGAGAGGTGTAGGTGTTTTATGACAGATAGACTTCCAAGGCTAGTTCAAGGAATTTGGCGTTTGGCAGATCCAAAACTTTGCATAGCATCAACTGTGCCCATGGTTGTGAGCATAGCCATGGCCTACAGAACATTAGGACATTTAGACTTGTATTGGGCGTTTTGGAGCTTTTTAGGTGTTTATCTTATTGAAACCGGTAAAAATGCGGTAAACGAAGTGGTAGATTACATGTCAGGAGTTGATCGATTTATAACGCCTGATAAGAGGACACCTTTTAGCGGTGGGAAGAAAACAATCGTAGACGGATTGTTGAACTTAAAGGAGACTGCCATAATAGCACTGGTTACTTTATTTGCAGCAGCAGTTATAGGCCTATATATTTCTATTGCAAGAGAACCTAAGGTTTTATGGATAGGCATTGCAGGTTTTTTAATTTCCATATTCTATAGTCTTCCGCCTTTTAAGTTCTGCTACAGGGGTCTTGGGGAATTGGCTATAGGTTTAACGTATGGTCCCCTTGTCGTATCAGGCACATATATAGTGCAAACACATACTATCAACTTGGAAGTACTGCTTTCATCACTGGTGATTGGCTTTTTAATAGCAAATGTAGTGTGGATTAATCAATACCCGGACTATGAGGCTGATGCCAAAGGGAATAAGCGAAATTGGGTTGTTAGACTCGGGAAGAAAAGGGGAATCAAAGTTTATATTTTATTGTATGTTTTAGCTTATTTATGTTTGTTTATCTTGATTTACTTTGCACAAAATCCCTTACTGTTATTAGTGCTGCTTGGTGCTCCTGCAGCTAAAAGCTCGGTAAGTGTTGCAAAGAAATATTACAATGACATACCGAGGCTTGTGGAAGCCAATGCAAAAACCATACAGGTTTATCAAATTACCGGTTTAACATTGACTGCTGCAATACTTTTAGCTTGAAAAACTAAAAACTTAATAACTTAGGTGCCAGGCACCGAGAGAAGGGGTGATTTTTTTGAAGCGTATTGAGGTCGTTTTAGGTGATATTACCAAGATGGAAGTTGATGCTATTGTAAATGCGGCAAATAATACACTGCTGGGCGGTGGGGGAGTGGACGGCGCCATACATCGGGCAGCCGGGCCTGAGCTCCTTGAGGAATGCCGCAAATTAAATGGTTGTGAAACTGGAAAGGCTAAGATCACAAAAGGATATAGGCTCCCGGCCAAATATGTGATACACACGGTTGGGCCCGTCTGGCATGGAGGAAAAGCCGGTGAAGATGAGTTACTTGCCTCATGTTATCGAAATTCCCTGCAGCTTGCGGTGGAAAACAATATAAAGACAATAGCATTTCCATCTATAAGCACAGGTGCATACAGATTTCCTGTTGAGAGGGCCGCTAAAATTGCGATGGGAGAGATTTTACAATTTTTAAAGGCTAACGACAGTATTGAAAAAGTATTTATGGTTTGCTTTGATAAAAACACCATGGAAGCTTATTCTCAGGCACTGTCGGAGCTTCAATAAACAGCAAGGAGGATGTTTTATGTCAGTTAATCAAAAAGAAAAAATTATAGGTTTTATAGGTACAGGCGTAATGGGCAAGAGCATGGCTGCAAATTTGATGAAAGCAGGCTATCAAGTAGTTGTTTACAACCGCACTAAGGCAAAAGCCCAAGAACTCATTGAAAAAGGCGCAATCTGGAAAGATACAGTAGCCGAGGTTGCTCGTGAAGCCGATGTTATAATAACTATGGTAGGATATCCGAAAGATGTAAGAGAAGTGTATATGGGAAAAAACGGAATCATAGAAAATGCTAAATCGGGATCTTATTTAATCGATATGACTACATCTAGCCCAAGACTTGCTAAGGAGATATACGAAGCAGCTAAGGCGAAAAATTTATATGCTCTGGATGCACCCGTTTCAGGCGGCGATATTGGAGCTAGGGAAGCCAGGCTTTCCATAATGGTGGGTGGCGATGCTGAGGCCTTTGAAGCTATGAAACCCATTTTTGAAGTGATGGGCAAAAACATCGTCTTGCAGGGAGGTGCTGGAGCAGGTCAGTATACGAAGATGAGCAACCAGATTGCGATTGCTTCAAATATGATGGGTGTTTGCGAAGCCATGGCTTATGCCAAAAAAGCAGGGCTTGACCCGAAAACGGTTTTAAAGAGCATAGAGTCAGGAGCAGCAGGCAGCTGGTCCCTTAGTAATTTGGCACCAAGGATGCTTTCGGGAGATTTTGAACCAGGCTTTTACATAAAGCATTTTATAAAAGACATGAAAATCGCCGTAGAGTCTGCAAAAGAGATAGGCCTTAAAACTCCTGGCCTTGAACTTGCCCTTTCCTTATATGAAAAATTAGCCAAGCAAGGGGAAGAAAACAGCGGCACTCAAGCACTATTTAAATATTACATAGATTAGCGTTTAAAAACTTTTTTTAAAAAAAATTTACTGCTAAAAGTATAGACTTTTTCCTCCGGTGTTTTGTTTATTCAAATTTTGCAAAAGTAATTTGAAAGATATTTGGAAAACCAGGACACAATAAACATATATAAAAAATTAAAACACTGGAGGATGTCTATGGAGACATATGGTGTAATAATGGCTGGCGGAGGCGGTACTCGCTTTTGGCCTTTAAGCCGTGCCGCCGCTCCGAAACAATTTTTAAATATAACCGGCGAAGACAGCATGATAAATGATACGATAAAAAGAATAAAAGATGTTATCCCGCCGGAAAGGATATTGATTGTTACAAATAAAACTCAGGCGAAAAAGTTAAAGGAAGTTATTACGGAAGATATTCCAGAGACAAATATATTGATAGAACCTATTGGCAGAAATACCGCTGCATGTATCGGATATGCGGCAATGGTAATTAAGAAGCGATGGGGAGATTCAGTAATGTGCGTCTTTCCATCTGATCATTACATAAAAGACGTAAGTGAATTTCAAAAGGTACTAAGAGCTGCATGCAGTATTGCTGAAAATACGGAAAAGCTTGTTACCATGGGAATTACGCCTACTTATCCATCGACGGGATATGGTTATATAAAATATGACAGGGATAGGTCTTTACCTGCAGGGAATAAGGAGGCCTATGAAGCTGTAGAGTTTGTAGAAAAACCTAACGTGCCCAAGGCAAAAGCTTATGTTGACAGTGGAAATTACCTTTGGAATAGCGGAATGTTTGTTTGGAAAACCTCTGTTATTCTTAATAATTTTAAAAGGTTTTTGCCAAGGCTTTATAGAAATATAGAAAAACTGGAGCCATTCATAGACACACCACAGGAAAAACAAGCCGTTGAAGAAGTATATCCGACACTTCAAAGCATTTCAATTGACTACGGGATTATGGAAAGATCCGATGAAGTTGTCGTTATCCCCGGAGATTTCGGCTGGAATGATGTGGGATGTTGGGACTCTTTAGGCAGCGTGTTTCCGCCTGATGAAAATGGCAATATTACAAAGGGCGACTTTGTAGATATTGAAACCCGCAATTCCATAATATATTCAAACAGTCGCTTTGTAGCGGCGGTAGGGTTAGAAAATATGATCGTTGTGGAAACCAGTGATGCATTGCTGGTGTGTTCAAAAGAGAAAGCCCAGGACGTAAAAAAAGTAGTAGAATACTTAAATAAAGCCGGGAGAGAGGAGCTGCTTTGATGGATAAGAGGCGATGGCGGCTACACCGCCAGGTAGCAGGTTTTGCAGCGCTTATTGCAATGTGCTGCATCTTTATTTATAGCTATTGTTTTGATAAGGCTGTAAATTGGTTGGCAATGTGGCAGTTGGAAACGACCGGTGTTAATGTGGATACCGAGCAAGGTTCCGGCGAGGATTTTAATCAAGATAATTTCGAGGAAGAGGTTAACTTGCCAAATCCTAGTGCTACTTTCTTAGCAGTAGGAGATGTCATGATGCACGATGGTCAGATCTGGGCAGGTTATGATAAGACGACGGACACTTTCGATTACTCGGAGTTTTTCCATATAGTAAAAGATGAAATAACTGCAGCGGATATTGCCATGGCCAATCTTGAAACTACCCTTGCAGGCAAAGAACAAAAATATACAGGATATCCCATGTTCAATAGTCCCGATGAACTGGCAGATGCGCTAAAGGATGCCGGCTTTGATATAATTGTAACTTCCAATAATCACAGCTTAGACAGGGGTGCCAAAGGAGCTTTGCGGACTATACAAGTCCTTAAAGAAAGGGGATTGGTTCCTTTGGGCACCTATGAATCGGAAGAAGAACGGGAGACAATCTTAATAAAAGAAGCAAATGGCATTACTTTTGCCTTTTTATCGTATACATATGGCACAAACGGCATACCCATTCCCAAAGACAAGCCGTATCTAGTAAATCTTATGGATGAGGAGGTGATACTAGAGGACTTAAAAAAAGCTAAAAGCCTGGCTGATGTAGTAGTGGTATACCTTCATTTTGGTGAAGAATACCAAAGAACTCCTTCCAAAGCCCAGAGAAAACTTGCTCATCTACTGCTAAAAGAGGGAGCCCACTTTATCGTTGCAAGCCACCCCCATGTAATTCAGCCTGGTGAGTGGATGGAAGTAGAAGAGGCTGATGGAGAAATAGTCAAAAAATATGTTGCCTACTCAATGGGCAACTTTATATCAGCACAAAGGTTTCCCTATACTGAGGAAGGGCTTATGGTAAAATTCACCCTAGAGAAGGATTTAAAAAAGAACAAAGTCTATCTCAAAGATGTTGAAGAAATCGATACTTGGGTTGACAAATTTGTCAGGGACGGAAAAATGAGATATGTGGTAAGATACGGCAAGAAGCCATAGTTTATAATATCTACATAACTATAAAATGCTCATTTTCACAGATTTGTTTTACATCATAGCTGCATGCCGGTGTATGACCCCATGCCTGTAAGCTGCAGTATTGGATAGGCCCATAACATGTTTCTTCATATTTTAAATGTTTGCAATTGGCAATTTCAGTAAAGCTAGTGGTTTTCGGGACTGTCATTTAAATCGCCTCCTAATTTTTTAGCTTATATTAACACAAAGTGTATAAAAAATCAAGAATATTCCGTTAATAAGGAAAATATTCTTTTTCACAAGGATAGCAAGAATTGGTGAATTCTTCATGTGGGTGTGGGTAATAAAAATGAGCCCGGCACGATGTCATGCCGGGCTAAAAACTAAGCTCTGTTGAGGTATTGTAGCTATTTAGTTATTGAATACTGATCCATAGTAACCTAATAGCTGTTCATAAAGGTTTAATAATTTTTCATATGTTTCAACGAGTTTAATATAGATTTTCACATTAATAGGTTCTTCATCGATAGGCTCTTCATCAACAGGCTCTTCATCGACAGGCTCTTCGTCAACAGGCTCTTCATCGATAGGCTCTTCATCAACAGGTTCTTCATCGACAGGCTCTTCATCGACAGGCTCTTCATCAACAGGCTCTTCATCGACAGGCTCTTCATCAACAGGCTCTTCATCGACAGGCTCTTCGTCAACAGGCTCTTCATCGACAGGCTCTTCGTCTACTGGCTCTTCTTCATCAACCGGAGTTTCCTCATCAATCGGAGTTTCTTCATCAACTGGAGTTTCTTCATCAACCGGACATTTATATACTTTTTCGATAACTGTCTCTTCTGCATTATGTAACCCTTGGGCAACTGCAATTCCCAAACTCGAGAAGACTAAAAGTGTAGCAATCAAACAACTTAGTAAAATTCTTGATGTTTTACCTTTTGGCATATCCGTTCCTCCTTAACTTAATTTTTAATTTGTCTCTGACCGCCCTAAAGACACCCTCCTTTTGAGCCCAGTAGCATAACCACCCCCTTTGAAGACGACCTGGCCAAGCTTGCGACTTAATTATATAGAGAAAAGTTTATTAAGCTTTTTCCAATCCTTTAAAATTTTTTACCAAATTGTTAACAAATGTTACAAACCACATCTTTAAAACTATTAAAGCTAAACATAAAAAAACTTCCCTTTGTGTAGTCCTGAAGTTTGTTATTCAGGTGCCTACTCAAAGGGAAGAGAAACCCTTGTCTATTCTTGGTTATATGAGGGAAAAGAGACAGTAAAGGTCGTTCCTTTTCCTAATTTACTTGTGACATCTATTTTTCCATCTTGCAATTCTACCAGTTTTTTAACAATAACCAAGCCTAAACCGCTACCTTCCTCCTGCGTATAACTTCGGCGATGATTCTTCGCACGATAAAACCTTTCCCAAATATGCGGCAGATCATCAGGAGATATACCAACACCGCTATCCTCAACTGTCAGAAATACTTTATCTTGTCGCACTTCTACACTAACCTTGATGGTGCCGTTTTCCGTTGCCTCTATTGCGTTTTTAATTAAATTCTTTATGATCTGTTCCATCCGATCCACATCACCTAGCACCAGGGCATTTTCAGCCTTTTCCAATAATATGGAAGTATTTTTATTACTTGCTAGACCTTCCATAGCAGCAACTACACTTTGAGTTAAAGCGCTTAAATTAACCGGAAGTTTTTCTACAGTGATATTGCCGCTTTCTAATCGGCTTATTGCTAATAAATCATCTACCAGTCTACTGATATGGAGTGTTTGAGTATAAATGGTATCTAAATATTTTTCCATTACTGCTTCATCTTGTACCATTCCGTCACGGATAGCTTCAACAAAGCCCTGGACGGATGTTAGAGGAGTGCGTATCTCGTGGGATATTTCTGAAAAAAGTCGGGTCTTTTCCTGTTCGATCCTTTGGCTTTCAGCCTGCAACTGTTGAAGCCTTTCCGCCAGTTTATTTAATTGATAGGTAAGTACGTTTATTTCATCTAAATCTTTATCATCGGTGCTTAGAGAAAAACTTCCTCTGCTAACTTCTGCTACAGTGGTAGCTAGTTGAGAAATAGGTTTCGAAATCTGCATAGCTAAGTGCATGGAGATGAAAATGATAATTACGAGCAAGATCATTCCACCGATAATTAGATATGAACGTATTGTGTTTGAAGTAAGGTCATAATTGGAGGGTTTTGACTCCAGCATGATACCTTTTTCGATGGCATCATTGTTGTTTCCCATGGGGACAACAGCTATAAATGTAAGCTGGTCCGTTTCGCCGTCCACAATACGGGTAGTGTTTCCACCTTTCTTGAGCATTTCGACAAATTTTTTATCTACTTTGCTGCCGGGAACAAGTTCTTGTTCCTCTGAGGTGTCTGCGATATTTCCTTCCATGTCAAATACAGTAATTTTTGAGTCAAAGCTATCTGCCAGGAATTTCATGAGGTCCTGTCTCGCTTGAACCTGATCGTTGGCCTCATCTGAGTTTAAAATCCATGGTCGGTCTTTTTGCTGGAGCAAGGCAAAGTTCACTCGTTTTGCTTTACGCAACATCTCCTGCTGGACCTGTGCGTACGTTACTTGTTTTACAGCAAAACTCGAAAGGATTGTTAGAATAATCAGTCCAACCGCAAAAGTCGTTACATTAGTAAATATAACTCTGGTGTAAATATTTTTATTAAACTGTTCGCGTAAAAAGTGTTTGACAATACACCAAAGACCGAAAATAGCACTTATTATTTTTTTTAACCACTTCTTACACCTCTGAATACACTTATTCATTATATATTTTCTCCTCCTTTTACAGGAGGTGTAAACTGGTATCCTACCCCCCATACAGTTGTCAAGTAATCATGGGAAAGAGATAGCAGTTTTGACCTTAGTCTACGAATATGTACGTCTACCGTCCTGCGATCACCGTAGTAATCATATCCCCAGACCGATGTTAAAAGCTCCTCTCTAGTAAAAACCCGCCGGGGATTTTGAGCGAGATGATAAAGCAAATCGAATTCTTTTGGAGTCAGTTCGATTTCTTTTTCATTAACTAAAACTCTTCTTACATCGGCTTGAATTTCCAGGCCGGGATATTTTATTTTCCAGTTTGTCATTGGGTCTATTGTTTGAGTGCGGCGCAATACAGCTTTAATTCTAGCTACCACTTCTCTAGGGCTAAAAGGTTTTGAAACATAGTCATCAGCTCCCATTTCCAGTCCTAAAACTCGATCTGCTTCTTCTCCTTTTGCTGTAAGCATAATGATAGGAACCATACGTATTGCCCTAAAATTGCGGCACAATGTAAGACCGTCTATCCCAGGAAGCATGATATCAAGTATTACCACATCAGGATTCTCCCGGTCAAAAGCAGCCAGTGCAGAGTTGCCATTATTTATCCCAACTACTTTAAAACCTTCTCTTTCACCGTATAACTTTATCAGTTCCAGAACATTGGGGTCGTCATCTATTGCCAAGACTTTGCCTAAGAATGGCATTATCTCCCTCCTCAATGTCAGGAAAACATCAAAACTATATATTTCCCTGGTTATTGTTAGATACATATTCCAAGGCCAGGAACAAGTGTTAATTGTATGTTTAGTAGTGATTCGAAAGGTCTTGGACAGGTCTTGGACAGGAAGGTATTTTATTTATTAGCTTAGGGCAGTCAGAATAAGTCGAAAAACCATTTTTTTCGGCTATTTTTCTCCGATACTCATATTCTAAATTTAATGCTGTTTTTTGTCCAGTCCGCGTTCCATAATTTTCCTTATTATTGTCAATATTCTACTGCTACTTAAAGATATTATCCTGTGCTGTCATATTTCTTTATTTTAAACGATATGCTTTATAAGAATGGGTTTCTGCTTAAAAGGGGGCTTTAGTGTGCAAAATACCAAATGGAAAGTTCGCTACTCCAATACGATTATATCACTAGCTTTACTTATATCAGTAATTGCGATCCATTATTTATATGGTCATAACTTTGCTGTAAGTGTTTTAAGTACGTGGTTGCCCTTATCCGGGAAGGTAATAATTATAGACCCAGGTCATGGGGGGATTGATGGAGGTGCAACTTATAATCGCATTTTAGAGAAAGATATAAATCTTGATGTTTCACTGAAGCTAAAAAAAATGTTGGAAAAAGAAGGTGCTAATGTAATACTGACAAGATCAAAAGATATATCTTTAGATCATTTAAACAAAAAAAGTGAGTATCGCCACAAAAGAGATCTGATTTCAAGAGTTGATATTATAAACAACACTATGCCCGATATATTCTTGAGTATTCACGTAAATGCTGAGAAGAGCTCACCTAAAACTGCAGGGCCCATGGTGTTTTACCATTTTGACAGTGTAAATAGCAGACGATTGGCTCAATACCTTCAAAAAAAATTAGAAGAGGCTTATGCTGAAGTAGGACACACAACACCAAAGCGAAAACCTTATGGCAATACATCACTTTTTATTTTAAAGAACACAAAGCCACCTGGTGTGATTGTAGAGCTGGGGTTCATTACAAATTCTAGAGACCGGCAATTGTTGACAACACAAAACTTTCAAACCCGAATAGCAAAGGCAATAGTCCTTGCAATCAGAGAATATTTTTCATAAAAGTCTTTGTAAAAAAATATTTTATGGTATAATTATTAAGTGGATTATTGTATAAGAAAACATAGGATATAGGTGAAGATATGTACGAAGATATAAAGCGAGAGATAGTTGAATGGTTGAAAGCTATTGTTTTTGCACTTATTTTTGCGCTGCTAATACGAGGTTTTATTTTTGAACCCATGATTGTTCCAAGTGGTTCCATGATACCAACTATTCAAATAAACGACAGGATTTTGGTAAATAAGTTTACTTATAGATTTAATGCTCCGGATTATAATGATATAGTTGTTTTCAAGTTTCCAGATGACCCAAAACAGACTTTTGTAAAGCGGCTTATAGGAAAAGGTGGAGATGTAATAGAAATCAAAGACAACGTCCTTTATAGAAATGGTGAGCCCATACAGGAACCTTATTTAAACGGGGAGATGTACAGTGATTTCGGACCTTATAAAGTTCCTGAGGAACATTATTTCATGCTGGGGGATAATCGAAACAATTCAAAGGATAGCAGGTTCTGGGAAAATAAGTATGTTTCAAAAGAGCAAATAATAGGCAAAGCTACTTACCGAATTTGGCCAATAAATCGAATCGGTAAACTAAAATAAAATAGGACATACCTTGAATTTTAAGTGGCTTTGTATTATAATAGTTTCACTGGAGGGGATATAGCTCAGCTGGGAGAGCGTCTGGTTCGCAATCAGAAGGTCAGGGGTTCGATCCCCCTTATCTCCACCAA
>ENA-OWPA01001070-OWPA01001070.1-bioreactor-metagenome-genome-assembly--contig:-NODE-1070-length-22067-cov-7.530059_pt1 | contig 22067 bp, 16 predicted proteins | sample MGYA00238139_ERZ651803 | MGnify/ENA primary metagenome ERZ651803 (study PRJEB26909, sample SAMN07631231) | bioreactor metagenome | isolation source: Switchgrass digestor | place: USA: Dartmouth... | reverse complement strand
CATCCACAATTATTAACAGATATTAACCAATAATAATCATTATTAACCATTATTACTGATTGTTAACCATTATTAAATCTTAATAAGTTTATATAAACATGTTTCATAACGGTTAATAATGGTTAATAACTGCTAACAATAGTTAATAACCATTGTTAGTGGTTATTAATGGACATAAACTGTTAAGGGCTATTACTAACATTTATTAATCTTCTGAAGCATATTGGAGTTGATTTTCCAAATTATTTAATTCGTGCCGAAAAAAATCGCTATAGAGGATGACTATGCTATAAATAAAATAATTAAAAGGAACAAAATCAAAAGAAATAGAAAGAAATTGATATAAAATCCCAGTAGGCTAATATAGGGCTAAATCAGTATAAATCGGCTAAAATAGACTTTTTTAAAATAACCATTTTGTTTTCAAATACAAAACGGTTATTTTTTTTGCTCAATTTTCGATGTGTTCCTAAAACAAGTAGAAGATTACATCATAAAAAACTCACTAAACCAAATAAAATAGATTTAATGAGGAAAAAAGGAGAAAAAAATAGGAATTAAAATAAATAAAATAGGAATCTTGAGTAAATTAGAGATAATGTCTGGAAAATAAACGAAACGGAGAGGTAAATTATTTATTTTAAGATCGAGTCTTTCACTTTGATATTTGAAAAAAGTAGAAATATTTTCAATTGGCCCTTTACAATGGAGAAATTATGCGATACAATTAATTAAAAATAAAAAAGAGAAATTATGCAATAGAAAGAAGGTGGGTTATTGGATTACTGCTTCGTAGAACCACATTATATTCACCCGAAAAATATCTCTTACCGCTATACAATAAATCATTACAAAAGCATTAAGTCTTTGGAAGGTATTAAAACAGTAAAATTATCTAGCATTGCCACCGAAATAACTGATGGTACTAGGATAAAAAGAAACTATATTGATGAAGGAGTAAGGCTTATTAATGTAAGTGATTTTAAAGACGGAACAATTTACCAACCATCCATAAAATCAATATCTGCAGAAGGTCTAAGGGAAAAAGATTACATAAAAGAAAACGATGTGCTGGTAACAGCGGTAGGTAGATCAGGTCAAGTTGTAAGGGTAACATCAAATTTAGAAGACTGTGTTATTTCATCAGATATTATTCGGATAAGGTTGAAACAACCTTTTACGGCAAAAAGGTTAGTTGCTTACTTGAATAGTGAGGCAGGTCAATATGCTCTTGAATCAATAAAAAGCGGTTTGATTAATCGCATAAGTATTAGTGATATAAAGGAGTTAAAAATACCAGCGGATTATGAGAGCATCTCCTTTAATGAACACATACAGACCCAAAATAGAATAGATGCATATAGGTTATATGAGGCATGTAAGGATATTTTTAATAATTATATTGTGCAAGACGCTGATTTATTTAAAGTTTCTAATAGTGTTTATATAAACGGAAATGAAATAAATGTTGATAGATTAGATCCCAAGTACTATACCTATTTTCAAAGTAAACTTTATAAAACCATCCATAATGGTTGTAGTAATATTTGTTGGCAGCCATTAGGTCAAGCGGTGAAAATTAAGAAGGCTATAAAACCTAAAATGGATGAAAACCAAATAGTTGAGTATATCAATATATCTAATGTAGATGACGATTTTTCCATTATTACAAGCACTGAAAAGGACTTATATAAAAACCTCAGTAGTAGAATTAGGTATGTTTTAGAGAAAAATGAATTGATTACTGCAAAGTCAGGAAGTGCTACGGGGACAAAAAAACATGTAACGGCAGTGATTACTGATAAACATGAAGGGATGATGGCAAGTGATGCTTTTTACAATATCAAGCCTGTAAGCATAGATCCTTTTTACCTGTTATTTTTATTCAAGCAGCCAATTATTTTAAAACAGATTGAAGCAGGCTCAATAGGTTTATATTTTAAGACAATAAACAGAAGAGAATTCGAAAATATTCGTATTCCAAGGCTGAGTATAAAAGAAGAGTCGGGAATAGCAGAAAATATGAAAAATTATGTATATGCTCTAATGTAAGGTGAACTTATCCTTATTATCGTAAAAGAAAGGAGGAAATAAAGCCATGCTTGAGAAAGTATACGAGCAATTAAAAACTCCTAAAACATTATCTGAAGTGCATAGCAGATTTAATGAGATTGGCATCCAGTGGAATCAATCTCAAGTAAGATTGTTTTTAGAAATGGACAAAAAAATTACCAAAAAGGATGGAATGTATTCAATAGGTGAAGGGGATATTGAGCAAAAAGTCTTACGGATACTAGATCAGTTATTTAAAGAGAAGCCCAAAATCCCTTTGAGTAAAGTTATGGAGCAAATCCCATTCACTATTAGTAAGGCAGAACTATTGGAAATAGTTGAAAACAGCCAAAACTACTATACACCTAATGGTGTGATTATTAGTAAGAAGTAAATTCAAGGAGGTAATATTAATGGAACAATTAAAATCCAAACTAAATGAATTAGGGTATAAAGAAATCATAGATGTTAATGAAATGGCTTTTATGGCAGGAGATAGTGGCGTTTATGTTTATGTTAAGAAAGTAGAAGAGGGTACAGAATTAAGCCCTGAACTGGTAATAGAGTTCAATTATGAGGCCATGGAGTTAGATCCTTTCCCTAATTTTGCATGGATTACAAATGGTGTGAACAATGTTTATTTAAATGTAGAGGAAGAAAAAAGCATTTCAGAGATCCCTCCATCTGTAAATATGGACAAGAGTGCCATTAAAAAAAGAGAGTTAACTGAAAGAGATAAATGGTCCAATAGAATGTACAGTGAACTGCAAAAAAGGTTTGATGCTATTCACGAGCAAATTTATGCTTCTGGAGATAATGTCAATAACTCCAACGATGCCATTGATGAGTTTTGTAAATTGATATTCATGGAAGAGTTTCGTCTTAACAATTCCGACTATATTTTAAGGGAAGGAAACCTTTCCGGTAGAAAATATAGTGAAATATTTCATTACAGTTATTTAGAAAATGCAAAGGATAAGAAAAAAGTAGTTGAAGAAATAAGGGAAGCCTTTAAAGAAATTAAAAATCACGAAGATTATGTGGCAATTGATGATGAGGGGGACAGGATACCAATTTTCCCTAAGGATGATTATTTAAAACTGCAAAATCCTAATATTTACGAAACAGTAATGCGAGCACTACAGGACCTTGGGGAGATAGAAGTAAATGGAGTAAAAAGGCCTGCCACTCTATTAGATTTAACTGGAGATGTATTGGGTAGAGTCTTTGATGTTTTGTTAAGAGGAAAGTATGAAAACAAAGGTGGCATGGGTATTTACCTAACCCCAAGACAAGTGACGGAAGCCGCTGTAGAAATGGTAATGCATGATTTAAAAAAACAGGGGTCTTCTAAAATAATAGGAAAGGATCCTAAGACAGGGATACCAACATTAAGAATACTGGATCCAGCGTGTGGATCTGCAGGATTCTTAATTAAAGCCTTGGAAGAAATCAAAAATTATATGCTTTATGAATTGGCAGGAAATAAAGAACATCATAAAGCACAGTTTAAAGAAATGTTGAACCATTGCTTTGTGGGGGCAGACAGAAGTTCTGGAATGGTATTGAAGGCGAGAATAAATATGGCTCTACGTGGGGCTTTAAAAGCACCTATCTTTCAAACTTTAAACTCATTAAGCAATACTAATCTAAAACCAGAATCCTTTGATGTAATCATTACCAATCCCCCTTTCAAAAAAGGCGGAATATCTATTAAAGACAAAGATGGTAAGTATTTGATAGAAGAATTATATTCTAGCGATATAGATGAAGACGGTAATAATAGGATGTCTTCAGATGGGCTATCATTGGGTTCTAAACCAAACAATAAAGGTGTGTGGAGCCCTGTTAATTCTGTTGACCCAGCAGTTCTTTTCATAGATAGATGTCTTCAATTACTGAAACCAGGTGGTTTGTTGATGATGGTAGTTCCAGACGGGATTTTGTCTAACTCAGGAGACCAGTATATTCGAGAATATATAATGGGTAAAAAGAACTCTGTAACCGGTGAATTTGAAGGCGGTAAGGCAGTATTAAAAGCGGTAGTAAGTTTGCCACAAGAAACCTTTAAATTATCTGGAGCAGGAGCGAAAACATCGTTATTATATGTTAAGAAGAAGGAACATCCAGGCGAAAAACAGGGACCGGTATTTATGGCAGTAGCCGATGAAGTAGGTTTTGAAGTGAAAAATAACGTAGAGGTTCCTTTGGGTAATGACAGAAATGATTTGTTAAAGATTGTTGAGGCTTATAAAAAGGGAATTCCAGAAGATATGGAATAGGGGGTGAGAGAATGGCGAAAACATACATAATGATAAAAAAACCAAGTTCTGTTTGGGTTTCTCAAAATATGATAAAAGAAAAGATTGATGCCAATTATATGCACTATAAATTTATTAATTTGCTAGACTGTAAATTGGAAGGCACCAAAAAAGACTTTCAGAGCATGGAGAATGGACTTTTAATAGATACTTTAACAGATTATACAGCAAATGGATCGTTCGAAAGTCTTGATAATAATGTCAAATATACCGATTCTAAGGGAATCCCTTTTATTAGAATAAAAAACATGTCTGAAGATGGTTTGGTATTAGATGACTTATACTATATTGATAATGATTCGTATAGATTTTTGAAAAAATCTAAATTGGAAGGAAACGAACTTTTATTCAGTAAAACAGGTGCAAAATTAGGGTTAGCAATGGTTTTCCCAAGTAATTTTGGAAAAGCATCTCTCGCAGATAATATTTTTAAAGTAGTATACAAAAGTGAGTATGATGTGCATTACATAGCATCTTTTTTAAACAGTAAGTATGGGAAACTCTGGGTAGAAAGATTATCGCAAGGATCTGCTCAACCAACAATTATAAAAGAAAGTTTTCGTCAAATTAAAATCCCTATCCCTTCTCCCGAAATCCAAAAATATATTGGGGACAAAGTGCGAAGGGCGGAAGAATTACGAGAAGAAGCGAAGCGGCTGAAGGAAGAGACAGAAGATTTAATAATTAACAAGTTAGGAACGATAAATTTAGAAGAAAATAGGAATTATTCAAGTGCTTTTATATCAAGTGGAAAAATAGTTGAAAGAATAGATAGTGAGTACTACCATTTAAAATATTTAAAAATTGAAGATGAACTTAATAGAAAAGGATATAAAGTTAAGAAATTGGGTGAGGTTTGTACGAGAATTTTTAATGGAAGAACTTACTCTACAACGGATAAGGAAAGAAAATATTGTAATGTTGGAGTAGGAGAACTGGGAGACTGGTTTGTAAATAAAAGTAAAGAAAAATTTATAAATGAAAAAGTGGATAAAAAATATTGTTTGAAGGCAAATAGTATTATTTGGGGTAATGCTGCTCATCTTGCTAAATACATAGGTGAAAAGGTTAATATAGTTTTGGAAGAAGAAACAGTTATTCCGACAACTGAAGTAACTGCTATAGAGCCAAATGAAGAAGCGATAGATCCTTATTACTTATTTATATTTATGCGAACACAATGGGGTTATTATCAAATCCAAAGAACGGTTAAAGGGATGACCGCTCACTCATACCCTCAAGATATATCTAATATATTAGTGCCTATAATTGATTTAACTAATGAAGAATTAGAAGTTTTAAAAAATAATGTCATTACTAGTTATAAAAATGAATTAAATGCCAAACAACTAATCCAGCAAGCCAAACAGGATGTAGAAGACCTAATAGAAGGTAACTTTGATATGTCTAAACTAGATAATAATTACACTGCAGAGAGCAGGTGTTAAGATGTTTGATGTAAAGAATTTAATAAGAGATCTGAATGGCCTCTATGACTACGGAGAAGTAAAATACGACTATTCCCTAACATATTTAATGGATTTAAATTTTATCAAAAAAATTGAAGATAGATATCTTATTACAAATAAATGGATCGATTTTAGTGGAAAAGTTACCAGAGAAGATTTAATATCATCTCTGGCTTGCTGCTATCCGCCTTTATTAGATTACCTTTTATGGAAGGTCTATCAAGAAGCCTATGCAATTGGTCAGAGTGGAGATGGAGAGGCACTATATGAATTTATAGACCATATTCCTAAATTTGCAGAAAAAATATTAATAATTAGAGAGCAAAACTTTTCAGAAACTAATGAAATTAAAGCCTTTTATGGACTGATATTTAAAGGATATCCTCAGTATCGCACCATCCTTACTCGATTGCAATTTATTCAGTTGGCAGAAGAGATAGAAGATACTGAGGTTGAAAGGATAGGAAAAACCCCAAATGATATATGGGTAAAGGAACGGAAAGTAAGTTCTAATATACATTTAGAAGTTTTGAAAGAAAAAAATCTATATGCATTAACGCCTTACAAATATGATGATTTTCAGGTGTCTGAAGAGATTAAGGAAATACTCTCCTACCCTTGGAGAACGTTTATAGTAGTTTTAGGAATGGTTATTTCAGAATATAAGGCAGAAGGAATTAATGGTATATCCATTAGACCTAAAGATATAAAGAATCCTTATACAGAACAACTTTTAGAGGCCTTTATCTATGATTATAAGGGAAAAGAACATAAAATAGGAGATTTTAAAGAGTTTGTAAAACAATTTTGTGATAGAAGCAATATACATTTATTTCCTAATAAGGCTCCGGAAGTTGATGTTATATTGTTTCAACTAATGGATAACAAGCAATTTACTTATAAAGACGGTGAATATGTTTTAAACCCCTCTTTTGATGATAGGCTCTACTCATCGGAAGGGATTATCATAAAAAACCGTGCTAGGAAATTTAAGAGTATGCTAAAAGATTACATTGAGGAATTGAGGAAATCATTATGAAAATACATATTACTGCGGATAGATTTTGGACTGATAATTCGTCCATTGAACGGTGGCCGGAGATATTGTTAAGGCTACCGGAGAAGATGGAATCTAATAGCAAATATGATATAGCAAAGACATATTTGTCTTATCCCACTGATGACAAAGGTAGACTAGTGCGATCGGATGAATTTTATGGACTGTTTGGAGCCGAAAGAAAGCAAGAAAAAATTATTATTTCGGGTGCTAACTTTATTTCAAAAGGCAAAGAAGGATATTTTTTAACAGATGAGGCATTGGAATTAAGAAATTGTTACCAAAGAGATGGTGGTTGGGAAAAGCAATTAGCAAAGCAATTATTAACCTATGCTATTAGAGTTAGGGCACTTGCTTTAGGAATTTTAAATAGTGACGGCCTTTGCTTTCCCAAAAAGTTTTTAGATGAAAACAGAGAAGCCTATGTTGAAGTCGATGGTATAAGATATTTTCTTTTAAATCCTTCAACATCTGTACCGAATTTAAATGACTTTATGAAAAAGTATAGCAAAGAGTCATTAGGTCCTTATTGGAAAAAAGAATTGAATATTGGAGATGAAGAGGAAATTGAATTGGTGGGTACAACCAAAGAAGTCCCTTCTTTATCACAGATAGGGACCTATTTAAAAATGCCATTGACCTTATTTAAATATTTAGACTGGTTCAAAGAAAAAGGTGAAGGGCTCTTTCAATTTAATAAGGAAAAAGTAAAAGAAGATATAGGTGAAGATGTTTTTAACAGTCTATTATTGAGTGGGGCATTAAAAGATACCGATATTTTAAAAGACTTAATATCAAAGTATGGAGATATTAGAGGATATTTTCCAGTAGAAATGGTGGGGAGTATTCTAAAGGAAAATATTGAACCCGAATCAAAGGAAAGTATTGATAAATGGATTGATCGTTATTTTATGCAAGGAATAGAAAGCGGCAAGTTTAGATTAATAGGTTATGAGCAAGGACAGCCAAGACATGGACGTGGACTATTGGGAGATAAGGAAAAACAGTTAATAAAATTAGAGTTTTAGGAGGAATGATTTTATGAGTACATGGTCCATTAATGGAACCAGTGAGTTTCCACTTACTCAACCAATGGTAGGGCAAAAAGAATTTTACAATGTTTTTAAATCATTCATTGGTACGGTAAAGGATGCAGGAATGGCTACTATATTTCCGGTGATTGGTAAATGGGGTATAGGTAAGTCAAGGATTGGTTTTGAAGTTATTTCAGAGGCAATTGGAATAGATAAGGGTTGGATTATTTCAGAGGACGGAGAGACGAAAAAAGTTAGAGTACTAAAGGAAAACTTTGAAGACGGTATCTTACCGATTTATATCCGTTATTCACAGATGCTCCATCAGGATTTAACCAGTGACAACTGGGTGGCGTATGGAACTTATACAGCCTTATCTTATTTAGCACAAGAACCTGATAGCAGTATGCAGGGGAGGGTAATAGAAGAATTACAAAATGCTCTGTTACCTTTTGGATTTAAAAAAGAGAAACTGAAAACTATCTTAAAGATAGGAGAGGTTCATCAAGATGATCTGCTTCTAGATATGAGGGGATTAGATGCAATGGTGAGGGAAGCCATGGATTATCTAAAAAAATGTGGCATTGATCATCTTCTAATTGTGTGCGAAGAGGTTGAAACAGCCGGTGAGATTGCAAAATATGGATTAGAAAAGGACAAGGAAAATATTAATAAAGTTGATGGAGAAGCCATAAAGGTTATTTCCTCTGCCATTAAACATGAGGACACAAGAAAGAAGTATCCCAATATTTCTTTTATGCTGCTTTGTTCGCCGGTAATTGGCTATCACATTAAGGGTATAGGTGCCTTAGAAAGGAGAATTCCCATATGTGAGTTGAAAAATAATTCCTTCGCAGATATAGCAGATTTTATGAATGAATTAAAAAAAGATGGGAAAATGAACTCTTACCCAGAAGGCCTGGTTGAAGCCGCCTATACCATAGCCGGTGGGAACTTTGGCTGGCTTAATGTAATTATGGCAGAAGTAGATTACCGTATTGCAGGTAAGAAAGATGTGGAGACGGGAGAAGTTCTCGAGGATCTCTTAAATACGAGTTCTAGGTTCCAAAATAGTCTAATTGATAAAGCAGCCTTTGATTATATCAGTTGTAAAGAAAAGTATCGACCCATTATAAAAAGTGCTTTACTTATGCAATTACCTGTTAGGAAATCGAAGTATGAAGAAGATCAAATAGAAGCGATGATGCAAGCCAAAGCCTCTGACGGGACAAAACTTTTTAAAGAATTTTATGTAGTAAAGTTGAAAAAAGATTCACTAGGTGAGCGACTACATAATGTAGGTTATAGGCGATTGCAAGGTAATCAATTTGCCAATGCTTTTGGTGCCAGTTTTGACTTAGAAGTTCTCTTGAAAAACCTTAAGATGTATTCTCTTCATGTAGAAGAGCACGAATATATCATTGGAGCAGAAGAGGAAACTTTTTTAGACCAGATAAGAATGCTTTATCCTGAAGAAGGAGTAGAAGAAGCGGCTAAATACATTTTTGAATTTGTAAAACAAAAGGTAGAGGAAGAAGGAATTGTTCCAACATATATAGGACCTAACTTTGCTTATTTATATCAATTAAACAAGCGATATAGAGTAGACAAAGGTGAATTTAGTTATTTAACTGATGGAGAGAAGAACCAAGAGTTAGAAGAATATATTGAGGAAATGAAAAAAGATAAAGAAGGCGAGGTCCTTAGAATACTAACAGGAGCCATTAGAGCCTTAGAAATAAACTATAACGAAATAGAGACATTCCAATTAGCGGGAATGACTTGTATGAGGACAATCGTTGAAGAAGGACCTTGGCTAACAGTAAATCCTAATAATATAGTTACGATAGTTTGGGGGAAAGATGAAGAAAAACTTTATCAAGGATTGCAAGATAGAAGGCTTCTTGATAAGGGTGTACATCCTATTTATGTTTTATCAGATACCCCTATAGATGAAACGATTGAAAAAGTAAAAAGAGATTTTAAAGAGGTCGGGAAATGCTTAATACCATTACAGATATCAAGGCTTCAAAAAGATATATTAGAGGTCATGTCTATTTCTAAGGATATGGTTGATTTTAGGGATTCCGCTAATCAGATAGGAATTGTGTATCGTGAGAAAATTAGAAAACTTAACGATTTCTTCATCCATGGGGCAAGGAAATGGTTTGAAGAAATTGATGAGAAGGGCTATATCCTAAGACCTATTATTTATAAGAGTCAGTGGGATTATAAGCAAATTGGTTTGCTGGCTAAAGCCTTTAAAATAATGTTAGTCAATAATGCCACCATAGAACAACTGGGTTCTGATCCTAGCATTAAACTTGATGATGGGGAATATCAAGATTTTCTATCTATTATGAGGAATGTCTATATCGGTACAATAATGGAGAAGAAAGGGTTTAAAAACACAGGAATTTTTGTGAATGACTCTAGTTCAGATGTTGATATTCCCAAGGCATTTATACACTTTTTGTCCTTTATAGGATTTAAAAATAGAAGCCTAAAGGACTTTGAAAGCAAATTTTTCTTTAGTGGATTTGACAAGGTAAAACCAAAGAAAATCATTGAACAATGGATTGAATTCTTTATAGCCTTAAAACTAATCTACAAAGCAGACGGTTTTATTAAAAGAGTAAATAACAATGATTTGAATGAAAGATATGAAAAGGTTAAGCACTGGTTTGATAAAGATTATATAGAAGAAAAAAATGAACTTAGGGAAATCATTGAAGGACCATATTTAAATGCATTAGATTTACAGAACCCAATCTATAAAGAAAAACTAGAAGATGCAAAAAAATACTTAGAACAGATTTCATTAGACGACTTGAGCAAATTAGATAGTGAAGATGTATTAGATAAATGGTCAGGAATACTAAAAAAACTTGATCAGTTCTATAAGTTAGTGGATTACATTTATGATGAAGAGGGTTGGAAATCTTATAGTACATTTAGTGCCAATATTATAAAAGAACTTAAAATTGATGATAAAGAAAAGCCTCTTTGGTATAGAATTCGTCATATAAAATTGTTTCATGCGTATATCAAAGAGATTCAGGAACCGACCTCTAAAATGATTAACGAAATGATTGAGCAAATAAAGAAAACTAATTCGTATCGAAACATTGATTTCCCGATATTCCCTATAACAAACCTATTAAAGCGTTATAGCGTGGAATTAGAATATGCAACTAACTATAAAGAACTTACAACATCAAAATATAAAACAACGGTAAAAGAAAGTTATACTCTTGCTTATAATCTACAGACGGCTGAATATAGCAAGGCTATAGAAAGACTAGACCAAATTCTAAGTGAGTGTGGTATTGAAGGCAAAGTAACAGCGGAGTTTAGGTGGTCGGATGATAAAGGAGTTATGGGAGAGTATAAATCTATTCTGAAAAACTTTAAGGAAATTGTGGATTTTTATTTGGATAAAATGCCTGAAGCCAAACGGTGGGCAGGCTACTTTAATGATGCACCAGATGATTTAAAAAACATGGTAGAAGTTAAGAACTTAAATAACTATATTGAAACTTTGGAAATCTTCTGCAATGGTGGTTTAGTTGAGGAGATAGATAATAAAGAAGAGGAATTAGAAGGGAAACCGTTGGAGTTTCTATCTCATTATAAAAAAGTCATAGCAGAGATGAGGCAATATATAGGTTTAATCGAGGGAGAAAAGAACAATGTAATGGGGAAAGCCAAGGAAGAAAGAAACAAGTTATATGATAATGATTTGATTAGTACTGTAAACTGTATTCGCAGAGCCCAAGGGAAAGAGGTGGTAGGGCTTAATTTAGCAAGTTACCCTAGTGAGCATACTTATGGATTATCCAAAAAAGTCATTGAGGAGAAAATGAAAGATTTACTGCAGGAAGGAAGGGAGTTTTTCCAAGGTAAAAAGACGACATTTGAATTCTTTAAAAATGTTGTTAAAAAAGACGGTGCAATAGATTGGAATGATTGTGATGAAGAAAAGAGAGAACTTGAAGCCATGAAACTTATTAAGACTGAGGTAGTTGTATTATGATAGTTGTTCAAATACTTAGAGACTATAAAAATAGAACAGAATATAAGGTTCTTGAAAAGTTCATAGCAGTTAAAGAGGTTAATATTGATAGTCTTTCCGAGGGGATTTTACTGTTGCCAGGAATTCTTTTGGATAAATTAGAAAAAAAGGAACTTGAGGTTTTGAACAAATGGCTAAATATCCCTGACAATCAACTTATTCTCTCTCCTGCTTGGAAAGAAGTAAGCCTGAACGATTATTTTGATCTTTCGTTGGTCTTAAAAGTTCAAAGAGAAGAGGGGCTGAAATTCGAAGGGGTTGAGTGTCAATATAAGATAGATGGGAAGATTCAAGAAAAGTTTTTCTCAAATGAACATGGTAACTTTGGAGTCCATTACCGTAAAGATACAGGAAGTGGTTTATTAACCGTTATCACTTTACCATTATTGGATTATAAACTAAGTCATAAACATGATGAGTTTAAACAGTATTTTTATTCATGTATAAGCAAAAAAAGACCAAAAAACAATAGGCAAAGCAAAGAACCGAAAGAATTTGAGATAAGCGAGGAACATTTGCAACTGTTTATGTTGTTTGCGGCAGGAGTAAAAAATGATAATGATATACAGGAAGCATTTAACCAATATTTTAATAAAAATATAAACTGGGAAAGCATCAAATCCCTAGAAGAAGTTTTAACGCAGCAAGGTTTAATTGACAGCAGAGATGTAAGTGATAAAGGAAAACTATTCATAAAAGAAAAGCGGTTAAAATCCTTCATCAAAGTATTAGAAAGGAGGGAAAGTACTAATGAATGGTAGTTTTGATAAAGGAGTTCCTGTTTCCCAAAGTATTGTGGCTAATGTCCAATTAGGCTTACCAGCAACGGTATCCAAACTATCCAGCAAAATGAGGTTTATTGATAAGATAGCCCCTTTGCTTAAAGAACAGGGAGTGATTAGAACCATTGATTTGATTCAGCCGATAACTATTAAATGTTCAGGAATTGCCACGAGTCATAGGACCATAAATGCTTTTGGAGGAATATTATATATTTCTGGTGCAGTAAGACAAGATATTTCCATTCAAGAAGGATCGATTTATCAAACGAAGCAAGAAAGTGTTGTAGATGTGGATGAATTAGATGATTTAGATTGGCAGAAAAAACTTAAATTTATCGATATGATAAATGCTTATAAATTATTAATGGATACAATGGAAGAGGTAGATTTACCAGAGTTAATTATTATGGATGTTCCATTGTTATTAGAGAGAGCCGACACTCCGTTGTCTGAACGTGTTGACATTATGAAGTATTACGACTTGTGTAAAGAAACTATAGCCAAGTTTTGGAGTGAATATAAAGAGAAAATTTATCCCTTTAATAAGAACGGAGTAAAAATTGCATCCATTGGGGGTAAGAGGTTTGGTGCTATTTTCTTTGCTTTGACAAAAGAGAATCTAAAGTATGTTCCAGACGCTATAGGCGAAAGCATTACTTCGGAACTGGATCAATACATGTCAAAGATGCAAATGGTTGGAATCAAAAGATTGCTAAAAGGTATTTTGGTTAAGCGGTCTAGAACTGCGGCCTTTCAATTTGATGCGATAACGAAAGATAATCGTATGGAACCTATTTCTGTTAGAGAATTAGGGCTGATGACTATGCATATTAAAGCAGGAAATAATACCCCACCTATGCTGATTGAAGTGCTCGGGAAGGTAGATGACTGGGATTCAGAGATGTTAGACAAGATTTGTGCAGAAATTATGACTCTAATTACTTTTGACCAAGCAAAAGCCCTACCGATACCTCTTTGGTATGCCAAATATGCTCTTAAACCAATTGAAGTAAGACCTGGAGTTTTGGAATTTTACAAATCTCATGCTAAAGAAATGCTTAAGAATGAGAGTTTAGAGGCTATATGGAAAGAAGACTTAGATGTATTTGAAGATGAATAAAAGGGGGATGAGTATGGATAAGTATATAGGAAAACTAATTGGAAATACAGGGAATCCAAATGACATTAAGATTGCATTAGAAGACAGTTTCTCTGCCAAAAGGGGAGAGTTTGTTAAAATTAAACATAAGGAATCCATGGATGAACCAGAGACTTATGTCCTTGGAAGAATTATATCTATTTCAAGAAGCAACATACTTTATAATTCCAATATGGGGGAAGGACTATCAGAGTTAGAAATATTACCCGGTGCCCAAGTTACAGGGGAAACTTTATTCGGAACTATCGAATTGGTAGGATATAGGGATAGTTCAGGGCAAATTAAGATTCCACGAAGACCTTTAAACCCCGGTGAAAAGGTTTACGGTGTAGACTATGAATTTTTATCAGGATTTTATAAATTTGATGAAAATACAAGTATTCATATTGGAAATCTGATAGGTTATGACAAAGGAGAAAATATTGTCCCAGTTTACTTAGATGTTAATAAACTTGTTACAGAGCATTTGGCCGTATTGGCCATGACCGGTTCAGGAAAGTCTTATACTGTCGGAAGAATTATTGAAAGATTAGTTGCACTAATGAATGGAACAGTGGTGGTATTTGATGTTCACGGAGAATATGGTAAGGCATTTGCAAAAGGAGAATTGCAATTTAATGAGGATATTGACAGTATAGAGGATGTAAGAGATAGAGAAAGTATCATAAAAATTCAGGAGATGATGAGAAAACTCCTAAATGCTGGTGGGGGCATAAAAGTTTATACTCCACAAATCGATGCCTTTGATTATAAGTATATGAATAAAAATAAACACCTTGCATTGCAGTTCGACCGTTTAGATATGGACGATTTATCCTCAATACTGCCTGGGCTAACAGAGCCGCAAGAAAGGGTATTGGATGTAGCGATTCGCTATTGGCAAGCAAAATACAGTAATCAACCAAGAGATATACAAGATCTAAGGGAGATTTTATCTGGAGATTTAGAGGAACTTAGGGAATGGGAAGAATTAAGCCCTGCTGAAGCAAGAGCATTAAATGGAAGAAGTGCAGCAGTTGCGGCAACTAAACTAAATCGTGTAATCAACGAAGCAAAAAGTTTTTATACAAGGGCAATTGGAGAACCAAGTGACATCTATGATATGGTAGGTGAAAAAGGAGACAATATAGGTAGACTTGTTATTATTGATCTACAAGGTTTATCTGACGATGCAAAGCAAATTATAACTGCTCTTATTTCAAGCGAAATAATGAGAGCAGCAGGTGATAAAAGAAGGCAAACAAGACCATGTTTTCTTGTCTATGAAGAAGGACATAATTTTGCACCTGCAGGAATCCCTTCTATCTCCAAGAAGATTATTAAGAGAATAGCCAGTGAAGGTAGAAAATTTGGAGTTGGCTTCTCTATAATTTCTCAAAGACCTTCTAAATTAGACCCTGACGTTACATCCCAATGTAATACTATAATTACAATGCGTTTAAAAAATCCCGATGACCAAAGATTTATTGCTAAGACAAGCGATATGTTTTCAAAAGCCGATATAGATGAACTCCCTTCCTTGAGTACAGGAGAAGCCCTAATAAATGGTCGATCAATTCCCGCACCTTTATTGGTTAAGGTAGGAACAAAAGCATTGATACACGGAGGAGAGTCTCCAGAGGTGACTAACGAATGGGGAGTTTTTAATGGTTAGAGAAAGACTGATACAAGCCATCAGAGAAGAAATGAAAACAGGGGAAATTAGGAAAAGATTTTTCCCTATGATGACAGATTTTGGGGTTAGGGATTATTCTGAAACTGTACATACAATGGGATTAAATTATTTAACTGCTATTGGGAGGACTATTAGTGACACTACTGCTATTTCAGAATGTCCTGTTTATCCTTATGAAAAGCAAACATTTATGGCAGAGAAGGTTGCAGAAGAATCTGGGGAATATCATATTGACAAAAAGCCAGCAGTAAGACCAGATTCTATTTGGTATTCAACCAAGGATAATCAACCTTTGCTACTCTGTGAATTTGAAAGATATGATAATAGTCGATTAAAGAATCGGAAACTGGAAGAAAAAATTCAAAACCTCCTTATTGCATACCATCAGTTAGGAGGAAATGTACCATTAATACTATTTGTTTATTGGACTTATCCTAAGGTTACTCCAGGGGATATATCCAACTATATACGAATTTTTGATGAAGGATTTACTATGGGTAATGGGACAAGGGTTCCCGGTATTGATGGTAGGAAAACATCTTATTTAGTTTATCATTGTGTGGCGTCAGGAGATAAAGACAAACTAACGTTTAACCAATGGATAAAAGTGAGGTGATGAAATGGTAAGAAGGGCTTCTGATTTTTATCCTAAAAGGGATCAAGTTTTAGGCAACAAATACATTTTAAAAGAATATATAAACGAAGGAACCTTTGGATATGTTTGGTCTGCTATTAATTTAGAAACAGAGGAGTTAGTTGCTTTAAAAATACCTAAAGATCAAGAACGTGGAGATAATGCATTATCAGAAGGTATAAAGTTAATTGGTGATTCTCATCCAAACGTTATTAAAGTAAATTGGATGGGGAGATTAGATGGAGTTTTTGTTATTGAAATGGAGTTCTTTGAAGGAAAAACCTTGGCAGAAGAATTAACTGACGATGGGTTTAGAAATCCAAAAACAATTAAAGAAGTTATCTTGATTTTTTTAAAAATATTAGAAGGGGTGAAGTTTTTACATAATAAAAATATTTGCCATGGTGATATAAAACCACATAATATCCTCTTTAATGATAGAGAAGTAAAATTGACGGATTTTGGAACAAGTAAGTTTATCGAGAATGTTTTTGTGAGGACTGTAGACGCTGGAGGAACGTGGGCTTATATGGCTCCAGAAATAGCAGGCTCTAACAAAAGGTATCTTATTTCAGACATCTATTCTTTGGGAGTTCTGCTTTATCAGTTGTTAACAGGAAGAACACCTCATGAAACTCCTATTCAGGTAATTAATAATGTTCCCTTTCCAAAACCGAGGGAAATTAACGACAATATACCTATAAGCATCGAAGAGATTATTTTAAGGGCACTACAAAGAAATCCAGAGGATAGGTATCAAAGTATTGAAGAATTGAAAGAAGATATTACTAAAAGGGTATTAGATACTGAACAGCAAGCACCTTTGATGTCTCTAAGCATAGTAGAGAAAGCAGCCTATGATGATTGGATGCAAAATGTTATCAATCTTTATAATAATAACCGGTTTCAAGAAGCAGAAGTGTTACTTCGTTATCAGAAAGAGAACGGCAATAACACTCCTGATATTTTCTATCACATGGCTTACGTGTATTATAATTTACAAAGATATTTTGATAGCCTAAGTCAAATCGAGAAAATTGAGATAGATAAGGTAGAAGCCATTCGTAGAGAGGCCTTTAAAGATAATATATTTTCCTTAAAAGCAAAGATTTATATAGAACTTAAAAAATATGATGAAGCCATGATGTTGTATGAGTACTTATCAAAGAAGAATCCTGAAAATATTAATTATAAGTATAGATTGGCAATAACCTATGGGTTGGTTAATAAGCCTGATGAAGCAATTAAATTGTTAGAAGAAATTAATGAAGAAACACCGGGACTACTATACATCGTTAAGAAATTAGGTCATGCCTATGATATTAAGAAAGAGTTCAGTAAGGCTAGGGCATATTTTAAGTATGCTTTAAGAATGGATCCGGGAGATATGCTAATTGAAAATAGATTGAAGGTATATGACCAGTACTTGAATACTTAACTATTTTTGTTAAGGGGGGATAATTTGAAAGAAAAGATACTCACAGAAATAACTAACTATTATTTACAGTCAAGGGATTTTAACGGCTTACCCTTGAGACAATTAGATAATGACCAAGAAGATCTTATTTGTGAATTAATAGATGAGGGGAGAATAGAAGTATTATCATCCAATTTTGTGCTTAACCCACATATTAAAGCCTTAAAACTAGATATTGATAAGGAAGAACAGAAAAGGGCAGTCAAAGACAGGGCTGGTTCAGTTGTTTTGTATCCAACAGAAAAGCATCTAAAATCAATGAATCTTTTTACTGAAAAACCTTTCACCAAAATGCTTATGGAGGGTAAAGAACAACTGGATATACTATTTTTCGATATAGAAATATTGGAATCATATTTTCAAAATCCTAAATACATTGTTTTTTCTTTTGATTATAGAGGAAGCATAGTAACTTCAGACGATTTTGTTAATGAAGATCTAGAAGGTGAATATATCAAAGATTTTGGCATAGGTTATCACAAAAAGAAAGGAAACCATGAAAGAGTTGTAGGTGTTTTTTTGAGAGATTTAGCGGAACTTTCGTTGAATGCTCAATTAAAATGGAAAATAAATTACTTGGAAAAACAAGAAGATTACTATATAAACAGTGGCTTCTATGACAATTTAATATTAGGAAAATGGATTGATGAAATTTCTATTTATGATGCACTATTAGACGAAATGAAAGTTATAAATTCTATGTGTAACAATATGGGGATTCCGAATTTGTTCAGGAAAACATTTGAACCGCATACTGCCGAAAAGCCAGAAGATTATAGAATGATTTTCCTTCCGACACTAAAAAACTATTATGCATTTATATTGTGCCTTGAAAAAATGATTATCCATAATATCAATCATAAAACATTTACAACTGCTGCTAGATACATAAGACCAGTTGATAGGAAAAATGGAGATGGAAATCCCAAGGGGAGTCTAGTAATGTTGGAGGAATGGCTAAAAAAGAATATAATAACTAATGAAAACTTAGATGAACTTATCATAAATCCGTTAAAAGCAATTCGAAAGATAAGACAAGTGCCAGCCCATGAAATATATTCGAACAAATATGATAAATCATTAATTAAGAGACAAAATGAAGTGATTTTAGAAACATATAGTGCCATTAGAAGCATAAGGTTATTTTTTGCCAATTATCCTGGAAATAAAGATATTAAAATACCGGAATATTTGATAACAGGAGAGAATATAAGAGTTTACTAAAAAAGTTAAGCATTGAAAGTTTTAATAAAAATCAAGTACAGGGTGTAGACAAAAGTAATTTTGCTCCCCTGGCTTTTTATTTTTGTTGCAGATGTAAAATAAAAGGATCAAAATATTTTAGTTTCATGTAATAAATAGATATCAAGTCTAGAAGTTATGTGAAAGTGATGGTACACTGTACACGCTTTAAAAAACAGAGAATAGGAGGGGATGTAATGCGTGAAATTAAGAATTTAGATGCTTTAGAACTATCCGAGTCACTATTAGATACTTACAAATGCGTTCATGGTTTTGGATTTAATGGCCATTTTATATCATTAATACCAACAAAAAATTATTATTATTTAGCCTATAAACACAGGGATAATCTTGATGAACATAGGCTTTTCAAATTTGTTGAAGTAAAGGAATCATATGAAGAAAATGAAATTTATAATGTTTTATTGGAGATTAGAAAAGCATATGGCCATGACCATGAAAAAAGTGAATATGATGAGGATTACAAGGAAGTAATAGATTATCTGATAAGTAGAGGAGATAAGGGGATTTAGGAAAATTGTTCAAAATATTGCTGCCCAAAAATTTGACAGCATGAGTAGTTTGAAATATCATTATAAGTGATAATAAAATAATATTAAATCAAAGTAAACTAACATAGCAAATTTGCCCAGATAAGAGGGTCTTGCCGTGTTAGTTTTTTTGTTTATTTAGAAAGGAGAGATGTTTTTATGAGTAGGGTTAATGTTTATGAAAGTGAATTTTGTAATAAGATTGTTGCCAGAGTAAAATATAATGAAAAATTAGATTACTGGAATGGACGTAACTGGGGTAATGGAGGATTAGGAATGCATAAAGGCATTACTAAGTTAAAAGACGGCAGGTTTGTTATTATTATTGGTTCTCAAATGCAAGGCTCAAAAGACTATGCTTATATAGTAAGTAAAGAAGAGGCATTACAGGAAGTTTTAAAGTCAGGCAATCTGGAACTATTGGAAGAGAAAAAATTTGTTGAACTAAAAACTCTGTATGATAAATTATGTGAGTTAGAAGAAATTGATGAAGCAGAAACTACTTCAGAGCAATGAAAAGGTTATAAAGGGTTATGTAGGGAGTCGGGGGATAAGCCTAGACTCCTTTTTAAATTTCGACTGCTTTTGTATATTACCCTTATTTATATTTGTAATACTTAATTTACAAGAAGATTGGGCTAAAAATTTTTTCAACATAATATAAATTATGCTGCCGAAGGCCCTGACTTTTGTTTCTAAAGGCGGTAACATCAATATATAAATTCAACATAATTTACGGGAATTTAGAAATATGATTGGCAACATAATTTATGGAGGTGAAATTTTGTTAGAGGCATTCAAAGATTATTTAACATTACGAGGAAAAAGCGAGAATACTATCAATAGTTACTACCTGCATATTAAAGGTTACTATCAATGGTATTTGGAGTCCTTTGGCAGAGAATGTTCGGTGCTATACCGGGAAAACATCTTAGATTATATCAGTTATCTTCGCAATATTAAGAAAGATACTGGTAGAACAATAAATTGCAAGATTAGTGCATTGATAAAGTATAATGAATTCTTGATTGAGAAAGGAATACAGCAAGACCAAGTAGTTTCAAAGAAAGATAATATTAATGTTCAGCAGACATATGCAAACCCTTCGGATATAACTAAACAGGAAGTAGATGCTTTTAGACAACAACTATTACAAGATGGACACCGGGATATTTATTGTTTGGCGACATTGTTAGCATACGCAGGTTTAAGGATTAGTGAAGCACTCAATATTCAGTTAACAGACTTTAATTTATCAGTTGGAGAGTTAAAGGTTAGGGGTAAAGGAGATAAAGACAGAGTTGTTTATCTAAATGATAAGATTATTAATAGTATAAGAGAGTATCTAAGAGTGAGAGAAAGTGATAGTCCATATTTATTTGCGAATAGTAATGGTAAGGTAATTCATAGGTCAACAGTTAATAAGATTTTCAATAAGTATAGCGACAAGATTACTCCTCATGTATTAAGACATTATTTCTGCACAATTGCTTTGGAGGGTGGGCTATCAGTTCATGAGGTTGCCTATTTAGCAGGTCATAGTAATGTGCACACTACACTAATTTATTTAAATCCGAGTAGAGAGGCAATTAAATACAAAATGAACCAACTATAAGTCTATATGATATTTTAATATTAAAGGCTATGGGATATTCACCATAGCCTTTGTTGCGAAAGGAAACATTATTAAAACCAGGTAACTTTAGGAGTAAATTGAGTCGACAAATATAAAAAACAGAAGTGATGGAATTTATTGTATATGTAATGTATAATTATTTATAGATGGAATTGAGGCATTAATCAAATGCGCACTAAGATTGAATATTAATTATGAGGGGGATTACAATGTTTAAAATTCACTTTTTGAATGTAGGGCATGGTGACTGTTCAATTATTGAATTTCCAAATAGAAATATGATGATTGATATTAATAATGGACAAGCCCTAGACGAAACGACAAAAAATGAATTGATGGAATCATTCTCGATAACCCCAGTAGACTTATTGTTCAAATCATTCACTGAGGTGTTATCTGAGAAAGGATATAACATATCTCTAACAAATCCTATTCAATATATTAGGGATTTGGGAATTACATCATTTTTTAGATTTGTATTATCACATCCCCATATGGATCATATGACTGGACTTCATGCTCTGGTCAATGAAGAAAAAATTGAGATTTTAAATTTTTGGCATAGTGGAGTCGACATAGAAAAGCCTGATTTTAGTGAATCTATTTACAATGAGGAAGACTGGGATACTTATATTAAATTGAAAGATTCAGAAGAAAACCCAAAGAACCTTGTTAAAAATTCGGGGGATACTGGGGAGTTTTGGACTAATGATGGGATTGAAATCTTAAGCCCCACTAATGATTTAAAGGAACTTGGGGTAGAGAAAGGCAAATTAAATCTTTGCAGTTATGTCTTTCTAATTACTTATAAAGGTTATAAATTTGTATTAGCAGGTGACGCTGAAAAAGAGAATTGGGATTATATTGTTGATAACTATAAAAAAGAAATTACTAATATAAATA
>ENA-OWPA01001069-OWPA01001069.1-bioreactor-metagenome-genome-assembly--contig:-NODE-1069-length-22078-cov-4.730740_pt1 | contig 22078 bp, 20 predicted proteins | sample MGYA00238139_ERZ651803 | MGnify/ENA primary metagenome ERZ651803 (study PRJEB26909, sample SAMN07631231) | bioreactor metagenome | isolation source: Switchgrass digestor | place: USA: Dartmouth... | reverse complement strand
AATCACCAGCACTCTGTTCAATTCCGACTGAGACAATGTCACATACCCCTTGTTCATAGGTGACATTTTCACAGACGGATCTCAGGGTGACAATATCAGAGACCGGCCACACACGGCTCGAATACCTGCTTGACAGCATGCAGCCCAGCAAGTAAAATAATAATTTCTTGACTGAGGGACCTGGCGCTGCTATAATGTAAGCGTCCAGGTTTTCGCACATGCGGGGACCAGAGCTTCGGCACCAGTTCATGGAAGGGTGTGGTGTGCACTTGGCGTCCAAGAGCGTTCTCGCAAACATCAAGAAGGATCTCGAATCGTACGTGGGTGAAAAGATTCGTCTGAAGGCGAACAAGGGTCGCAAGAAGATTATGGAGCGGGAAGGCATCTTGGAGAGCATCTATCCCAACATCTTTATCATCAGGCTGGAAGAGGCGGATTCCGAGCGTCGAGTGAGCTACAGCTACGCTGACCTGCTCACTGAGGCAGTGGAACTGGTCGTCTGCTCCAGCGGTGGGCAGGAAACCAAAATCGAAGCCCATTCGTCGCGTTAAGCATAGAGGCATGAGAGCCAGGGACAAGCCCTGGCTCTATTACTGAGGAGAGACAGAGCGTGGAGGAACTGGTTCTTCCCAGTTATGCAAAGGTCAATTTGGTGTTGGATGTGCTGGACCGCCGTCCGGACGGATACCACACCATCTGCACCATCATGGTGCCGGTCAGCCTGGCAGATCAGATACACCTGCGGCTTGCCCCACAGATTTCAGTAGAAAGCGTTCCCGCCGTTCCGGGTCCGCCTGAGGCAAACCTGGCCTACCGGGCGGCCTGCCTGCTCAAGGATGCTGCAGGGTACCCCCACGGTGCTGCCATCCGGCTGGAGAAAGCGATTCCAATGGCAGGCGGGCTGGCCGGCGGCAGCAGCAACGCCGCTGCCGTCCTTACGGGGCTGAACCAGCTCTGGGGGACCAAACTGAGCCAGGCGGAACTGATGCAGCTGGCCATTCAACTCGGGTCCGATGTGCCCTTCTTCATCGATCCGCAGCCCGCGAAGGTGGAGGGGATTGGTGAGCGAGTGACGCCAATTTCAGCGCCGGCGCCCGTGTGGATGGTTTTGGCCACGCCGGCGGTTTCCAAGTCCACCGGCACGGTCTACCGGTGGCTGGATGAACTGCCGCACTTGAGTCATCCGAATTCGATGGGCATGGAGCGCGCACTGGCCGCGGGAGATCTGAAAGGCATTGCCGCGTGCCTGGGCAACGTCTTCGAGCAGGTGATGCTCCCCCGGCATCCAGTCATCGGCCAGGTGAAGCAGCAGATGCTGGAGCACGGAGCGCTCGGCGCACTGATGTCTGGTGCTGGTCCGACGGTGTTTGGCATCATGCCTGATGAGGAAGCGGCCCGAAAGGCATCGGCACAGATCGCAGAGCTGGGCTACCGATCATGGCCCGTACATATGGTGAATCACTGCTAGGTCCATACGAATGCGCCGCCTCTTGCGAGGCGGCGCACGTTGTCTCAGGTTCGGATGGCGGTCAGAGCGGCCTAGTGGCCGTGACTCCGGGGCCGGTACGAAGAGATAACGCCGGTTCGACTGGCCCGCCTCCGGCGGAATGCTGTGTCGAAGCCACGGCGGCGGCGCATGGCCCTGCGGACCAGACGGACCGCAGTGCGGAAGACCAGCAGTGCACCGAAACCAACGGCCAGCCATTTCAGGAGACTGCCGGAAAAGGCCAGGGTGCGCTGCGTGACCTTGGCGTAGAGCGGCACCACCGGCACTGTGGCTTCAGCCACCAGGGGCACGGTGGCCAGGAGCCTGTCGCCCTCCAGGATTTCAATGCTGCCCACTGTCTGACCAGCCTGCACCGGGGCGGTTAGTTCAGCCGGCGCATTTACCCGGGTGGTTACATTCGAAGTACTGCCCTTGGGCACGGAGATGGGGAATTCGGAGGCAGGCGTCACCGGCACCTCCAGGATCTGCCCGTTCTTCACAGGGATGCTGGAAGGGTACGTGCCCGGCGTAAGGAGCTCCTGCTGGGTGAACTCGCTAAAGCCGTAGTCCAGCAGGTCGATCATGTCCTGGTACAGCCAGCCGGAAGCCTCTTCTCCCATCAACACCCCGATCAGCAGCCGGTTGCCCCGGCGGGCGGCATTTACGAGGGTGCGCCCGGCCTCTTCCGTGTACCCCGTCTTGCCGGCGATGGTGGTGGGATCCAGGATCAGCATTTCATTGTTATTGTGGTAGGTGCCGTTTTTCTCGCTCTTTCCAGGCCAGTAGAATTCCTCAGTTCCCGCGATCCGCACGATGGTCGGATTGGTGAAGGCGGCACGGCCGATCAGGGCAAGATCCAGCGCCGTGGTGTAGTGGTTCGGGTCGTGATATCCGTGGGGATTGGTGAACTGGCTGCCGGTAGCGCCCAGCTCCTTGGCCTTTTCATTCATCCAAACCATGAACTGATCGGGGTTGCCCTGGGAGACGCCTTCGGCGATGGCTTTGGCACAATCATTGCCGGAGGGAAGGAGCATACCGTACAGAAGGTACTCCAGCGTCTGCTTCTCACCTGCTTCCAGCCAGCAGGTAGAGGAGTCTGGTGGAACGTCTACCGCGTCTGGGCTTACGGTGATAACTTGGTCTAGGTCCCCGTGCTCCAGCGCCACCAAAGCCGTCAGAATTTTTGTTGTGCTGGCCGGAAAGTTACGGTCCGTGGCGTTTTCTTGGTATAATACCTGCCCAGACACCCCATCCAGCAGCACCGCTGCTCGCCCATGCAGCTCGGGGGCGGACGCAGCCAGCACCGGTGAGGCGGCTGACATAACAACAACGGCGATCGCAGCAGCGCCGGTGCGAACAGACTTAAGCAAGGGGCTAGTCCCTCCGTAGGTCGAAGAAATGGCTCCCTCCAAATTCGCCCTTGCTGACCCAGATCCCTGCACACCCTTGCGTATGGAATGTTCAGGAAGCCATCATAATATGGCGTGGTGGGAAGCCGGGCAGCAGGAGTTTTCGTTTCCGACGACGAAGGGTTCCGTCTGTTCTGGATGGATGGCTTGGAAGGGTCGCTCACCAAAGGAGTGATGGGGCATGGCAGTTAACGCCATCCTTTTAGCGGGTGCAGCGAACACCGGCCCGCTGAGGGATGTCAGCTCTGCCACCAACGAGGCTTTGATCGAAATTGGCGGCAAGCCGATGGTCCAGTACGTAATTGATGGTTTGCGGCAGTCCCGTGAAGTGGGACGGATCGTCATTGCAGCACCTCCCGGCGAAGTTGAGCCCCATGTAACAGGTGAAGGCCTGGAGTTTGTGCCAAGCTCTGGAGACATTGTCGAGAACATCGTGCGGGCCGCCCACATCCTGCCGCCGGATGAGCAGCTGCTGATTGCGACCAGCGACATCCCGCTGGTGACCGGAGATATAATCGATGGACTTATTGCACTGTGCCGCCAAATACCGGCCGACGTTCACTACCCCATCGTCGAACGGAGCGTTGGTGAGAAGAAGTACCCCCACGTAAAGCGGACCTATGTTACCCTTCGGGAAGGCACGTTCACCGGCGGCAACCTCTTTCTGGTGAATCCTCAGATTGTCGATAAGGCTGCACCCAGGGTGCGACGGTTCTTTGAATACCGGAAGAGCCCTGTACGGCTTGCGGGGCTGTTGGGCTTCTCTTTTGTGGTTCGATACTTGCTGTTTAAGAACATTCCTTTGAAGGAATTGGAACAGAAGGCTTCTGAGGTGTTGGGCGTGCGGGGCGCTGTGGTTCTCTGCCCGTGGCCCGAAGTGGGTATTGATGTAGACAAGCCCAGCGACCTGCAGTTGGCGCAGGCGGTGCTGCTGTAACCCAATCGAATCCCCGGCTGCACGCCGGGGTCTTTTGTGGGGGCGAGGAGATGAACCGTCTTAGCCGGAGCCAGCGGTTGGTCTATATGATGAAGCTCTTGGCGGAGCGTCCGGGAGAGGTGATCCCGCTTCAGCATTTCGCCGAGCGGTTTGATGCTGCTAAGTCCACCATATCGGAAGACCTCGCTCTGGTGAAGGAGGCGCTGGAGGCCCAGGGGTCGGGCATGGTCCGCACGTATACCGGCGCCACGGGCGGGGTACAGTACTTGCCGATTCCCTCCCCGGAGGAAGTCCGCACCACGCTGGAACAGCTCTGCACGATGCTGCGGGATCCTTCCCGGATTCTTCCCGGCGGCTTCATCTATATGACGGATATCATCACCGACCCGGTGTGGAGCGCCCGCATCGGTGAGATTCTCGCTGCTCGCTTCCACGCCGCATCGCCGGATGTGGTCCTGACGCTGGAGACCAAGGGGATTCCCCTGGCGCTGATGACGGCCCGGGCGATGGGCATACCTATGGTTATGGCCCGGCGTGAAGGCCGGGTAACGGAGGGCCCCTCCGTCACCATCCACTACATTTCTGGCTCATCTCGCCGCATCAGCACCATGACTGTGGGGCTGCGGGCGCTCAGGCGGGATGCGCGGGTGCTTATCGTCGACGACTTCATGAAAGCCGGCGCCACTGCCCGGGGCATGGTGGACCTGGTCTCAGAACTGGGAGCCACCGTAGTGGGCGTGGGCATCTTTGTTGCCACAGCGGAGCCGCAGAAGAAGCGGGTAGATGAGTACGTCTCACTGATTACGCTGATCAATGTGGATGAAGACGCGCGGCAGACCGAGGTGCGGCCGGCCCTTACAGACAACAAGGAGTGACACCGTTTTGGTCGACTTGCAGGACGTGAAGAATGCGCAGGCAGCCCTGGCTGGGTATATTCAGCACACCCCTCTCTTCCACTCTCCGCAGGTAAGCGCGCTAACAGGACTCCCGGTCTATCTCAAGGCTGAGAACTTGCAGCGTTCCGGTTCCTTCAAAGCCCGCGGTGCCTTCAACAAGCTTCTCTCCCTTACCCCGGAGGAACGGGCCAGGGGTGTCATCGCCGCCTCTGCTGGCAACCATGCCCAAGGGGTAGCACTGGCCGCCCAAACCCTCGGCGCCCGCAGCGTTATCTGCATGCCTGAGGGCGCCCCCATCATTAAGGTGGAGAACACCGAGCGGTACGGCGCTGAAGTCGTGCTGTACGGCCCATCCTACGATGACGCGTACCAGAAGGCGGTGGAACTGCAGCACGCTAACGGCTACACCTTTATTCACGGCTTTGACGATCCCTACACCGTTGCGGGACAGGGAACCATCGGCCTGGAGATCCTGCAGGACCTGCCCGACGTGGCCACGGTGTTTGTGCCGGTGGGCGGCGGAGGGCTAATATCTGGCGTAGCCCTGGCCCTGAAGGAGAACCGCCCGGATATTCGGGTGGTTGGCGTACAGGCGGCAGGGGCGCCCGGCGCCTTCCTGAGCCTGCAGAGGGGCGAGTTGGTGGGCAGCGATTCGGTGCGGACCATCGCAGACGGCATCGCTGTAAAGCGCCCCGGGGTCCTGAACTGGGAACTGATACAGCGCTACGTCGACGAGATCGTCTTGGTGGATGAAGAGGAGATCGCCCAGTCGATCTTAATCCTGCTGGAGCAGACCAAACTGACTGTGGAGGGTGCGGGCGCCGTGGGCCTGGCAGCGCTCTTGGGCAACAAGGTGAACGATCTGAAGGGGCCCGTCTGCATCCTCCTTTCCGGCGGCAACATCGATGTGAACATCATCTCCCGCATCATTGAGCGGGGCCTGGTGAAGGCGGGCCGCTACGTCCGGCTGAGCACCTTTGTGCCGGACCAGCCCGGCAGCCTCCAGAAGCTGCTGGCCACAGTGGCCAATACGGGCGCCAACGTCATCGAGGTGCATCACGACCGGTGGCTGAACAAGGTGACGGTGGGCGAGGTGGAGATCAACCTCTCCCTGGAGACCCGCGATGCCCGGCATGTGGAGCGGATACTGGCCACGCTCCGGGGTGAGGGCTACACCGTATCGGTGGTTCCACCCTACCGGCCCGCCTAATTCGGCGAACAGCACGTAAAGCTTCCGTAATCCTGGCAGGAAATTCCTGGCATATGATGGAATTCATCGGGTGTCAACAACCTGCGAGGAGGAAGTCCAACGTGCGGATTACTGATGTGCGGATCCGGATGATCCAGAACGGTGAAAGCAAGTTGAAGGCGACCTGCTCTGTGGTGATTGATGACGCCTTTGTGGTGCACGACCTGCGGGTGGTGCAGGGGGCCAACGGCATTTTCGTGGCCATGCCGCAGAGGAAGCTGGGCGACGGGCAGTACCGGGACCTGGCCCACCCCATTACTGCTGGCGCCCGCGAGTACGTCCAGCGCTGCGTGCTGGCTGCCTACTACAAGGCTGGTGTCGCAGAACTGGGGCAGAGCGCAGTGCCGGAGGAAATCCAGGCGGAGGCGGTGCCGCCTGCGGGCCACCAGGCCAGTCAGCAGGAGACCCTCCGGGCAAGCCTTCAGGAGGACAGCTGCGGGAGCATCCAGCAGCCCCATCACGAAGGTATTCAGGAGACCCTTCCCGGGGAAACCCAGCCGGAACTGCCTGAGCCGGCGCCGGTTCCTGCCGCCGCGGTCCCTGCCATCGCCTAATCAACTGTTTGTTGGGCCTGGAGGAACCCTCCAGGCCTTTACCTTTGTCAACCAGTGTGGCTGTGGTATAATGTCAGCGGATTATGACCCGGAGGAGGGTTTCCATGTCGGACGTCACCGTTGTGGTTTTGGCAGCTGGCCAAGGAACGCGCATGAAGTCCAATCTGATCAAGGTGATGCACCCGATTGCAGGGAAGCCCATGATCGGCCATGTGGTGGACAATGTCCGCCGTGCCGGGCTGGACGACATCACAGTCGTGGTGGGTTACCAGCAGGATCGCCTGCGCGCCTATTTGGGCGATAGTGTTCAGTATGCGGTTCAGGAAGAGCAGTTGGGAACGGGCCATGCCGTCCTCCAGGCGGCTCCGCAGATTGATGCCCGCCAGGGCGGCCACGTCCTGATAGTCTACGGCGACAACCCCTTCCTTGGCCCGGATGTACTCACCCGTCTTCTTGAGCGGCATCGGGAGTCCGGCGCGGCTGCCACTTTGCTGACGGCCCGGGTGAAGAATCCTTACGGCCTGGGGCGTGTTCTGCGTGACCCGGCTACCGGCCGCTTTATCGGCACGGTGGAAGAGAAGGATGCTACCCCAGAGCAGCGGCAGATCAACGAGATTTGGACCGGCGTGGCGGTGTTCCGCCGGACGGGCTTTACCGACTTGCTGCGCCGGCTGGACAATCACAACGCCCAGGGCGAGTACTACCTCCCTCAAGTGGTAACCTTCCTCCTGCAGGATGGCGAGCATGTGGAGGCGGCGCTGGAGGCCACCGAGGAAGATGCCCTTGCCCCGAACAACCGGGTGCAGCTGGCTGAGGCGGAGGCGCGCTTCCGGTGGCGGATCCTCGAGCGCCTCATGCTCGACGGCGTAACGATTATTGATCCGAAGTCTACGTTTATTGACGAGGAAGTGCAGATCGGCCGGGACACCACCATCTGGCCCTTCACGTTCATTCAGGGCAAGACGGTGATCGGCTCCGGATGCAAGATCGGTCCCGGCAGTACTATTGTAGATTCCCAGATTGCTGACGGCTGTCGCGTGGAGCAGTCTGTGGTTGAACAGTCCATCGTTGGCCCCAACTGCCGCATCGGTCCCATGTCTCACCTCCGGCCTGGATGCGAACTGGAGGCTGATGTTGAGGTAGGCAATTACGCGGAGATGAAGAAGGCCAAGGTGGGCCGGGGCGTGAAGTGCCACCACCACTCCTACCTGGGCGACGCAATCGTTGGTGAACGGGCGAACATCGGCGCTGGTGCCATCACCGCAAACTACAACGGTTTCGAAAAGTTCCAGACGGTGATCGGCGCGGGCGCGTTTGTTGGGACCAATGTCAATCTGATTGCCCCGGTGAAGGTGGGCGACGGAGCCCTGGTTGCGGCCGGCTCATCGGTGGGTCGGGAGATTCCGGCCGACGCACTGGTGGTAGAACGGGCGGAGGTAACAATTAAGGAGGGGGGCGCGGCCAAGCTGCGCACCCGCTGGCGGTTGCGAAAAGAGCAGAAGAAGTAGGGGGCGTCGGACGGTGGTACCTTATCCAGACCGGAAGCTGAAGATTTTCTCGGGGAACGCGAACCTCCCACTGGCGCAAGCGATTGTAGACCACATGGGCATTAAGCTCGGCAACATGAATGTCGGCCGCTTCTCCAACGGGGAAATTCGGGTGGATATCAACGAAAGCGTTCGTGGAGCGGACTGCTTCGTTGTTTCCTCCGGGGTGGCTCCCATCAATGAGCACCTGATGGAGCTCCTTATCATCGGCGACGCACTCCGGCGGGCCAGTGCCCGTCGGATCACTGCTGTGGTGCCCCATTATCCGTATGCCCGGCAGGACCGCAAGGCCAGGGGTCGGGAGCCCATCACCGCCAAGCTGGTGGCCAACCTGATTACCACGGCTGGCTTCCGGCGGCTGTTGACCATCGATCTACATGCTGCGCAGATTCAGGGCTTTTTCGATTCGCCGGTGGACCATCTGCAGGCTGGTCCGCTATTGGCTGAGTACTTCCGGCACATGAACCGCGACAATCTGGTTGTCGTCTCACCGGATACCGGCGGCGTGCCCAGGGCTAGGGCGCTGGCCGAGCGGCTGGGGGTTGGTCTGGCCATCATCGACAAGCGCCGTCCTGAGCCCAACGTGGCGGAGGTTATGAACATCATCGGCGACGTAGAGGGCAAGGCCGCCATCATGATCGACGACATCATCGACACGGCGGGTACCATCGTCACCGGCGCCCAGAAGCTGCTGGAACGGGGGGCTACGGAGGTCTATGCTGCCTGTACCCACCCGGTCTTCAGCGGCCAGGCCTACGAACGGCTGGCCAACAGCCCCATCAAGGAGATCGTGGTGACCGACACGATTCCTGTGCGGCAGGACCTGCTGCAGGACAAGCTGCGGATTGTCTCCGTGGCGCCGCTGCTGGCCAAGGCCATTATCCGCATCCATGAAGACCTCAGCGTCTCTAAGATCTTCGAGGAGGATATGCGCCTCTAACGACAACCCACAGAGCGGCATCCTGAGATGATTCAGGGTGCCGCTTTTAGCTTTACTGGTCTAGTCCGGCAGTAGGCAGGGAAAAATAGGGACAGGAGATGCGCCCCTGCAGGGGCGGTCGAGGAGGTCCCCAACTTGCTGACACTCAGGGCAGAGACCAGAGGTGTGACAAAGGGTGCGAGGAATCAGGCTCGGCGGCAGGGCTATGTGCCGGGGGTGGTCTACGGCAAGGAAGCGGCCCCTGTGCCGGTTATGGTATCAGCGGAGGAACTGCAGCTTGTCCTGCGGTCTGGCGGCCGCAACAAGCTGATTCGCTTGGAGGGGCCGGCTTTGGAACGGCCCTGCACAGTGCTGATCAAGGAAATGCAGCAGAGCTTGATCCGGCGGGATGTGCTCCACGTGGACTTCTTTGAGCCCCTGGCCGGGCGCCCCATCAACGTGCGGGTACCCCTTGTGGTGGAAGGGGATGAGGAACTGACCCGCCGTGGGCTGGTCTTGGAGCGGCATCTGGCGGAAGTGGAGTGCCAGTGTCTGCCGGACTCGGTGCCCGACGCCATCCGGGTCAATGTGGCGCACCTGGGCCCTGGCGATCAGATTTTCCTGCGGGAGATACCGCTTCCGCAGGGGGTGCGGCTGATCGGCCTTGGGGAGGGCGTGGTCGTTTCGGTGGATGCGCCCGCGCCGGAACCGGTCACCGGCGGCGAGGAACTGGCTGCGCCGGCAGCCGAGTAACGCCGCGTTCATTTGGGTCAGTCCAGCAGGCCGTCTGCCCAGGCAGGCTGGCCTGCTGCCTTGTCTGCCGCCGTTTTCCGCAGGGCGACATATGTGGTAAAGTATAGGCTGTCAGCCATCATGATTAGGGAGTGGCAGTATGCCCAAGCTCATCGTGGGCCTGGGGAATCCGGGGGCCCGCTACGCAAATACCCGCCACAATGTCGGGTGGATGGTCCTGGAGGCCTTCGCCCGCAAGCACAACGTCGAATTCGACCGGCATGGGTTCCACGGGGTATACGGGGAACTGCGGTGGGACGGCGACAAGATTATCCTTCTTAAACCGCTTACCTTTATGAATCTGAGCGGCCAGGCTGTGGCGCCGGTGGCCAACTTTTATAAGATTCCCCCGTCAGACATACTGGTAGTTTACGACGACCTGGATCTGAAGCCCGGCACGCTGCGCATGCGGGAGAAGGGCAGCGCCGGCGGGCACAACGGTATGAAATCGATCATTCAGGAACTGGGCACCACAGAATTCCCAAGGCTGCGCATCGGTATTGGCCGGCCCGCCCCGGGGTGGGCCGTGGTGGACTGGGTGCTGGCTCCCTTTGGGCCAGATGACCTTCCTGCCATCAGCGAGGTGCTGCCCCGCGCAGTTGAGGCCATAGAGAGCTTTCTGACCGACGGCCCCGTCAAGACCATGTCGAAGTACAACGGGTAGCAGGGGGAGACGCCATGGATCTGCGCGCCACCACGCTGAAGGGTACCAGTGCCGGTCTGCGGGTTCTCTGGGAACTGGCCAAAGTGATGATCCCTGCCGTCATAATAGTAACTGTGCTGGACCGAAGCGGCATCCTGGACGACGTCAGCCAGTGGCTGGGGCCGGTGATGGGCATCTTCGGGCTGCCCGGAGAGTCAGCTCTGGTGCTGGTAACGGCCAACTTCGTGACCACTTACGCCGGCCTGGCGATTCTGATGGCTTTGGACCTGACCCTGAAACAGAAGAGTATTCTTGGAGCGATGATGCTGATCTGCCACGGTGCCGTCTCTGAGACGCCGCTCCTGGCAAAGGCGGGTGCCAGCGGTACGTGGGTACTGGTCACCCGCATTCTGGCCATGGTGCTCGCAGGCCTCTTGATGAACTGGCTCTGGCCGTAGGAGGCGAGGGGAATGTGGATCGCATGGCTTTGGGACGGCTTCGTGGACGGTGTGTTGAAGGTGGCAGCCCTTTGGTGGCTGATTCCACTCTTTATCGGGATCCAGTTTCTGAAGGACAGCGGCTGGCTGGACCGGCTCTCCCGCTGGATGCAGCCGCTTTTGGCGCCCCTGCGCCTGCCGGGCGATGCCGGGCTGCCGGTGGCTGCAGCACTGACGGTGGGCGTCACCTATGGCGCCGGCGTCATCATTCAGGCCGGGCAAGAGGGGAAGCTGACCCGCAATGAATTGACCGTTGCCTGTGTGCTGGTCGGCATCTGGCATTCCATTATCGAAGAGACGATCCTGCTAACCGCCGCGGGCACCAACGGCCTGCTGCTGCTGGCCATTCGTGCTGCCATGGGCATTCTGTTTGGATGGGCGGCCAGCCGGATTCTGCTGCCGGCCCAGGCAAAAGGGGTGTCCCGTGCATCAGAGGCAGGCAGTTGACCCTGCCCCAGGGGGGTCGATACAATGGGCCCAGACCAGATTACCGGTGCTGCACAGATACTTTGTGTGGGCTGTAGCCCCCCTCTTTGGGGCTAGAGCCCTTCACGTGTTTTCCGAACCGGACAGGAGGCTCGCCAATGACTGCGGACAGTTTGATCAGAAGCCTGTATAATGCGCCGGAAATCCACTCCCTCCTGGAGGGGCTGCAGCGTGGTTTTCCGGAGCAGATGGTTTATGGCGTATCAGCCTCCGCAAAAACGCTTCTCATGGCCGGCCTGATTCGCAAGACCGGCCGGCCCTCTTTGGTGATTACCAATACAATCCAACAGGCTGAGCGCATTCGCGAGGACCTGATGACCTGGATGCCAGACCAGGAGGTTCTGGTCTTCCCGCCCATGGAGTACCTGCCCTTCGAGGTGGTGGCCCATTCACCGGAAGTGATGGGGCAGCGGCTTTACGTACTGGAGCGCCTGGCCCGGGGGGCATGTCCCGTGGTGGTGGCGCCGGTTCAGGCGCTTTACAGGGCACTTACTCCGCACGAGGTCTTCCGCGCTTCGCTGCAGGTGCTGCGGGCCGGGCAGGAGGTGGGCCGCGACGAGCTGGTGGCCCGGCTGGTGCGGCAGGGGTATGAGCGGGTCGACATGGTGGAGAGCAAGGGGCACGTGGCGGTGCGCGGCGAGATTGTGGACGTGTTTCCGCTTTCCAGCGACTATCCGCTGCGGTTCGCTTTCTGGGGTGACGAGATCGATGAGATCCGCCGGTTTGACCCGACTACCCAGCGCACCATGGAGACGGTGGAGGAAGCCGCCATCAGTCCTGCCCGTGAGTTTATCCTGCCAGAGGGCGATTGGACCTGGGCCCTGGAGCGGATTCGTAAGGACCTGGACCAGGCGGTAAAGCGGCTCCGTATGTTGAACGAGAAGAAGCGGCAGGCCCAAGCGGAGGAGCAGGTGGCCGAGCGGCCTGCCCGCGGCCGGCGAAAGAAGGCGCCGGAACTGCCCTTGGAGTCCGGCGACACCGCCCTCCGACTGCAGGAGCGCGTCGAGAGCCACCTGGCGCGGCTGGAGCAGGGCATCTACTTTGAAGGGGTAGATCAGTACGCCAACTTTTTTTATGACCACCTGGAACTGCTGATGGACTACTTCCCGGAGACGCCCCTGACGTTCCTGGATGAGCCAGCCCGGATTCGCGACAGCAGCGCGGAACTGCAGCTGCGGGATGCGGACCGGCAGGTGGCGCTGATGGAGAAGGGCGGCCTGCTTCCCGGGCAGCTGGGACTCTACCTCGACTTCAGCGAACTGCTTCAGCGGCTCAAGAATTACTCGGTGATTCACTTCAGCGCGCTGGGGCGGGGGATTCCCGGCATTCGACCCGCCAACGAGGTGGGGGTGTCGGCCACGGCCATTCCGGAGTTCCACGGCCAGTGGCCTCTTTTTCAGGAAGAGCTGCGGCGGTGGAAGAAACAGCACCACCGGGTTATCATCCTTGCATCTACTCCTGAGCGGCAGCAGCGCCTGCGTGAGGTGATCCAGGAGGAGGCGGCCATGGAGTCGGCCGTCGGTCAGCCCGGCGAAGAGGTTCCCAGCCCGGCGGAGGGCGCCGTTTGGATCGGTATTGGCAGCTTGGAGGGCGGTTTCCAGTGGCCCGGGCAGCGCCTCGTGGTGGTGACGGATGCCGACATTTACGGGCGGGCCCGCCGGCGCCGGCGGCCCACCGCGAGTGCCGGTGCCCAGGCCAGCACTGCTGGCCTCTCCAGCCGCGAGGTGGCTCGGGTGGCCAGTTACCAGGATCTGCAGGTGGGGGACTACGTCGTTCACGTCCACCACGGCATCGGCAAGTACCTGGGCGTGCGGTCGGAGACGATCCTTGGCGTCACTCGGGACTATCTGGTGATCCAGTACGAGGGCACAGACCGCCTCAAGATCCCCACGGAACAGATCGAGCAGATCCAGAAATATGTGGGTTCCGAAGGGCACGAGCCGCGGCTCAACAAACTGGGCGGCACCGAATGGGCCAAGGTAAAGAGCCGGGTCAAGGAATCGATTCAGGAGATGGCTGCCGAACTGCTGCGCCTGGCGGCGATCCGGCAGACTACACCTGGCTACGCCTTTTCCCCGGACACAGTCTGGCAGCGCCAGTTCGAAGAAGCCTTCCCTTACGAGGAGACGCCGGATCAGCTTAAAGCGGTAGAAGAGATTAAGCGCGACATGGAAAAGCCCCATCCCATGGACCGCCTGCTGCTGGGCGACGTGGGCTACGGCAAGACCGAGGTGGCCCTGCGGGCTGTCTTCAAGGCTGCCTCTGACGGCAAGCAGGTGGCCGTGCTGGTGCCCACCACCATTCTTGCCCAGCAGCACTACGCGACGTTCAAGAGCCGGCTGGAGGGCTTTCCCATCAACGTTGCGGTGCTGAACCGGTTCAAGACGGCCCGGGAGCAGGCTGAGATTCTAAGAGGTCTCGCCGACGGGTCTATCGATGTGGTGATCGGTACACACCGGCTGCTGGGCTCGGACGTCCGGTTCAAGGACCTGGGCCTCCTGGTCATCGACGAGGAGCAGCGTTTCGGGGTTCAGCACAAGGAGCGCATAAAGCAGATGCGGGCCAACGTCGACGTGCTTACCCTTTCCGCCACGCCGATTCCCCGCACTCTCCACATGGCCATGGTAGGGATGCGGGAGATGTCCGTAATCACCAGCCCGCCGGAGAACCGCTACCCGGTGGAGACCTTTGTGGCGGAATATGACGAAGAACTCATTCGGGACGCCATCAGCCGGGAACTCAGCCGGGGCGGGCAGACCTTCGTGGTACACAACCGGGTGCAGGACATTGAGAAGATGGCCGCCGCGATCCAGAGACTGGTGCCCGAGGCTCGGGTGGCGGTGGCCCACGGCCAGATGAAGGAAGACCGGCTGGAGCAGGTGCTCCTGGACTTCCTGGAAGGCGAGTACGATGTGCTGGTGGCCACGACCATCATCGAAAACGGCGTCGACATGCCGCAGGTGAACACCATCATCGTCAACGATGCGGATAAGCTGGGGCTTTCGCAGCTCTACCAGCTGCGGGGCCGGGTGGGCCGCTCCAACCGGCTGGCCTACGCGTACTTCCTCTACCGGCGGGACAAAGTGATGACCGAGGCAGCCGAAAAGCGGCTCCAGGCGATTAAGGACTTCACCGAACTAGGCGCCGGCTTCAAGATTGCCATGCGGGACCTGGAGATTCGGGGTGCGGGCAACATCCTTGGCCCGGAGCAGCACGGGTTCATTGTTTCGGTGGGCTTCGATCTCTACACCCAGCTGCTGGAGGAGGCGGTGCGGGAGCTGAAGGGCGAAGCGCCGCCGGTGAAAGAGATCCAGCCCAACATCGAACTGCAGGTGGACGCCTTCATTTCGGATCAGTACGTGTCGGACGCCCGGCAGAAGATCGACGCCTACAAGCGGATCATTGGCATTCGCAGCCTGGCGGATGCCGAGGATGTGGCGGACGAGTTTATCGACCGGTTCGGCACCATGCCGGACCCGGTGAAGAATCTGCTGGATATCGCCCGGCTGCGGGTCCTGTGCGTGGGGGCGGGCATCACCTCCGTCAGCCAGACCCGCGATCTGGTCACTATCAAGTTCATCCCGGGGGCCGGCGACCGCATTCCGCTGGAGCGGCTTCTGCAGTTGAACCGGCAGCCGCCGTTCCGGGGCAGAATTCAGGTCAAGGGCGCCAAGGTGAGCCAGTTCACCGTCAAGGTGGGCGACCTGGATCCCCGGTCGCTGCTCCGGCTGCTGCGGGATCTGATCAACGCCCTGCAGGAAATGGCGGCTTCAGCCCTGCACTGATCCTTCTTCCCTCTTCTGGGCGGCGGTTCGGGCCTTGGCAAAAAAGAATAGAAGGTGCAAGCCCTGCCGTATACTATCAGCAACCGAGCCGAAGTCGCTGCCCAGCAGAGGAGGGTTGTACTTGAAGGCCACAGGCATTGTCAGACGCATTGACGACCTGGGCCGGGTTGTCATCCCCAAGGAGATCCGCCGGACCCTGCGGATTCGGGAAGGCGACCCTCTTGAGATCTTCGTCGATCGGGATGGGGAAGTGATCCTCAAAAAGTACTCGCCTATCGGAGAACTTGGGGAGTTTGCCAAGGAATATGCCGACTCTCTTTACGAGGCTGTCGGGCATACGGCCCTGATCGCTGATCGGGACAGCGTCATTGCTGTAGCCGGGGCACCCAAAAAGGAGTACCTGAACAAGTCCGTCGGCTCGCTGGTGGAACGGGCGATGGAGGATCGGAAATCGCTGGTGGTGAACAAGCCCGGCGACGGCAAGGTGCGCGGCTCCCTCATCGGCGACGAGGAGGACGACAGCCGGTTTTCTGCCTATGTGGTGTCCCCCATTATCTCCGGCGGTGATCCCATCGGGGCGGTGATCATTTGCTCCCGGGAGCCGGGCGTTCAGATGTCCGAAACCGAGATCAAGCTGGCCGAAACGGCCGCCGGCTTCCTCGCCAAACAGATGGAGCAATAGAGCCCCTCCCGTACCGCCGTCCCCTTGCGACTTCGCAGCTGAAATGCGCCCCTTCTTCCAAGTAGCGGCTGTCAGTCGCTACTTTTTTTGTTGTGGGAGCCATCCCTCGGAGGGTTGCCCCCTGGCGCTGCGGCAGGATACGATGGGGGAGGTTACCGCTCACCGCGGATGCGGGAGTATACATAGCCGGAGATGGACCACGGACATGAATGAGCGCAGACAAGAGAGTTTCCTGCGGGGAGCGATGATGCTTACCCTGGCCGCCTTGGTGTCGCGCCTTCTGGGGGCGCTCTACAAGCCGGTTATCGCTCGGGTTTTCGCCCCCTTTGACGGCAGCGCCGGGGCTGCCGGTATTGGCCTTACCCAGGTACCCCTTTCTGCCTACCAGGTAATCCTCTCCTTTACCTCAGTGGGTCTGAATGTGGGCATCTCGCGGCTGGTGGCGGAGCGCATGGCCGTGGGCGACACCCGGGGCGCTCGCCGGGTCTTCCGCGTCTCACTGCTGCTTATGGCGGGCTTGGGGCTCATCGCTTCTTTGTTGATGTTTTTCGGTGCACCCTGGATTGCGGCCCTGATGGCAAAGGGCGCTGTGGAGACGGTGCCGGGCTTTAGGGCCACGGCGCCTGCCCTGTTGGTGGTCTCAGTGATGGCCGCCTACCGGGGGCTCTTTCAGGGCTTTCAGCAGATGACACCCAACGCCAACTCGCAGATCATCGAGCAGGTCGTGCGGGTTATTTCGGGGACGATTCTTACCATCACGGTGCTGAACCTGACTGGCAGCGTACCGCTGGGCGCAGCCGCCTTCAACTTCGGCGACGTGCTGGGGGCGGCGGCGGGCCTTCTGTACCTGCTGCTGCTGATTAAGCGAGCGGGCAGCGGGCTGTGGACGCTGGGCGAAGAGGCAGCCACCACCCAAAGTGCGGTGGGGGCCTCCCGGGAATCGGCAGGCGAGCTGATCCGCAAGATCTTTGCTGTGGCCGCACCGGTGGCGATTTCCGGCGCTGTGGTGCCTCTGATGATGGTGGCAGATACCTTTTTCGTCTTTCGGAATGTGCCGGATCCGGACGCACAATACGGCCTGCTTACCAACGCGTTCATGATCGTCTACCTGCCTGCAGTCTTTACCCAGGCGATTTACACCAGTGTGCTGCCGGCCATGGCCGAGGCAGTGGCCAGGGGCGAGAAGGCGCTGGCCCGCCGGCGGGCGGGGCAGGCCTATCGGATGACATTCTTGATGGCCATTCCCTCTCAGACGGGTCTCTACGTGCTGGCAGCCGGCATCTACAGCCTCCTCTTCGGTGATCTTTCCGGCGCCTCTGTGATGGCGGCCATCAGCTGGGCTGCAGTGCCCATCATGCTGCAGCAGACCACATCCGGCGTGCTCCAGGGCATCGGGCGGATGGTGCTGCCGGTCAGGAACTTTGTTGTGGGCGCCCTGGTGAAGGCCGTACTGACGGCCCTCTGGACCCCCAGCCTGGGTATTGAAGGGGCAGCTTACGCCACAGCCTTGGGCTTCCTTGTGGCAGCCGTGCTCAACCTGATTTATGTCGAGCGGCTCCTGGGCCGGACGCTGATGACCCGGGGGATGATCCTGAAGCCCCTGGCGGCTGCGCTGGCCATGGCCGCGGTGATCGCCTTGCTGCGGATGCCGCTGGAGCGGCTGATTCCCGTGGGCTGGCTGGTGACGCTCCTTCTCGTCGGCTTTGGTGCGGCGGCCTACGGGGTGGCTCTTCTGCTGGTGCGGGGCGTGCGGCGGCAGGATCTGGAGGGGCTGCCTCGAATTGGGCCTAAGCTCGCTGGTTGGCTCTCGCAGGCCGGTCTCCTCCGCTAGACGGAGCCGAACCCTTGCCGTATGATGGTGGAAGGCAAGGAGGCATTCCATTTGGCGCTGCAGTCTCAGGCACAGAACTTCATTCGAGGTGCCTTTCTGATCACGCTGGCCCAGCTCACTTCCAGATTGCTGGGCTCCATCTACCGGCCGGTGGCGCAGCTCTTCATCGGCGACCAGGGTCTGGCCCTGGTCACGCCGCCGGCCAGTGCGTACTACATCGTTGCGGCGGTCTCTTCGGTCGGCCTTAACGTAGCCATTTCCCGGTTGATTTCGGAACGGCTGGCCCTGGGGGATGGCGCCGGGGCACGCCGGGTCTATCGCGTGGCAACAGGTCTGCTGCTGGCCAGCGGGCTCTGCTTTGCCGCGCTTTTCGCGTTGGGTGCAGGCTGGCTGGCGGAGGCCATGGGCTTTCCGGAGGCAAAGCCCGGCTTCTTAGTCCTGGCGCCGGCGGTTTTTCTGGTCAGCCTGGTCTGCACGTTTCGGGGGCTTTACCAGGGCATGCAGCGGATGCAGCCCAGCGCCGTCTCCCAGGTGGTGGAGCAGTTCGGCAGGGTGGGAATCGGTCTGGTGCTGGTGGCGCTCCTTTCGCCCTATGCCCTGAACTACGGTGCGGCCGGGTTCAACGCCGGCAATACCCTGGGCATCTTCCTCGCAGTGATCTACGGAGCGTGGGTCATCCTCCGGGACCGGCCAATGGCATCCTGGCCCCAGGCTGAGGTGCCGGGGAGCTGGGCCCATGAGTCAGTCCTCCGCCTGGCGGGGAGAATCGTAGCGATTGCGCTTCCGCTTTCGGTCATCGGGGCGATCCTGCCGCTGATGCAGTTTGTGGACTCGGCCCTGGTCACCAACCGGCTGATGGCGGCGGGGATCGCGGCGGATGCTGCCAAAGAAGCCCTGGCTCATCTGACTAACGCCGCCACGCTCCGGGACCTGCCCTCGATTCTCACCACCGCCCTGTACGTCAGCCTGGTGCCTGCGATTACCGAGTCGGCTGCTACGGGGCAGTGGGAGCAGGCCAGTTACCGCGGCTCCACGGCCTTCCGGATTACCCTGCTGGTGGGTGTGCCGGCTACGATGGGGCTCCTGGTGGGCGCCCGGGATGCGTACGGCGTGCTCTACACCGGTTCTGGCTGGACGCTGATGGCGCCGCTGGCCTGGTCCACTCTTTTTCTGATGCTGCAGCAGACCTCGTCAGGCATCCTGCAGGGGCTGGGCCAGATTTGGATCACAGTGCGGAACCTGGCGGCGGGTGTTCTCGTGAAGATCGTGCTAACCTACTGGTGGACAGGCCTGCCGCTGCTGGGCGCTGCCGGTGCGGCCTACGCCACTGTCGCGGCTTTTGCGACTGCGGCTGGGCTCAACCTCTGGGCCCTGCACCGCTGCCTGCGACTGCGCCTGAATCTGTGGAACGACCTCGGGCGGCCGGCAGTGGCAGCGGGCCTGATGGGGCTGGTCATCTGGCTGACGAGTCCCATTCTGCGCAGCGCCATCCCCTCACCGCGCCTGGCAGGACTCGTAGTAATCATTTTGGGTGTACTGGTCTACTTCATGGCAATCCTGGCGGTGCGGGGCATTACGGCAGCGGACCTGGGGCTGATTCCCGGGGTTCGGCCGTGGATGATCGCCTTTCTGCGGCGGTACCGGCTCCTGCGTGACGAGGAAGAAGGGGGGATTCAGCCTTGAGCATTACTATCGTTGGCCTCGGCCCGGGAAGCGCAGCGCAGCTTACGGTGGGCGCCCTGGAAGCGCTGAAGTCCGGACGGCCCGTGCTGCTGCGCACGGCAATCCATCCCACAGTGGCGGCGCTCAGGCAGATGGGCATCTCCTTTAAGAGCTGTGATGACCTCTACGAGGCGGCTGACTCCTTCGAGGAGGTCTACCAGCGGGTCGCGGAGCGGGTGCTGAGCTACGAGGATGTGGTTTTCGCGGTGCCTGGTCATCCCCTGGTGGGCGAGAGCAGCGTGCGGCTGATTCGGGAGCGGGCGCCGGAGCGGGTGGAGATTATCACGGGCCCGTCCTTTCTGGATAGTCTGCTGGTGACGCTGGATCTGGATCCGGTGGACGGGCTGGAGCTGTTGGATGCGCTGCAGCTGGACCGGCGGCTGCCCAGCGGCGACCTGCCGGCGGTGGTGATGCAGCTGCACAGCCGGGCGGTGGCCGCCGATGCCAAGCTGGCCTTGATGGAGCGGTATCCTGACGATCATCCAGCCATTCTGATCCGGGCTGCTGGGGTACCCGGCGAGGAACGGCGGGAGCGGATCGCACTGTATGAGTTAGATCACTTTGATTGGGTAGACTACCTCACAACTCTCTATCTGCCGCCGCTGAAGACCTCGCAGCCCGGCGACGCGGACCCCCGCCGGTGGGCGCCGGCCCGCTGGCCGCTGGATCCGCTGGTGGAGGTGATGAGCCGGCTGCGGGCGCCGGATGGCTGCCCGTGGGACCGGGAGCAGACCCATCGGAGCCTTCGCCGGTACCTCCTGGAGGAAGCCTACGAAGCGGTAGAGGCGGTGGACGAGGGCGACCTGGAGCACCTCTGCGAAGAGCTCGGGGACGTGCTGCTGCAGGTGGTCTTCCACGCGCAGGTGGCCCGTGAAGCCGGGCATTTTGACATGCACGACGTAATCCAGGGCATTACGGAGAAGCTGGTGCGCCGGCACCCCCACGTCTTTGGTGACGTGACTGTGCAGAATGCGGCGGAGGTCACCCGCAACTGGGAGCAGATCAAGCAGGGGGAGAAGGGGCATCACCGGGATCAGCAGTCGCTGCTGGCTGGCGTCTCTTCCGCCCTTCCAGCCCTCAGCCGGGCCTATGAGGTGCAGAAGAAGGCAGCCAAGGTGGGCTTCGACTGGGAGGACGCCCAGGGCCCCGCCCTGAAGGTGGAAGAGGAGCTGCAGGAGGTACTCGCAGCCAGAGGTGCCCAGGTGGAGGCGGAGGTCGGCGACCTGCTCTTCGCGGTGGTCAACCTGGCCCGCAAGCTGGGGGTGCAGCCGGAGGTGGCGCTGACTGGAACGACCGCCCGCTTTATGCGCCGGTTCGCCTATATCGAGCAGCGGGTGCGGGAAAGTGGACAGGAACTCTCCACCTTGGGGTTAGAAACACTAGACAGACTTTGGGAAGAAGCCAAGGAGGCGGAATTAGGGCAAAAATAAGGGGGAAAAATGGTGAACAACTGGATAATACGGGAGGAATTTGTCAAAGCCTTACCGAATACGGCTTAGCGGGATTCTGGTTAGGTCATTCCAGTCATTCCAAGGTTATGGAAAGGGGAGACCGATTCTTGAACAAGCAGGAACTGGTCGCAAGCGTCGCAGAAAAGACGAAGCTCACCAAGAAAGATGCTGAACTTGCTCTGAACGCGGTTCTGGAAAGCATCAAGGAAGCCCTAGCCAAGGGTGACAAGGTCTCGCTGGTTGGCTTCGGCACCTTTGAGGTGCGCGAGCGGAAAGAGCGTGCTGGGCGGAATCCCCGGACCCGTGAGACCATCAAGATCCCGGCCGCTAAGGTTCCGGCTTTCCGGCCCGGCAAGGATCTGAAGGAGAGCGTTTAACGGGAGCCCCTGTTCCCGGGAAAGCCGGGCCCTAGGGGTCCGGTTTTCTGTTGATAAGGAGCCATGCCATGCGACTGGATAAGTACCTAAAAGTATCCCGCATTATCAAACGGCGCACGCTGGCCAAGGAGGTCTGCGACGGCGATCGGGTGCAGATCAACGGCCGGCGGGCTAAGGCCGGCACCGAGGTGAAGGAAGGCGACATCATCCGCATCGACTTCGGCCGCCGGCAGCTGACCGTACAGGTGCTGGCGGTTCGGGAGCACGTCCGGGCCGCAGAGGCTCGGGAGCTTTACGAGGTCGTGGAAGAGACCTTCCGGACAGATAGCGACTTGCCCAATCTTGAGGACGACCCCGATTAGGCAGTTCGCAAACCAAAGAACAGACGTCGAACGGCCGTGCCCTGGGTTTCAGGGCACGGCCGTTGTCGGTACGCCCGGCATGGGCGGCGACTTGTCGGTGAAAGTCCGACCCGGGTCAGGTAGTCCGGCTCGGTAGCCAGAGGCAAGGGTGTCCGTCGCGAGGCGGAATCTGAAGGAAGCCCGAGGTAAAACCACGGCCCAAGGGACACGAACCCCATATGAGGCTGTAACCACTGGAGTGAGCTGGCCGAACACAGCGAAACTCGCGGCTACCAAGGGGTGGAACAGTAGATGGGGTGGGCGCGGGGCGAAAGTTGCCGCTCTTATCCGGGGAGGTCTGCCGGGAACGCCAGCGACGCTGGTAACCCGAGTCGAAAGGCTCGGCTGAACCGGCAGAAGTCAGCAGAGGCCATAGTACCAGGCTGGGGACGCCCGGACTGGGAAGGGCCGAAC
>ENA-OWPA01001067-OWPA01001067.1-bioreactor-metagenome-genome-assembly--contig:-NODE-1067-length-22149-cov-7.230835_pt1 | contig 22149 bp, 13 predicted proteins | sample MGYA00238139_ERZ651803 | MGnify/ENA primary metagenome ERZ651803 (study PRJEB26909, sample SAMN07631231) | bioreactor metagenome | isolation source: Switchgrass digestor | place: USA: Dartmouth... | reverse complement strand
TTATTATACTGACTGGGACAAGTTGTTGTCAAATGTTTCTGAAAATATATTTTTTTAATATCAAATAAATAAATAGTGTCAATAACCTGTGAAAATGTCACCTAAAAAATCATGATTTTATTCTATGAAAATGTCACCTTCGAGATATAATTTTGCTTTTTAAGTAACGAGTTAGAAATAACGACAAGAGAAAAATCATGAAAGTAAGATAAGATGGAAAAGTGAGTTTTTTCGCTAAGTTATAGTTAAGGCCGGGTGGGTGATAAAATTAGGGTAAAGCCTATGGAGCCACCCACCGGCATAAACAAAAGCGTGTTTGTAAGGTCGGCAGTCAAGTAGCTTTCGCGGCATAAGTAGCAAGGCTTTGCGGGTCAGGCCAACTTATTCCACGATCTACTTGACAGCCACTGTGGATATAGGGCCTTTAAAAATGGGTATAGGAAAATAAGCCCTTGATAAAACTTATCAAAAGCGATATGATGAATTGAGAATATTTTCTCTCTCAGGCCCATGCTCGTGTGGAATTGAAGAGCTGATTGAGCATTTCAATAATTTCACGGTCGGTTTCTTCGTACGCGAAATTGGGCCTCTTTTGTGGCATTTGTCGCCATGGATGATCAGCAGCAGGCTTTACAGGAGTGCGCTTTTGTGGTTGCTTTTTAGAAGACTTTAAAGCCTTCTTTTTCGGGCGCTCTTCAAGAACTAAAGTATCATATACCACACCAGCGTATAAGGCTTTAACACCTATTTTAGAACTGCTTAAAACAGTAAGCTTAGCTTTGGGCATAGCTGCTGCCTTTCGACCATTTCTTACAAGTTGATAATACTTTCCTTTGTAAGAGAAAGCAGAATCTTCAATGATAGTACGTTCTTCCTTAATGCATAGAATATGATCAAGCTCAATACCAGGCTCAAGAGGCCTAAAGGCAGGTTCAGGATTTTCAGGTTCAACACCAAATTTTTCATTGTAAGCAACAATAAACTGCGATAGAAAGGCATTAGCAGCTTCCATGGTATCAATACCACGGATCTTAAATTCGACAGGAAGCCTGCTTTGGAGTGTATCCCATAGCTTTTCGATGCGTCCCTTGGCTTGAGGTGAATTAGCTTTAATAATGGTAATACCAAGCTCCTCCATGGCTCTTCCAAATTGGGTAAGATTAACTGTCTTTCCCTTCAATTGGTCTTCGATGGACAGTTTGCCATCGTTAGGAGAGACAAAAATAGTATGACGATCACAGTAAAGACTCATAGGAATACCATAGTTTTTAACTATCTGCCTTATAATTTCAAAATATCCTTCCATGCATTCATTGGGAGTAAAGAAAAGGGCAAGTATCTCACCTGTAGCATCATCTATTGCGCCATGTAGGGTAAATAATTCTCCACCTATAATCCATTCATGGGGAGAAGCATCTATTTGCACCAACATTCCTTTTTGAGGCTTTCTTTTCCTCCTATGATGAGATTTACGTTTACGATGTTTTTTAGGACTTTTAATGCCTGCTTGAGTTAGAATCCTATGGACAGATGTATAACTCACTTTGATGTCCTCATGCTCTTCCAAAAGCTCAACAAAGTGGTTAAAATTAGCTTCTTGATACTTCGTTTGCTTTAGCTCTACAATCTTCATTCTCACTTCATCAGGAAGTGTATGCTGGGGTTTTCGGCCTCTATTTTTGTGGATTATGAACGCAGGTCCATAATTGTTAACTCCTCCTTTTATATTAGTACCATACCTTATACAGTTTATATAAGAGACGGGAAAATATCCCCCAATAACTTTTTCAATATTCTGCTCAAATTCTCTCCCATTATAATGTGACCATAATCCGACGGATGAAGAAGATCACTGGATAAACCCGAAAAATCCGTCAGTATATCTTTACCATCGATATAGTATATATATTTACTGTCCATCTCCCGCACAATCCGCTTTAACAGCTCGTCAAATACGAGGTTATCCCGTGTAATAGGATTTTCTTCATCCAAAGAATATAGACTTCCATTAGGATATATCCCTATAGCAACAATTGGCTTGCCAGGGCGCTTTTCTACTATTTTTTTCAACAAATACCGAACCCGTTTCTCATATTCTTCCGGAGTGAACCTTCCCCTCATATTCACTCCTAATTCTAAAGTTACAAAATCCCATTCTTTGCAGTCAGCGATATAATTTGCTATAGCTTCATCACAAAAACAAGAACCTGCAATTCCTTTATTTAGCACATTTACTTTCAATCTTCTTGCCGCCTGCTCTATATATGCATTACTATATAACAAAACATCTCCGCCAAAAGTTATGGACGATCCATAGGCCAACCATGTTAGCTTCGGCATCTCATCCTCTTTAGGCGGCCTTAGCTCATGCCCAAAGCTATCTATATGGTGAAAAGAAATTCCGGTATCCTTGCCAAATTGTAATCTCCATATATTTGGGGAAAATAAGCGCCCCTTTAAACATTCTGCTTTGACACTGCTAAACTTTGGAGGGTTTTCTAAATGCAGCGTTGTAACAACTCCGGCTTTTAATGTATGAAACGAGTGAAAGAAATCCCCTTTATATACCAACACAGTTCCATCTTGCTCAATAGCAGACAACGAAACTCTCACAAATTTTGCATCTGTAGCAAATCTTATTTCACAACCAACAGATTTTTGGGAGTAAAACCTCCCCCGTTCATGTTCTTTATGCCCAAGACAATTCCTTACTTTTTCAGGGAATCTCTGCAATCTCCAGCCACCCATCCCAGGGATAGCTTCTAATTCTGCAACATTATGAAACTCTATATTTCTAAATATCATCTTACTCCCCTCTGCGCCGTAAATAATAATCATAAATTGCAGATAATTTAACAAATATTTATACAGGATAAAAATTCAAATTCTTATCAATAACTATATCTACGCCGCTTTCCAGTTCTATTTCTCTGGTTTTTTCTCCATACCTTACTGTATACATTCCGGATACTTTTGGCTTTAAAACTGCCCTGAAAAGCTCCCCTTTCTTCCATTCGATATCCAGCTCTACACCGCCCCTTGCTTTTATACCCTTTATAATCCCGTTTTTCCATACTTTAGGCAATGCCGGAAGCAGATTAATCTCCCCTGCATGGCTCTGCAAGAGCATCTCTGCAATTCCCGCTGTGCCTCCAAAATTTCCATCGATCTGAAATGGAGGATGATTATCAAACAAGTTGGGCAAAGTAGACCTTTTAAGCAACTCTTGTATATTTTCGTATGCTTTTTCTCCCTCTTCCAGCCTTGCCCACATATTAATAATCCACGCCCTGCTCCATCCGGTGTGGCCACCACCATGGGCCAATCTTCTTTCTAAAGTTATTTTTGCTGCCTGAGCCAGCTTTAGTGTTTTCCGTACAGTTATTTGATTTCCGGGGTGCAATGCAAAAAGATGGGATATATGTCTGTGTCCAGGTTCAACCTCCTCATAATCTTCAGCCCATTCCTGAATTTGCCCATATCGCCCTATTTGGGGCTTAGGCAGTTTATCAATTACTGCTTGAAACTTTCTAATATAATCTTCATCAATCCCAAGGATTTGTGCCGCCTTTATACATCTGGTATATAGAGCATAAATAATTTGACTGTCCATAGAAGGCCCTACGCATAATGCTCCTTCTTCTCCGTTGTCAAGTCGGTACTTATTTTCCGGAGATACAGAAGGACATGTCACCAAACGGCCTTTTGAATCTTCCACTAAATAGTCAAGGAAGAATTCCGCCGCTTCCCTCATGGTAGGATATTTTTCTTTCAAAAACTCTATATCCTGTGTAAATTCATAGTGCTCCCATAGATGAAGGCACAGCCATGCCGCCCCCATAGGCCAATAAGATGCAGGAATATAAATATCCTGGGGTGCTGTATCTCCATAGATATCAGTATTGTGATGGGCTACAAATCCTCTACAGTCATACATCGTTCTTGCAGTATGACGCCCGGGCTCCCGCATTCTTTCAATTAAATCGAATAAAGGCTCGTGGCATTCTGACAGATTACAAACTTCTGCAGGCCAATAGTTCATCTCAGTATTTATATTAATGGTATATTTGCTATCCCATGGCGGGAGCATATCTTTATTCCATATCCCCTGAAGGTTAGCCGGCAGAGTACCAGGACGACTGCAGGATATCATAAGATATCTTCCAAACTGAAAATACAGGCAGACAAGCCCCGGATCATCTTTTCCAGCCTTTACCCTGTCCAGTCTTTCATCGGTGGCAAGCTGATTCAGTTGTTCGTCATCTACACCCTCTATATCCATCTCCATGCGATGGAAAAAGCTCTGATAATCCTTTATATGATCCTCCAGAATCTCTTTATATTCTTTCTTTAAAGCATTATCTATGTATTTTTTACATACATCTATATAATCATGGCTTCGGAATGAAGTAGCAGCAGAAATAAATAGAGTGACCTCGTCTGCATTTTCTACTAATAGATTTTCACCGATGGTATAAACATTTCCACCTTTTGCTACAGCTCGTACTATGGCACAAAAACCAATGCCATCCTCTCCGCCGGTATTCCCCTTCATCATAATGGAGTCTTCAGATATACTCTGCAGCATATCTAAATATTTGCCCCTTCTAAGCTGTGCATCAAAAGATATGCTTCCCGGTTTATCCGCCGTAATTCTTATGACAATCAGCTGATCGACTGCGCTGGCAAAATATTCTCTAGTATAATTAACTCCGTCATAGCTGTAACGAACTCGTGCTATGCTTTCATTTATATCCAGTTCTCGATAATAATCCTCTACCTCGCTATCGCTATGATTAAAGTTTAAAAACAAATCTCCAAGGGGTTGATAGTGCCTCTGCCCTTCCGGCGTCCCTGATAATGCCATTTTAGCAAGCCTCTCCGCTTCTTTTATTTTCCCTTCAAAAAGTAAGCTTCGAATTTTAGGCAGATTTTTAAGGGCATCCGGATTATTTCTATCCCTTGGTCCCCCGTACCACACGCTATCTTCATTCAGCTGAATATGCTCTCTTCCAACGCCGCCAAATATCATTCCACCTAGTCTTCCATTGCCGATTGGCAAAGCTTCATTCCAATCTGAAGCTGCCTTCTTATACCACAGCTTAGTATTATTCAACCTACTCACCTCGGTTTTTATTTAATATTATCCTTATCAATAAAATATTCTAACGACAGCTTATTTTCCTTAATACCCTCCAACACGAGCTTGGCTACTTCTACAGCACCTCGCTCTTGAAGATGGGTATTATCCTTTATTCCATCCGGATAGTTTACATGCTCTCCTGGCTTTAACCATAAGAAGATTTGTTTGGTCTTCTCTTCTCCCAGCTTTTCAAACAATATTCTAGTTTTTTCAGTCATATCAATCAGCGGTACCTTAAGTTCCTCCGCCAGTTCTCTCATTGCTTTAGGATATTCTCCATGGGTGTCAGCAATTGTACCATCGCTATTGAAGCTTCTTCTGCTGATAGGAGTAAGCAGTACAGGATTTGCTCCCTTCTTTCTTGCTCCGTCAATATAACGGGTCAAATATTCCTTGTAGGTTGTATATGGCTCCGTCCGCCTCTCTTCATCCTCTTTTTCATCATTGTGGCCGAATTGGATAAAAAGATAATCGCCCGGTTTAATTTCTTTTAAAATTGTATCCAGTCGTCCCTCATTAATAAAGCTCTTCGAACTTCTACCGCTGGCGGCATGGTTTTTTACTGCTACGCCTTCCTTAAACAATCGCCCGATTGCCTGACCCCAGCCCATCCGCGGCGCCTGATCTTTCGTATAGTCACATGCAGTAGAATCCCCTGCAATATATACACTTATAGTTTCCTCTGTTGGATTCCATCCATCATCCCCTGATAGTATTTTAAAAATTGTATATTCCTTCACTTCTTCATCGGTTAATATCTTAGACCAAGAAGCCCTATGAGTCATATTCCCCCCAGGCCCCCAACTATTATATTCATAATAGCGAGCAGTTTTCTCGTTCTCTTCTTTCCTCCAGTTATGCCAGCCTTCAGCCCTTATATGTTCGCCCATCCAGCAATTTATAAAGCATACATTAGCATATGGTCTCCAAGGCCTGCCAAGATATACCGTGTCGGCAGCGGCATCACTAGTTAATCTACACTCTAAAAATACATACCCATATTCCTTGTCTGCCGGCGTGGAGGCAGCAGTTATATATCCATTAACATTTTTATTTCTATTCAATGAAATGATTTCACATCGATTAAATACTGCTGTAGCTGAACCAAATATAAAATCTACATCTCCTACAATTATGCAACGTTCATAATATTGCCTACTATGCATAACAGAAATATCCTCTGGCATAGGACCAGTAAACAACGTATCTTGATGTCCTAAGAATCTACAGTTTCTGAACACAGCCCTATCTCCGTTTACATAGACCGCCAGAGCTTGTCCAACCAGCTCCCCGGGGCCTGCACTGTTTTCAAATGTAATATTTTCCGCTATGAAATCATTTCCTCCTATGAACGTACTATAAGAGCGGAAAGTACCCATTTCTTCACCATTGTCAAGTAGTTTATGGGCTGCATCGTCATACGTTAAAATTGTCTTCTCCGGGTCCTCCCCTAATAACTTGACAAAATGTTTATTAATGTACAATTTCTCCTTATATATTCCGTTTTTTATATATATGGTGACTCTTTCATTGTTATCATCTGGAATTTGACTAATAGCCTCTTGAATACTCCTAAAATCCCCACTCCCATCCGCAGCAACAATCATAAAATCGTCCTCCTAATAAGATAATGATACATTGTATTATAACATTAATATGAAATAACTACATTTTTGCCTTCAATTTTACAACAAAATATAAATTTATTGACCTGTTAGTCCCGAATGTTCTATGCCTTCCATAAACTTGTTCTGAACTAAAGAATATATAATTAATATCGGAAGAACAACAAGGAAAGTTCCCGCCAATACAATCGCCTCATCAATAATTAAGTCTAACTCAGGATTCAATAGTTCATCAGTATTCAACATTTCGTATAATGCAGGTAATCGTGAAGGTAATAAATTTATATTCTGATCAGCTATATATATATTAGGTTCAAAGTAGTCATTCCAATGCCAGACCAAAGATAGAACTATACTTACCAATAGGGCAACCTTACTTACCGGTAAAATAATAGTAAAAAAAGTTCGCAAAGGTCCACAGCCATCAATCTTGGCTGCCTCCTCTAACTGATAAGGCAAACCAGCAAAAAACTGCCTAAACAGAAAAATAAACAGTCCTCCCTTCAACCCATATCCGAAAAATGTAGGGACAATCATTGGAAGATAAGTATTAATCCATTCAAGATTAGAATAAAAAATATAAAGAGGAAAAATAATTACCTGTATTGGTACAATAAGAGTGAAAATAACAAATCCAAATAGGGCATCCTTAAAAGGAAATCTATATCTTGCAAATCCATAGGCAATAAAAGAGCAGGATAAAACATGACCTAATGTACACATTAAAGTAAGAAAAACCGAATTCTTAAAATACTTAAAATACTGTAGCTGTTCCATAGCCACAATATAGTTTTGAAAATCAAACGAATTAGGGATCCATTTAACAGTAATATTCATTAGATCGGAAGTAGACTTAAAAGAAGTTATAATCATATCTAAAAAAGGATATACAAATATAAAAGCCAAATCAAACAATAAAAGATATAATCCCGCCCTTACTAAAGCATTAATCCAAAAATTTCTTGATAAATACTTATCAATGTACTTATTTAATTTTGCACCTTCTATTCTAGCACTATTCCTACAAAACTTAAAAACACCACTAACCTTCTCCGAAGTTGTCATTTCATTTCTAAGCATTCTCCAGCCCTCCTCTATTTTTCTCCGCTATCATACACCCGTTTACGCATTATAAAAAACACAGCCATACACACAACAAAAATAAACAAAAAATATACCCATCCCATTGCAGCTCCATATTCAAACTGATTCTTTCTAAAACTTGCATCAATTATATACTCAACAATGGGATTATTTGAATCCGTAAATGAATCTATAATTGTATAAATAAAGTTTAACAGAATGACCGGCGATATCATCGGAAGCGTTATTTTCCAAAACATTTCCCATTCCGTAGCACTATCACAGCGGGCAGCCTCATATAAAGAAACTGAGATTCCCTGTAACCCTGCTAAAAATAGTACAATCTGCACTCCGGATTTCCATAGTACAACAGTTATAACACTTAAAAACATATCAATTGCGTTTGTAAAAGTAGGTCCTAAATACAAAGCGAGTGACTCTGGAACCATTATTCCTTTTGCTACAGACATAGCTCCTGCATCAAACCCAAGACCCAGCAATTGCTTCATTACAAAACCGGTTCCTAACAACACCGGCAAGAAAAATATTGTTCTAAAAAAACCTCTAAATTTTATATTTTTATTTATCAATATAGCTATGAAAAGTGAAAATACTAATGTAATAGGAGTATTAATGAGAGTATTTTTGACAGTATTAATAAACATAGGAATGAAATTGACATCCCATAAAAACGCTTTTTCATAATTTGCTAATCCGGCCCATTCCATTACAAATCCTTTAAGTTTCACTATTTTACTAAAACTAAGCCTAATCGATTGGATTAGGGGATTGATAAAAAATATCAAAGTTCCCACTATCCATGGAGAAATAAACATCAAGGCTTCTAAAATACGCTTTTGCTGCATGTTTAGTTTCTTTCTCATACTACATTTCCCCTTTAATGACCAAATAATCTAAACCTTTAACCGTTAAGCCATCAACCTTTATGTCTTTATCATTGTAATTAATAATTATCTGTGTACCATTGCTATAAGAAACCCTTATTACATTGTCATATAATTCTTCGTGTTTAACTATATACTCTGACCATATATCCCCTATTTCTCTGTTTAATTCCTTATAAACGTCTACTGCCTTATCTATCCAATCTGAATAGCTTGATGTAAAAAGTTTCTTGTATCCTGTATACTTTATTAAATCTGCCGTCCTGTATGTAAGTTCAAAATACGGCATATAGCCCTTTTCAATCCATTTTAACTTTTCCTTCTGAAAACTTGAACTTAAGTTCCCTGCTATATCAGAGGAATAAGGTAATAGTCCATGTACAACCATCTGATAAAAAGGAATTGATTTAGTTGTAAAATAATACCCGGAATCTTCTGTAGGAATTCCCGCTAATCTATCGACAGAACCTAAAACATATGCATTACCCCCATTTACCATTACATAATCAAATTCTTTTGTCGCCTGTTGTAATATTTCTGTCCAAGTATTTTTAGTCTGTTCTTTATTTGAATAATTGCCTTTGTTATAGTCATAATATAAGTAATGACCTATGCCCTCCATACTTATCCCAAATACAGAACAACTTATAGCACTAGGTGAAATATGGTTACAATATTTTTCGTATACTACTGAAGGAGTCAAGCAAAAAAGCTCTTCATCAGCATCTGTTAATATGGTTTGGTTGCCCAGATAGATCACATCATTTCTTTTAGAAAACCCTCCATTAGATGCAGTTGCAAAAATAGGATTTACCGCTATACATAACTTTATATTATTAGCTTTCGCAAAATTGCTAAGATTGCTAAGACCTCTCTTACCTCCCAATCTTCTATTTGGCGGAAAATAAATCGGCTCTGTATAATATCCTTTTTTTGTCCAGCCTTTTAATTGAGTCTGAATTTGTTCTACTCCGGCATTCAATAAATATTCCATAATACTCTGTGCTTCTTCAAACGTAGTCATAGCAATATATTTATCAAGCAACATACCCTTCTCTTTAATTCCCATAAACAAATCTAAAGCCAGAGGAATTTTATCATTTTTATCAATACGTTTTTCTATCTTACCTGTTTCCAACAGATATGTCCTATAACTATTGGCCATACCACTATAATCAGCATTCTCTCCTTCTAGAAAAACATATTTAATAGAATGATCCACGCTTATTATATCTTTATCAAACTGCTTGATAGACCGGCTTTTTACTCTGGGATCATTAAAACTATTTCTATAGATAAACTCACATGATATACTGTTAAGATTTAATATATTATTAGAAGGCCTAAGATTAATTTTTGAAACTGCATCACCTTCCTCAACAATAGCTAAAAATGCATTATTTCCTCTCTTTATACCAAATACCGGCATCATCAAGCTTTCATAATAATCATCTATATTGGATCGTTTTAAATCCTTTTGATTCAGGCTAAATAGATCTGAAATATCCGTACCATAGATATGCCAGCTCTTTTTATTTTCACCGTGGTGATTTAAATCGGTGAATTCCATGACAGCCCCACTTCCGTCTGGATAGAATATATATCCATCCTGCTCATTATTTGAAGCTCCAAAGTAAGGCATCATCTCTATACTTACAAGTTTCATATTGCCTTCCTCAATAATACTATCTGCAGGAACTTTAATTTTTAACATTGAATTCTCTAATGTTATTTCCACAGCAAAACCTATCCCTATATCCGTAAAGTAGTAATTCACTCTTATACCATTTTGCATATTTTCAAAAGACGTCTCTGTATTGGAATTTATTAAACTGCTGGAAATAACAGAGCTCCCACTCGTTCCTATGGGCGTGTATTTTAAAATGAATAGAGAAGATATATCACCTTTTATCTTATTATTTAATTTACCTACATCAACCTCATTGTCAGAAACAGAAGAAGTCCATATAAATCCATTGGTCTTGCTTTTAATTGCTAACGAAGAATCTTTTTTATTAAAATAGAGAATTAATTCTGATGATTGTGCAATTTCATTATATCCATGTATATAGATATCTTTATTAGGTTTAGTATTAGATTTAGCCGGTCTTGTGTTATGTGCTGTAGTACTATCAGCCATAGCATTTAAATTAGCAATTGGAAACAAAAATAACATTACTAACAGGAAAAGTATACATTTTTTATATACCATAGTATTTCTTCTCCTTTTAATAAAATTTAAGTCTGAATTCAACGAAAACTTCTTTGATAAAATTTAAAAACTGTGCACTAATTGCAAAGAATAATACAACAGTTGCCCAAACTATAATCATTGTAAAAACACTCAACAAAGCAATAATAACGGCCTTTGATACACTATATTCATTCATTTCCTTTAAACTGTAAAACAACAACCATATAATCCAAATCCACATTATAGTTTCAATACTATAATATAAAGATTCCTGACCCACTTCTAATATGCGTGTAAGCAGGGTTAATGGAATCATCACTATAATATAGGGCATCATACAGTATGCTGTCGCCAAAAGAGTTTCCCTAAATTGAGACTCCCCATCAAGTATCGTTGTCATAGAATAAGAAGCCAAGGTCCAAGTTACAATTGGCAAAATCAATTTAACTATTTCTAAAAATACATTAGCATCCCTTGATTCAACAGTAGTTAGAGGAAAATGCGTAACATAAATAGAAAAACATCTTACAGCAATTATTAAAAAAAGTATAACCAGTATAGGTGTATAACGAAATTTTCCTCTCAATCTTTTTATATGCTGAAAAGTAATTATAGGATGAAATATTATTAAAATAGCCATTTCAAGAGCATTCATAGAATCAAATACCCCACTTTCACGAACATATCTTTATATCGTTATATCGTCATACTCTAGATGATGTGCTAAATAATCCGCTTTCCTTTTTAACTTTATAAAAACTGTTATAAATCCAGCTGCTAAAACTGCTACTAATAATACAATTACAGGGAAATTTTTTCTAAAAAACTTATGACGGTATTCTTTATATGCCTTAGAATAGCCTACTTTATCATCAGCAGCAAAATAAGAGCCCATAGAGTCTTCCCAATTTTCCTGCTTATAATAGAGTTTTCCAACACCTTTATGGGCTAAGGCATAATTCGCGTCTATTTTAAGAACCTGGGTCCAATAATTCATTGCTTCATCATATCTGCCTTCTTCTTTTAAAAAAACAGCTTGATGAACTAATTTAATAAAGTCAGTTGGCTCATACTTCTGTAATATTCCAGTGCTACTATCTAATAAATATATATTACCTTGAGAATCTACATCTATAGCAGAAGGCACCTGAAATGTTCCCTTAGTGGCACCCCTTCCACCAAAAACTGTAATTAAATTTCCGCTTTGATCATATTGATATATTTTACAATTATTTTTTTCAACAGCAGTTATAATTCCATTATCTTGTACCGCTATATCTACAAAGCTAGGAGGCAAAATCGTTCCGTCACCAACATAAATTTCACCATAATATCCAAATGGAGCTGATGGATACACGTTATTACCTACAGGATTCAATTTTCTTATCTGCTCTCCGTTTTCCGAACTTACAACAGTCCCGTATATCATTCCGTCCTTTCCTATAGTAAAATTTGTATATGCATCCGGTTCCGGCTTTGCCGTTCTATCTCTTTGACTTCGTGTTCCAAACATTCTAATTAATGCTCTAGCTAAACTGAAATTAACTTTATTAGCTCCAATAAACCCTCTAAAATTATTATTTTCATCTATACTCATCAAGGTTGAACCTTTTAATATATATATATAACCTACAGAATTAACATAAATTTTGCTTGGATCGAATATAAAATTATCCCCTAACAAATTAGAATCAGGCCTTGTATAGATTTTTCTATCGGTCCCATCAGGATAAAGCGTGGCAATTCTTTGATTACCAGTATCCCCTACCCATATATTATCTTCCTGATCCACAAATACTCCCTGAGGTGAGTTGAATGGCACACCATCAGCCTTATCAAAAACTTTAACAACTTCACCTTCTGGATTTAATTTCAATATTCTATTATTTCCAGTATCAGCAATATATATATTATCCTTGTGATCAATAAAGACATCTTGTGGATCATTCATAAAACCCGCATTGCCTAAATTTTTTATTATTTTATTCACTTCATATGTTTTTGGAATAAGAATCTGACTATGATTTTCATCTAATACATAATCAGCAAATACGTCAGTTGCTGCAATGCAAATCATTAGACTTACTAACACAATTAGCCTCAATATTTTTTTCACATTAATCACCTCATGCCTTAATTCCAGAATGGGCCATTGTTTTCATTACTCTACCTTTCATGATCGTAAATACAATAACAGTTGGGGCAGTTGTTGCAAGAGTGGCTGCTGCTACCGTTCCAGCACGTGCGACAACTCCCGGTCCCCCTGAAAGAGTTTGAAGAGCTAAAGGAAGAGTCTTCTTAGCCTGGTCACTTATATAAATCAGTGGAGAAAAATAATCGTTCCAATTATTTACAAATGCAAAAACTGCTAAAGTTGACCAAGCCGGTTTTAATAATGGCATAGCAATTTGCCAAAACAGTCTAAGCTCACTAGCACCATCGATTCGTGCACTTTCTAACAATTCATTTGGAATTTGTTCGCAAAACTGCTTCATTAGAAAAAAATTATAAGCTACAGCTATTTTAGGAATAATCAAAGACCAGTAGGAATCAATCAATCCTAATTTATTAACAACCATATAATTTGGAATTTGGGTAACATGGCTTGAAAACATCAAGGCTGCTAATACAAAAGTAAAGATAGCCTTTGAACCGTCAGGTTTATACTTAACTAGCGAAAAGGCGCCCATGCTACTAACTACGATTGTTAAGATAACTGTAATAACAGTCGTTATTAAACTATTATATATATACCTAGTAAAAGGTACATCTGACGAATCCAACGATATAAATAAATCAGAAAAATTTTCTAAGGTTGGATTTCTAACAAAAATCCTAGGAGGATATATAAATAGTTCCTCAAGGGGCATAAACGCTCTACATATCATTGCTACAAGAGGTAACGATGTAAATGTTACTAACATTAGCAATACTATATATACCAAAATTTTACTCCAAGCAATTTTTTTTATCTTTCGCTTTAGCTTAAATGTGTTCATTTGCAGACCTCCGATCTAGGCATTATTTGTTTATTCTTCAGATTTGAATACTCTCATGCATATCTGTCCTAGGGAGTAGGTCATTATAAATAATACAACTGCTATTGCAGAAGCATATCCCATATTGAATCTTATAAAAGCATAATCGTAAAGATGTGCTACAATGGTATGTGCAGCATAGTTAGGGCTGGGCATCCCGGCTACTGCGGTAGCAACATCAAATACCCCAAAAGAATTAACAATAGAATTTATTGCACCAAATAACAGCTGAGGTTTCATCAGTGGGAAAGTTATATATCTCAGTTCTTGAAACTTATTCTTTATCCCATCTATCTTTCCCGCTTCAAATAATTCAGAATCTAAATTCTGAAAACCTGCTAAGAATACTAAAAACCCAGTTCCCATGCTCATCCAAATGCTAATAACCATCACGACCGGTAAAATATAATTTACATCTTTAGTCCAGAGAATTGGTTCAACAATAAATCCTAAATTTATGAGTATATTGTTTAAATAACCATATCTATCCCCGGAAAATATGATAAGCCAAATAATTGACATAGCAATACCACTTGTTAAGCTCGGTGCGTAAAATGCCAAGGAAAAAAAGCCTTTAAACCTAAGTTGATCAATTACCCATGCAACTAGGAATGACATTATAAACCCCAGTGGTCCAGTGATAATTGAAAAGACCAGAGTATTTTTCAATGCTATTAAAAAGATGTCATCATCAAGAAATAACAACTTATAATTATTAAGCTTTACAAAAGTTGGAGGTTGCAACATATTAAAGTTTGTCAAGCTAAGACCAATAGCAACTAATACCGGCACTACAATAAAAATAGTAAAAAGAGTCAAAAAAGGTAACAAGAAAGCATATCCAAGTCTATTTTTTTGCCACCACATATTTAACTTGGGAAAGGTTCTTTTTAAAAATCTCCTGGTATTAGGTTTATCTGCAATCTCTAATGAATTCATATACTCATCACTTCCTTACCTGACATTCCATCTATTAGAACTGTATCCATACTCTTCCTGCTTACTTTTCAATTCTTTATTTATATCTTTTACTGCTCTTTCTAGAGAATCCCGAGCATTTTCATGATATACATTACCACTATTTAATACAATTCTATTCCATGCATTAGTTAAATGTCTGCTTGTATAATAGCCTCCAAGAACTACAGGCTCCTCATTAGCTTGACTTAACTGATATTGTATTACTTTAATATGTTCCTTATCCCATGGTAGATTATTAAACGCATTAACATTTGCTGTATTCCATCTTGCCTCTACTCCAAGCAAGGCTTCTAATTCCCTGCCATATCTTGTCTGAACCTCTTCACTTGTCCACCATTTAATAAATTCCCATGCCTCTTGCTTTTTTTCCGACTGTGCCATAATTATACAAGCTTGCGAAGCTATAGAGCCTACAGATCTATCTATGGTTCCATCTGCTTTTTCAATGCCAGGGACAGGAGCAATACTCCATCTCCCATATAGCTCAGGAGCTGATGTGGAAAGTTGCATGTAATGAGAATATCCTGCTATTCCTATTGGAGTATCTCCATTCCTCATCCTTGTAAAGAAATTTGCCTCTACCGGGATGCCATAGCTTATAAACAAATCCGTCCATTGTTTAAATGCCTTGTAAGCTTCAGGGGTATCCAAAGCCGATCTAGTACCATTATCCTTATAATAACTACCTCCATTTTGGAATAAAAATAATCCATAACCGTTATATGTAGAAGGATAATAAAAATTCATATTGTTCTCATATAATTTAGGCAATACATCTTGATAGACTTCATTCCAGGTGTCAGGTATTTTTAACCCAAGTTCTTGAACTATATCTTTTCTATAAAATAGTACAGTAAAATCCATAGTTTCCGGCAATGCAAATACACCGTTCTTATATCTATATGGTATTAATATAGAAGGATAAAATCTTTCAGCCACTTCCTTAAAATCGGAGAAAGTCGTCAAATCTGTTACTGCATCCCTAAATGCAAACTCTACAGGCGATCTGGCATCCACGCCCAATGCTACATCTGGAGCTGTGCCAGAAATAATTGATAACATCAAAGTGTTAACACTTCCTGCCCCAAGCTGACCCGAAGGTACCACATTCATATTAATATTAATTCCAGTCTTTGGGGTAAAATCTTCATCCGCCATTTCTTTAAGAATTTCAGCCCACTCTTTTCCCCTAGCAATCCATACATTTAAAATTTGTCCATCTTCTTCATCTTTGTAAATATTCCCTATGCTATTGTAATCCTTAGAAAATGAAGAGAGAAAATTAATAAACGTTACTTTTAGACGTTCTAGAAAATTTGATTTTTTAATGTTATTATCAACATTTGGAGGGGATATAATAAAATAATCAATAACAAGCGGTCTGCTTTGCAAACTCGTAATATAAGAACCAAGATTCACCTGAGCATTTTCCAAATCCTTTAAAGCTTTTGAAATCTTGTCCGGATTACTAGCTAAATCTCTTAACTGATCTCCTATTTGTCTGTAATTGTTAGCCATTGAAGGCACTTTAGATGAAATATCAACTAAAATATCTGCATTTTCGTCCATTCTATTTGCAAGATACAATAAATCATCAATAAGTCCTGGAATTTTTCTGTCCAACTCATATTCATAATTTGGATCTGGATCAGTTCCAGTTATCATAATAATTTTTCTGTTCAACTCAGAAAGAAATAACAAATCTTCTTTAGTTCTCTCAACCAAATTACCTAAAGCTCCATGCTTTACCGTCATTGTTATTTCATGTTCGCCTTTTGTAAAATAAAATAAATATGGTTCTCCATTTTCATCTTCTAGAATTTCCTCCCGCCAGTCTTTAACAAACTCAAACTTGTATGCTTTTAACTCTTCAAAAGGTATTTTCCCATCAATGATAATTTGTCGGTAAGAAGGCAATCCATCATCATAATTCTGCATTAGCCTCATACTAATTTTGTACAACCCGTCTTCTTCAATATTAAACTTCCAAGTTATAGACTGATTACCACTCTTCCATCTCCTCGCACCCATTACATTTAAAAGTCTATGCCCGGGAGACATTGGGTCCGTTTTAGGATCACTGCTACTTTCTCTCCTTATGGTTGGATCATTCTTAAATTCCGTTTCCTCCGCTTGGAACTTCACAATTTTGGTTGCTTCCTTATACCCATTTTTTTTATACATATCTAAAACTTCTGCGTATGATAATATTTTTTGCGGGCTTTTTAGTATAATTTTCCCTATAGCCATAGGTTGATCCACAAATACCATACGCAGAGTATGCTTACCTTCTGAAAGATAAAATAACAAAGGGTCATCTTGAAAACCGGCACTATCTGCTAAAGTTTGAACTAACCATTTCTTTTCTTCTATCTGCTTAGGCCAGACTTCATTACCTATATTATTGACTTTCGGCTTTCCTTCTTCTTTCCATACACGATAAAACGGTATATTGTTCGCCTCCTCAAAAGGCACTTTCCCATCCAACCAAATAGCCCGCTGTATAGTAGAACCAGTTCCTTCAAAGGGATAATACTCGACATCTATCTCATATAACCCAGCTTTATTTACATAAAATTCCCATTCAAACCAATCATATTCATCTGTCCATAAAAGCACATCTTCAGCATTACCATCTAAATCAGATACAATTGGTATATTCCCGTTACTAGAGCTGACTATCATGTCGGGTTTTATAGTAATCTCTACATCCTCCACTGGTTTTAATCCTTGCTTCTCATAGTATTCCTTCATTTTGCTATACGATATTTTTTCTTCAAAACCGAAATAATTTGATTTATTTTCCCGCATTTCTATTCCCGAAGAACCATATACCTTTATATCTTGAAATAATAGTGTAAATGCCATTACAAAAAATATTAATATATAAAAGCTCTTTAATAATATTTTCTTAGAAAAAAACATTATAGATACCTCTTCCCCCTCTCCTCATTCCACTGTATAGTTCGGTTTATAATTTTACTTGTAACAACGATTATATTTAAATGACTTTAATAAGTAAATGCACATTTTTTTATATACAATTTATTATAATTTAATGCTATTTGACTGCTTTCTCCCTGTATTCCCCGGGAGTAATTCCAGTTACTTGTTTAAATCTTCTGATAAAACTAGATACATTGTAGTATCCCACTTCTTCCGAAATATTAGAGATCGAGAAGTTGGTTGAGTCAAGCAGCTTCTTTGCTTTCTGAATCCTAAGCTCTGTAATATAATCCGAAATAGTTTTTCCTACATTAGCCTTAAAGTATTGAGATAAATACGAAAGACTCATTCCAAAATTATCCGCTATCATTTGAGTGCTAAAATTACAGTTATCATAATTCTGTTTTATAAAATTAATAATGTTATCTATAAAATTTTCTTCTTCATACAGGTTTTCTCGTTTGCGTTTGAGTGCAGTACAAATATCTAAACACAATTCACTTATAATATCCGATAATTGTTCTAAAGTGTCTATCTTTTCTAAAACGAAAATATCAGGGTATTTATTTTCTAATACAACATCCTCATCTGCTTTGAATACTTCATAAATAATTTCAAAGCAGATAGCTCTGGCTATAAAAATAGGAGTATCCTTTTTTTTTATATAATCAATAATCCAGTTGATTAGTTGTTTTATCTTTTTAATGTTGCCCTGCCTTATCAATCGATTTAATTCTTTTATCTCCTCGTGAGGATAATCATCTATTCTAAGACTGTAATTAATAATCTCGTTATAATGTATAATTTGGTTGTTACCCCTGATAAACATATGCTTTAATGCAGTAGAAGCATTCATATATGAACGAGGCAACGCTTGTACATCTCTGCACTCATCGCCTACCCCTATGGTAACAAATGTATTATACTCCCTTCTGAATTTCTCCATAAAATTTCTCAACATCTCATTCAACCTATCTTTATTTATTTCATCAAATGCTAATAGGCCAATGTATTCATTTTTTTGAACGTTTTCTCTTATAAAATATTCATAACCGGAAAATACACATTCATCAAAAACATCAATAATATTTTGTCTATTAACTTTTCTATCATATCTTCCTAAACTTACTCTTATAATAATTATCTGGAATATTTTTTTACTAAAATTAATATCTATTTCTTTCCCATATGAGTTAAACTCTTCAATACTATTTATTTGCCCTCTAATAAGGGAAAAAACCAAGGAATCTCTTAACGCTACTATGCTCTTCTTTATATCATTGGACAATTTAGCATTTTGATTTGCTAAATAATCTATCGCTTCTCGTACAGTTTCTATTTCATTGAGATTCTCTCCACTTCTGTTCAACAGTTTCTCTATATATGCTTTCAACTGCTTTATAGGTTCATAATTAATTTTCATGAAAAACAAAATAATGGCTGTCCCTAGTATAAATATCATAATCAATCCTACAAAAAAGGCAATTTTCGATTCAACTACACCACTCATAACTGATTTTGCAGGCAAAAGGGAAACATACTTCCATCCTAGATAATCAGATTTTGTAACAAAAACATAAAAACTTTCCCCACCTATCTTTTTTTCAAACATGTAATCCCGTCTGGTTTCAGAAGCTATTACCTCTTTTAATTCATTAAAATATACAACTTCATTATTAGTAACGGTAATAATCTGATTTTTATTATCTACAATAAAGCTATTACCATCAAATTTATCCACATTACTCAATAATAGATTCGCTATTTTTTCTTCTCGCACTAAAAATAGCAAAGCCGAATTAGGTATATCTGTGGACATATATGGCGGAAACACAAACGTAACATATCGTTCATCTTTATTTACCGTTTCTGCTGGTCTAACAAAAGGTCTTGGAGCATCAAATATATCTCTTTCAAAGTCTTCTATATTCCAATTATCATAGCAATATATACTATTTATAAAAAGGCTTTTAGGATATACGCCCTCGCTTGTGTAAATATAATTATTATTTTTCGAACACAAAACAACTTCGCTAATAAAAAAATTAGATGCTATATGCTTCCTAAGCTCATTTTTTATATAAAGATCATTTATAGGAGAAGGTGTATCCACATAAATGTACGTTTTTAGAGTCTTATTAATATCCATTATCTGATAATAAGTGCCATAGATTTGGCTGATTTGAGTGTCTATCATTAATTTTGATTTATTTAGTGCACTTATAGTGTTATTTACTATCTCATTTTTCAAACGTTCTACAAAAATTCCAAATACAACAAGACTTAAAATTACTACAGGCAATAGCATCACACATACATATGAAATAATATATTTAATAAACATGTTGGAATTTTTCGTAACGTCTCTTGCTTTTAATCTCATACTATTCGACCTTTGCAACTAATTCATATTACTATTTACCTTCAAAATTAATCAACTTGTATTTGCATATTACTTTATTCTTGTATATAACTAATTCATACGAATTATGAAAACGACCCATTGTATATACCGCATATTTAAATACTTTTACAAAAGTTTATTGCATCCTTTAAGGTATCTACAATGGGTCATCTAATTGTTTTGTTAGCAATTATATAATTTGCTACATCTTACTACCGCGCATTATATCTGTCTAATGCATCTTGATATATCTGAATTATCTCTTCAACATTATGTTTTTTCTTCATTGTTTCAACATAAGCATCGAAATTACTCAACGGTTCTTCTCCCATAATAAATTTCGCAATCATACTTTGAGTATCAGTACCTTCAGAATAATCAATAATTTTATTGTTCTCTTCAACTGTGAAACTGATCATTTTAGGTATTATCAAATCACTAGAAGCTTGAGCCCACACTCTATCAGCAGTTATACGCTGCTCTGAGAAAGCAGCTATATGTGCCTCTACGTAACCAAATTTAGGTAGAGACAGATGGGGTCTTACATACGCAGCTAAGCTATCAGTTTCACCGTCATATTCTCTAAATACCGGCTTACCATCAACATAATCGAAGTTTACACCTTCAATACCCCATGAAAGCAAGAATGAGCCTTCGTCACTATACATATAATCTATCAATGTAGCCGCAACTTCTGGGTATTCACAACTCGTCGTTATTATTGTAGTTTCTTTATTAATATGAGATTGTAGTTCTGTCCTATCCGTATAAACTTTGCCATCTACAGTGGCAGGCCACGGCACCGGCACAAAATCAGCATTGGGGTTTTTCTCCTGAAGCGTTTTCAGATATTTATCCCATGCATTATCCAATCCCTTAAAAGATCCTGCTAAATCAGATGTAATATTATTATCAGTAACTTTTGAATCTGAAATAATGGAGTTGTTCCCGATAAGACCTTCTTTGTACCATTTATTTAGTGTTGCTAGATATTCCTTAAACTGAGGTTCAATTGGTCCATACTTGACTTTTCCTGTTTCCGGATCTAGATAATACGTTGATCTGAGTCCGAACGCCGGAGCAAACATTTCCAATCCTGTACCGTCAAACGGAATCTCATCCTGTTGTCCATTGTTGTTAGGATCTGAATTTTTAAACGCTGTAAGCACTTCATACCATTCATCTATATTTGTTGGCACATCTAATCCTACATTCTCCAGCCAGTCTTTACGCATTACAAATCCTGTAGTTGCTACTTTTAGCTTATCTGTCTCACTTTCTAGTGGATTAAGAAATGAAAAGAAAGTATATTTACCATCATCAGTAACTAGTTCTTTCCTTATGGTCGGGTATTTCTCTAGTATTTTCTTAAAATTAGGCATATAGTCTTCAATCAATTGGTTAAGCTCTACTGCTACTCCGTCTTCAACAAGTTTAGCAACTCCTCCTGGATATGTAGCATGATGAGTCCAATGAATTAAATCCGGATAATCTCCTGATGCAATCATCATTTTATATTGATCATCTTGACTTTCAGTGACTTCAATAAATTTAATATTGATACCGGTTCGTTTTTCGAGTTCTTCTATACACTTCATAGCATCAACTGGCCATTTAGCTGAACTAGAACCTCCACGCATATACCAAGTTAATTCTATACCTTCAGGTATTTCAACTTTTTTAACTTCTTCTGATGATGTGTTATCTTCTGCTGCCCCATTATTAGTTTGAGAACTGTTATTGCTGCTAGAAGTGTCTCCCTTTTGAGCATCGCTAGTAGTGGCGTTAGAACAGCCAGCTAATGAAATCGCAATTAGAATAAACCCAATA
>ENA-OWPA01001063-OWPA01001063.1-bioreactor-metagenome-genome-assembly--contig:-NODE-1063-length-22257-cov-4.709964_pt1 | contig 22257 bp, 18 predicted proteins | sample MGYA00238139_ERZ651803 | MGnify/ENA primary metagenome ERZ651803 (study PRJEB26909, sample SAMN07631231) | bioreactor metagenome | isolation source: Switchgrass digestor | place: USA: Dartmouth... | reverse complement strand
GAGGACCTGGCCCAGCTGGTGGAGGAACTGCGCACCGTCAACCCGCTGGCGAAGATCGTCGTCAAGATGCCCGTCGTGCCCGGCATCGGCACGATCGCCGTGGGCGTGGCCAAGTCCGGGGCCGACGTGGTGGCCCTCTGCGGGTACGACGGCGGCACCGGCGCGGCCCGCAGGCACTCCCTCCGCCACGCAGGCCTGCCCGTCGAAGTCGGCGTGCGTGAGGCTCATCTGGCCCTGGTGGCCGCCGGCATTCGCGACCGGGTGGAGATCTGGGCTGATTCGGGCATGCGCTCGGGCGCCGACGTGGTGAAGATGATGCTGCTGGGCGCCAACCGGGTCGGCTTCGCGACGCTCGCGATGGTGGCCGTCGGCTGCACCATCTGTCGGGGCTGCCATCTTGACACCTGCCATGTCGGCATCGCCACGCAGATCGAGAGCTGCGAGGAGGCGCGGGCGAGAGGGCTGAAGTCTTTCGTGCCCAGGGTCTACGAGGAGGCGGTGGAGCGCCTGGTCACCCTCTTCACCGCCGTGGGCGAAGAGGTCCGCCAGCTTACGGCGCAGCTCGGGTTCCGCCGCACGCAGGACCTCGTCGGCCGGGCAGAGCTGCTGCAGCAGGTGCGGGGCCTGGGCCGGGTCGACCTCTTGGAACTGGTCGCCCCCGTGGCCTGGGAGACGCCCGCGGCCGCAGCCGCAGTGCGGGTCCCGGTGCGCCGGTGCGCCCCGAACGAGCTGACCCGGGAGATCGCGGCCGTGGCGGCCGGCCGGGCCCGGTCAGGGGAGGCCGCTGTCCAGCTGCGCCTGGATAGGATCACGGCGCAGGACCGGATCATCGGCACCTCGCTGGCCGGCGACGTGGCCCGAGCCCGGGTGAGGCCCGCCCTGGAGAGCGGCGGGCTGCCCGAGCTGCCGGAGGGGTTCGAGGCCGTGATCGACGTGGGCGCTGGCTCCGTGGCCGGCAACGGCCTGGCCGCCTTCTCCACCCGCGGCGTCTCCCTCCGGGTGGAAGGGGGCGCCCAGGACGGCGTGGGCAAGGGGCTCCTGGGCGGCCAGGTGGTGATCCTGAAGCACCGCAACCGCTTCGGCAGCCTCGTGGGCGGATCGGTGGGCAAGTCCTTCGCCTACGGCGCCCAGGGCGGCCTTTTCGTCGTACAGGGCGACGCCGACGCCCGCTGCTGCATTCGCCTGTCGGGGGCCGACGTGATCCTCGGCGGCCACCTCCGCGGCCCGCTGCTGGACGACCTGGGCTCCATCGGCACCCGTTCAAACCTCAAGGGGTTTGCGTTCGAGTACATGACCCGGGGGCGGGCCGTTGTGCTGGGCGACCCGGGGCCGTGGATCTGCTCCGGCATGACCGGCGGCGTGGTCTACGTACGGCTGCAGCCGGCGCTGGGACTGGACGAGGCCGCGGTCCGGCGGCGGCTCGCAAAGGGGGCCCGTGTGCGGCTGATCCCGATCGGCGACACAGAGGAGCGGGACCTGACCGAACTCCTCGGGGCCTACCACCGAATCCTCCTGGACGCCCGCCAGGCCGACGAGGCGGCGGAGGTGATGGGGCTGATGCTGGACTGCAGGCGGCAGTTCATCGCCATCGTGCCCGTCACGCAGCAGTCCGCGGACGATACAAGCACGGAGTAGCCCTGGCCATGCAGGACCCAGATCGCGAGCCGGCGTTCGTTGGGGCTCCGGGTCTCCAGGGAGGGGACGTCACCGGGGCGACGTCTAGCCCGGGCAAGACACGCGCCGACGCCGCCCCAACCTTTGAGCCACGCTCGTTCCCGGCGTGGCTCACTTCTTCTCACTCATTCTTCAACTGCCCGACCCTTCAGTGCCACCAGCGCGGCCCTACGCCGCGGGTACCCGCCTAGAATGTGAAGGTTCACGATGGCTTGGCAGGTCCGTCTCTGCCAGTCTTAACTGAGAAGAACCTCCGGGTGGTCCCGGAGGTTTCATTCTCAAGTGTTCTTGGGAGGCATGAGCTTGGACAGCTGCATGACGGGGTAATCCTGTTCAAGAGCCTCCAGCAGTTGTCTCAAATCGTTTTCGGGACGGCCTGTGCTGGCCATAAAATCCTTCACCAAGGTGTTCCAGTCGTCGTCAGGCCCCGGCTTTGTCAGGAAACGGTCCATGAATTCACGACCGCGCTGGCGGTCTGGTTCAGGCCACGAATCCAGGATTGCGTCCATACGAGGGGATGGAACTGTCGGTTCCTTTTGGTTCAGTTCGAATCCTGGCTTCGGGGGCATGAGTTCCAGCAGCGCCGTCGCAGGGGCGTCTTTACTGAGTGCAACGAAAGCCCGTCTCAGGTCATCTTCGGTGCGGTGTGGCATGAGTTCGGTAAACTTGGCAGTCAGGTCATCCCAAGACAACTGGGGCCGGTTCTTGATGGCCCAGCTCATGAAATGATCGAACGCATCCTGATCTGTTTCAGGCCACGTCGATAAGAATGTATCCAAGTAGCCGGGCATCAGAATAACCCCCATTGGATACCCCATTTGAAGGCGAGAGCTACCCAGTGCGCTGTGTCATGGCTGATGCCACTGTTTATCAAGAAACGATAGATGTGGTCATAGACGGTGGTAAGAGCGACGTCCTCCCACTCAAGAAGCTCTTCCAAAGCATTGGCCAACCTGTCAGCATTTCTCCTGATGTAGTTGAGGTAAGTCTTGTTCCAGGTGCGCTCGCGGACAAGTCGCTCTATGAACTCATCGACATTGTTGCGCAGGAAGCGGACAATCACTCTGATGCTGGCTTTGATTGCTCCGCTCTTGAGGCCATCTGCTTCAACGGGAGCAAGATCGTCACGGGGGCTCACTGCCTCTTCGACACGAGGCTCGAACTGGGCGGCGTTAGAGGTGGTGAGGTCTGGCGCTGCGGCGGCTGCAGTGTTGCCCAGTATGGTGACCATCATGGCAGCGGTCACCATCATAGCTACCAAACGCTTCATTACAACCCCTCCCAGGTGTTGTTGTGTATGGTTATTATTACTTATGATACAATAGATAGCAATACATGTAAGACAGAAACACTCGAGAGTTAGTAGAAGTGCCCAACCATCGTTCGAACACGAGGCAACCATGGTATGACATATGCAACAATCACTGGCACGTCTATAGAATGCAGAATGGTGCTGAGCAAGTTGCGTCACAGAATCGATCATCTAACTGGAAAGTGGAAGCAGGAAAGTACATGTGGAGATTGTCGCAATGACCACCACGTTGGTAGACCCCATAGGAAAAGTAAGAAACAGGGCTGTCCCAGCAGAGCGACCAGCTCTCGGGACAGCCCATTTCTGTTCGTCACGTCCTGAATGGCAAGATGAAAGCGTCAGGCAAGCAGCGTGGCCTTCAGCAGCTCCACCACCCCGCCGGGGAAGACGCCCAGCCAGAGGGTGCCCACCACAGCCACCGCCAGGACAAGGTAGAGAGCGAACTGGACCACGGCAGGGGAGAAGCCGACCTCCTCCTCCTGTCCGCCGGCCATCACAGCCTGCCGCTCCTCTACCGCCTCTGCCTGCTTCTGAATCGTCTGGCCCACCACCCGGAGGTATACGTAGGCCGAAATGGCGGTGGAGAGGATCAAACCGACCAGCAGCAGCCAGGCATTGGCGCCCACGGCCGCCTTGGCCAGCAGCACCTTGCCGATGAAGCCGCCTGTGGGGGGCAGCCCCGCCAGGCCGAACATGAAGAGCGCCATGGAGACACCCAGCACGGGTCGGTCAAAGAAGAACCCGGTCAGGCTGGTAATCTCCCAGCCCTCCTTCCCCTCCGCCTCCAGCAGGGCGATGATGGCGAAGACGCCCATGGCTGTGAAGGCGTAGGCAGCCAAGTAGTAAGCGCCGGCGGTGAGCCCCTCGGCCCCCAGGATAGGCAGACCCATCACCAGATAGCCCGCGTGGGCGATGCCGGAGTAGGCCATCAGCCGCTTCAGATCGTTCTGCCAGATGCCCACCATGGAGCCCAGCAGCATGGAGAGCACCGCCAGCACCGCCAGCGGAAGCAGCAGAGCAGCTTGCTGCTCCGCGGGCACGGCAGCCAGGAGGAAGCGGGCCAGTCCCGCGAAAGCCGCCGTCTTGGTGCCCACCGCCATAAAGGCAGTGACCGCAGTGGGCGCACCCTGGTAGACGTCAGGCGCCCAGGTGTGGAAGGGAACCAGGGCCATCTTGAAGCTCAGGCCAGCCACCGCCAGGGCGAGGCCCACCTTGTAGAACAGGTCGCCAGTCGACAGACGGGCTGCCTCAGCAATCTGCGCCAGGTTCATGGTGCCGCTCACGCCGTAGATCATGGCGAAGCCAAACAGAATCACAGCGGAGGCCACTGAGCCCAGCACGAAGTACTTCAGCGCCGCCTCCAGCGCCTGAGGCCGCTGGGGGTCAAAAGCCACCGCCACGTAGATGGCCAGCGAGAGCAGTTCAATGCCCAGGAACAGGGTCATCAGGCTGCCGGACGTGGCCATCACCATCATGCCCATGGTCGCCCAGAGGATCAGGGCCAGGTAACCCGAGAGATCCTTTTCCGTGCGGCCGAAGGACAAGAGAATCGTCAGGAAGGCTGCCACCAACAAGATCAGGCAGAAGACCAGGCCAAACTGGTCCATCACCATGCTGCCACCGAAGCCTGTGTAGCCCTTGCCCCAGATCGGGACCAGGTAGTAGCCGGCCAGTACGACGGAGAGCAGCGAGAAGAGGAACCAGAGGGGATGGGCCGAACGGGCTGGCAGAAGCAGATCCAGCAGCAGTACCACGAGCGCTCCGGCGGCCAGCGCCAGGAGCGGCGCCGCGATTGTGAAGTTCAACAGGTCAAACAATCGGACCCCTCCTTACTAAGCCACCGGCAGTTACACGTAGAGGATGTAGTACGCCAGCATCAGTACCAGGCCGGCAAACAGCGTCAGCGCGTAGCGCCGGATATAGCCGTTCTGCAGCACCCGGAGGAAGCTGCCCAGCGCAGCTGCCAGCCTGCCCAGGCCGTTGACGATGCCGTCGATGATCTGGGGGTCCACCAGGTTCGCACAGAACCGGGCGAAGGCCACCGCCGGCTGCACAAAAAGCCGGTCGTAGAGCGCATCGAAGTAGAACATGTTGTAGAGGACGCCGCCTGCAGCGTTCAGGTCCAGCTCAGCCTGCCGCCGCACGCCCTTGGGACCGTACAGGTACCAGGAAATCCCCATACCCACCAGGGCCACCAGCGTGGCCAGTCCTGCCACCAGGTAGTTGATGTGCGCCGTAAGGTGCAGATGCAGCGTCGGGAAGGAAGACTGCAGGAAGCTGTTCTGCCAGTTGGGGAAGAAGATCCAACCGCCCACCAGGGAGAGGGCCGCCAGGATGGCCACCGGCACTTTCATGGTGAGGGGCGTCGCATGGTGCTCCTCATGGGACTCAGCCTCTGCCGCCTGCTTCTGCCGCTTGCTGCTCACCTGCTTGGCAGGGGGCACATAGGGATCGCCCAGGAAGACCAGGCTGAAGAGACGGACGTTGTAGAAGGCAGTGGCGCCTGCGGCCAGCAGGCCGACAATAAACAGGGCGATGTTCCCCTCCAGCGCAGCCAGCAGAATCTCATCCTTCGAGAAGAAGCCGGCAAAGGGCGGCAGGCCGATCAGTGCCAGCATGGCCACAAGGAAGGTCCAGAAGGCAAACCGGTCCTTCTGCATTAGCCCGCCCATCTTCCGAATATCCTGGTCGCCGTGGTAGTGGTGCACCACGATGCCGGCGCACAGGAAGAGGGCCGCCTTAAAGAAGGCGTGGGTGAAGAAGTGGAAGTCTGCTGCAGCGTAGGCACCCAGGCCGTTGCCCATGAACATGTAGCCCACCTGCGACAGCGTGGAGAAGGCCAGCACCCGCTTGATGTCAAACTGGCCAGCTGCCACCACAGAGCCGAACAGGGCACCCAGGCCGCCAACCCAGGCCACAGTCAGGGCCGCCGCAGACGAAGCCTCGTAAATCGGGTAGGCCCGCGAGACCAGGTAGACGCCTGCGGTTACCATGGTGGCGGCGTGAATCAGGGCAGAGACAGGGGTCGGGCCCTCCATGGCGTAGGGCAGCCAGGTGTGCAGCGGCATCTGGGCAGACTTGGCAACGGCTGCCAGCAGCAGAAGGAGGCCGATCAGGGTCACCATCTGCGGGTCTTCGGCCACCTTGGCGAAAACCACGTGATACTTGAAGGAGCCGTAGGTCTTGTAGATGAAGGCGATGCCGGCGAAGAGCCCGATTTCGCCCAGCACGTTCATCACAAACGCCTTGATGGCCGCGTTCTGGGCGGAGGGCTTGGTGAAGTAGAAGCCGATCAGCATGTACGAGGCGAGACCCACGTTGGCCCAGCCCATCAGGAGGCCGATGAAGTTGTCCGACAGGACCAGCAGGCTCATGGCAAAGATGAAGTAGTTCAGCTTCGCCATAAAGCGGCCATAGGACTCGTCCTCATACATGTAGCCAATGGAATAGATGTGGATCAGGAAACCGGCGCCCGTGACCACCACCATCCACCAGAGGGAGAGGCTGTCGGCCACGAAGCCGAAGTTGAGAAGGTCGCCCCACAGGGGGTAGCTCCAGCGGATGGGCTGATGCCCGCTGGAGATGAACTGGACCAGCAGGGTCAGCACCATCACTGCCGTGGCGAACACGGAACTGCAGGCCACCCAGGACACCAGGTTCTTGGACCAGGTGTTCCGGAAGTAGGCCACCACAGCCGCGCTCAGGAGCGGGAGCACTACGATCACAGGCAGCATCCAGGCGCTCATGAAAGGTGTCACGTCCTTCCGGGGGTGGTCAGTTCTTTAGCTCGTGGAGATCATCCACGTCCGCATGATCCTTCTTCCGGAACAGCAGCACAATCAGGGCAAGGCCGATGGCCACCTCGGCGGCCGCCACGGTAATGACCAGGAAGGCCATTACGTTGCCGTCCATATTGCCGTGCATCCGGGCAAAGGAGACGAAGAGCAGGTTGGCCGCGTTCCACATCAGCTCCACCGCCATCAGGACGGTGAGCGGGCTGCGCCGGATCAGCACGCCGATGCCGCCCAGGGAGAAGAGGATGGCCGCCAACGCAATGTACTCGTTCAGCGATGCGAGAGGCATGCTTTTTTCTCAACCCTCCCTAAGCTTTCTGGCGCCCGACGAGGATGACCACGCCGACGACGGCCACCATCAGGATAAAGGCCAGCAGTTCAAAGGGCAGCAGATGGGTGGTCAGCAGTTCGTGGCCGAAAAGCTTCACCGAACCGAAGTCCGCCGGCAGCGCTGCCAGACTGGGAGCGCCAGCAGGGCGCAGCAACCCCACCAGCGCCAGCATCAGCAGGACGGCGCCCCCCACGGAGATCCCGGCCACCCGCTGCCAGGGCAGCCGGTCCTCCTTCCGCTCGATGGGGTCCGTCCGGGTGGTAAGCAGTGCGATGACGAACAGGAAGAGGATCATCACAGCGCCGGCGTACACGATCAGCTGGATGACGGCCATGAATTCACTGGAAAGGCCCAGGTAGAGCATCGCCAGCCCACAGAAGTTGAGCAGCACCGCCAGGACCTGGTGAACCGGCTGCCTGGCCACCAGCAGCCCCAGTGCGCCCACAAGGGCGAGAAATCCGGCCAGGATGAATAGGAAGTTCATGCCTTCACCACCTTACGGCCTTTGAAGGGCGGATAGACGTTGGCCGGCACCTTGAAGCCGGACGGGGTCTTGTTGAGCAGCCGGTCCTTCTGCAGGACCAGGGACTCACGGGTGAAGTCCGCCAGCTCCCACTCCTGGGTCAGGTGGAGACACTCGGTGGGACAGGCCTCCTCGCACATGCCGCAGAAGATGCACCGCAGCAGATCGATCTGGTACATGTAGCCGTACCGCTCGCCGGGGCTGTGGGGATGCTCCGGGTCGTTCTCTGCCGCCCGCACTGTGATGGCCGCTGCAGGGCAAGCCACCTGGCAGAGTTCGCATCCGACGCACATCTCCAGGCCGTTCTCGTAGGTGCGGAGTTCATGCCGGCCGCGGAATCGGGGGCTCCGCTGCTTCTTCTGCATCGGGTAGAGGATGGTCTCCTTGGGACGGAAGAGGACTTTGAGGGTGGTCGCCATCCCCTTCGCAATCTCCTTGAACACAGCACGTACCTCCCCTCGATCAGACCTTGGGCGCCCACAGCGCCACGTACACCGCCGTACCCACGAGGTTCAGCGCAGCCAGGGGAAGCAGCACTTTCCACGCGAACTGCATCCACTTGTCGTAGCGAACACGGGGCAGCGTGGTACGGATCCAGATCATGACGAAGATGACGAAGCAGACCTTCAGGATGAACGCCAGGGTGGGCGGGATGAAGGAGAGGAATGCCGGCATGTTCCAGCCGCCCAGGTAGAACAGGGTGATCAGGCTTGAAGCGGTGATCAGATTGACCAGTTCCGCCAGGAAGTAGAGGCCAAACCGCATGCCGCTGTACTCGGTGTGGTAGCCTGCCACCAGTTCCTGCTCCGATTCCGGCAGGTCGAAGGGCGCCCGGTTAGACTCCGCCATGATGGAGATGAAGAAGACGAAGAAGCCCAGGAGCTGCGGAATGATGTAATGGACTCCCCTCTGGGCCTCGACGATGTCGGTGATCCGCAGCGAGCCGGCCATCAGGATAACGCCGAGGATCGACATGCCCAGGGCGAGTTCGTAGCTAATCATGTGGGCAGTGGCCCGCATGGAGCCCAGCAGCGGGTACTTGGACTGGGAAGCCCAGCCGCCCAGCGTGATGCCGTAGATGGCGAGGCCGCCGATGGCCAGGTAGACCAGGATACCTGCGCTGGGGTCGGCGATGGCCATCTGGTAGGTGCCGTCCGAGGGGCCCCAGGGAATCACCGCCCAGGCAGCCAGGGCCGTGCCCATGCTGATGACCGGCGCCACCCGGTAGACCACCTTATCGGCATCCTGGGGGATGATGTCCTCCTTCAACATCATCTTCACGGCGTCAGCCACCAGCTGGAGGGTGCCCCAGGGGCCAACCCGGTTGGGGCCCAGGCGATACTGGAAGTAGCCCAGTATCTTTCGTTCCATCAGCAGTTCACCGGCGGCCGCGGTCACCAGGATCACCGCCAGGATCAGACCCTTCAAAATCAGCCAGAGAACGGTCTGCAGCATCGTTAGTCCGCCACCTCCACGGCCAACTTCGCCACGGTAACAGCCACGGGGGCGGTGCCTGCCGTCAGCAGGTTAACCGGCGCTGCGGTGAGGCCCCGAACCGCCTGAACGGTGCCGGGCACCACGTTCCGGTCCACCCGGGCGGTCAGCCGAATGCCGGCCCCACCCGCGGTCAGTTCCACCGCTTCGCCGTCCCGGAGCCCCAGCCTGGCCGCATCGGCCGGATGGAAGGAGGCTGTGGGCTTCGGCTGTGCGTGGTTGAACTCCTTATCAAACCGGGCGGTGGAACCGCCGGCGTACAGTTTCGCAACCGGTACCAGGAGCAGCCCCTCGGCAGCTGCCCCAGCCCCGGCGGCAGGCAGCATGCTGAGCGGTGCGCCCTTCAGCACGGCGCCCTCGGCCAGCCGGCTGCCAAGCAGCTTGGTGATCTCCGAGGCGATCTCGCCCGGTGAAACGGCCAGCGTTACGCCCATCTCCTGAGCCAGGGCCCCCAGGATCTCGCCGTCCGAGCGGCACTGGCCCTCCGCCCGCTTGGCCTGGCGCACCTGCTGGACGACGCCGTCCAGGGTGGTGTAGGAACCGGTCTTTTCGGCAATGGTACAGGCCGGGAAAACCACATCGGCCAGGGCCACCGTCTCGTTCATGAAGAGGTCGGCTGCCACCACGAAGCTGTTCCGGAGGGCCGCCTCTGCCAGCTTCCTGTCGGGGAAGGTGTCCATCAGGTTGGCGCCTGCCAGGTAGAGCGCCTTCAACTCGCCGGCGGCGGCAGCCCGCAGCATCTCAGCCGTGTTCAGCCCCGCCTCCACCGGCAGGCCCTTGACACGCCACAGCTGGCTGACGCCCTGCCGGGCACGGCTGTCGGCGGCGGAGATGTAGCCGGGCAGGAACCCGGGCAGCACACCCATGGCTTCGGCGCCGCGGCTGTTGTGCTGTGCGCCGGGGATCAGGACGTGGACAGAACGCTTGCCGCCGGCGGCACTCCTGAGCTGTGCAGCCAGATCCACCAGGGCCCGCCCGGTGGCGGCATCCTCGCCGTTCCAGAGGATGACCACCTTGCTGCCGCTGGTCAGCAGTTCCAGCAGCTTCTCCAGGGTTTCGGCATCGGCCGCACGGGCTTCTGCCTTCCGCCCCGCCGCCAGGGCGGCCAGCGCAGCGATCACTTCAGCCGTTTCGCCAGGCCGTACAGGAATCCGGGCGTGCCGCGACCGGTAGGACGGCATCACCGAACCGACTGCGGCGATCCGGGCCTTCTTGGCATCCGCCATCCAGCGGATCCGGAGGTCCAGCACTGGAGCGGTCTCAGCCGGATCGACATCCACCAGCAGAATGGCGCTGGCATCGGAAATGTCGGTCTGCCGGCCGGGGAACTGGCCGAGGGAGGCGATCACCTGATAACCCGCGCGGTGATCCACATTGTTGGTGCCCAGGGCTACCCGGGCAAACTTCTGCAGCAGGTAGGCCTCTTCGTTGGTCAGCTTGCCGCCGCCGATTACGCCGAGGCCCTTACCACCCTTCTCGCCTTTGGCCGCCTTCAGCCCCTGGGCGGCAGCAGCCAGGGCCTCTTCCCAGCTCACCGGCACGAACTCGCCGTCCCGCTTCACCAGCGGCTGGGTGATGCGCTCGCGGCTGTGCACGAACCGGTAGTTGAACCGGCCCCTATCGCAGAGCCAGCCCTTGTTGATCTCATCATTCTCCCGACCGGTCAGCCGCACGAGTTCGCCCAGACGGAACTCCTCATGCACGCTGCAACCCACGGAGCAGCCGGTGCAGACGGAGTCCACCTTGACCAGGTCCCAGGGCCGGCCCCTGAAGCGGTACACGGAGCTGGTCAGAGCGCCCACCGGGCAAAGCTCGGTAGTATTGCCGCTGAAGTAGGAGTCGTACCCATGCCCCTGCAGGGTGGTGATGAAGTTCCGGTGACCGCGCTCCTGCACAATCAGGTTGCCTTCGGCCGCGATCTGGTCATCGAAGCGGACGCACCGGCGGCAGAGCACGCAGCGCTCGTTGTCCAGCACGATGAAGTTGCCCAGGTTGACCGCCTTGGGCTTGCGGACCTTCGGGTCCTGTACCCGGCTTTTCGTGGGACCGAACTTCACGGTCTGGTCCTGCAGTTCGCACTCGCCGCCCTTGTCGCAGACCGGGCAGTCCAGCGGGTGGTTCACCAACAGGAATTCCAGGCAGCTGCGCTGCAGGCTCCGGATCTGCTCCGTCTGGGTGTGGACCACCATGCCGTCGGCCACAGGCGTATTGCAGGCGGTGGCGGGCTTGGGCATCTTCTCGACCTGCACCAGGCACATCCGGCAGATACCCGCCGGCTTCAGCTTTGGGTGATAGCAGAAGACCGGAATCTCGATGCCGGCCTGCCGGGCCGCCTCCACAATGGTCGTCCCCTTGGGTACCTGAACGGTGCGGCCGTCTATGGTTACCGTGACAAGCTCGCTCATGCGGACCGCACCCCCTCGGTCTTTTTAATGTAGCGCTCGAGCTCTTCCGGGAAGTTCTTGAGTAGCGACGTGGGGAAGGTCGCAGCCGCAGAAGCCAGCACGCAGATGGTGGTGGCGCCCATGCGGCTGTTCAGCTCGCTCAGGATCTGGAGGTCGGTCTCGGTGCCGCCGCCGGCCTTGATCCGGCTCATAATCCGTTCCAGCCAGAAGGTGCCTTCCCGGCAGGGCACGCACTGCCCGCAGGATTCGTTGGAGTAGAACTTGGCCCAGTAGAGGGCCACATCCACCAGGTCCACCGTGTCGTCGTAGACGATCACCGCAGCGGTACCCAGCAGGGAGCCGGCCGCGGCCACGGACTCAAAATCCATGGGAACATCCAGATGCTGGGGCCCGAGGAGCGGCGTGGACGATCCGCCGGGCTGCACCGCCTTCAGCTTGCGGCCCGGCCGCAGACCCCCTGCGGCCTCGATGACGTCCCGCAGCTTGATGCCCATGGGGAACTCGTAGTTACCCGGCCGCTGCACGCACCCGCTTACAGTGAAGATCTTGGGACCGCAGCTCTTGGGGTTGGACGGATTCAGGGTGATGGACTGGAACCACTCCGCCCCGTTCTTGATGATGTGGGGGACGTTGGAGATGGTCTCCACGTTATTGATGATGGTCGGGCACCCGTAAAGGCCCACCACCGCCGGGAAGGGCGGCTTTACCCGGGGCTCGCCCCGGCGGCCCTCCAGCGAGTTCAGCAGGGCGCTCTCCTCGCCGCAGACGTAGGCGCCGGCGCCCCGGTGGACGGTGATCTCCTGACTGAAGTCAGTACCCAGGATGTTCTTGCCCACGTAGCCCCGCTTGCGGGCGTCCTCGATGGCCTTCATCAGCACTTCGGCGCCGCACTTGAACTCGCCGCGGACGTAGACGAAGGACTGGGTGATGCGGTTGGCGTAGGCGGTGATCAGAATCCCCTCGATCAGCTGATGGGGATTGGCGAAAAGCAGGGTGCGGTTGTTGCAGGTGCCGGGCTCCGACTCGTCGCAGTTGACGGTGAGGTACCGGGGCCGGCCGTCGTTGGGCAGAAAGCCCCACTTCACGCCCGCCGGGAAGCCGGCACCGCCGCGGCCCCGCAGGTTGGCCTTTTTGACCTCGTCGACCACTTCCTGCGGCTGCATCGTCAGCGCCTTCCGCAGCCCCTGATAGCCGCCCTGTGCTTCGTAGACGTCGATATTGCGCAGGTCGACCTTCCCGATGCCTTTGGTCAGCACGGGTTCAAACTGCATAGCGGACATGCCTCCTCTTTACAGGGGTGCGGCTACTTTTCCCCGGCCTGGGCGGCCTCGCCCTCAAAGCCGGGCCAGTCGTCCTGGCTCTCGCCGTTCATCAGCGGGAGCTTTTCCAGGAATGCATCGGGCCCCTGGCCACTCCGGAGGGCCTCCACCAGTGCATCAAACTTGGCAGGGGTCATCTTTACCGCGTACTCGGTGTTTACGTGGATTACCGGCGCCAGGTCGCAGGCAGCCAGGCACTCGCCGGTCACCTCAAGGGAGATCAGCCCGTCGGGCGTGGTCTCGCCATCCTTGATGCCCAGGCGCTCCTCAATATGAGCCACCAGGTCTTTTCCGCCGCTCAGCAGCTGGCAGCACATGGACCCGCAGACCACGATGTGGTACTTGCCCACGGGATGGCGGTGGAACATGGCGTAGAAGGAGCAGACCGACTGGACGTAGGCCGGCGTTACATGGCAGATCTCAGCGATGGCCTCGATGTCGGACATGGCCACGAAGTGGCCCTCGCGCTCCCGCATGGAGAGGTGCAGCAGCGGCAGAATGGCAGAGCGCTCCTGCCCTTCGGGGTAGCGGGCGAGAATCGCCGCCACCTCATCCTTGCAGCGCTCCGGCCAGGTGGGCGGTTCCACCTCAGTAAGGAACAGATGCTTGCCGTGCTCAGCCATCAGCGGTCCACCTCCCCGAAGATCGGGTCGCAGCCTGCGATAACGGCCACAAGGTCCGATACCATATGCCCTTTCAGAATTTCGCTCAAGGAGTAAATCGAGTAGAAGCACGGCGGACGCACCCGGACCCGCATGGGCTTGTTCCGCCCATCGGAGACCACATAGAAGCCCAACTCGCCCTTGGGCGATTCGATACACTGGTAGACCTCGCCGGCAGGCACGTCGAAACCATACTGCACCAGCTTGAAGTGGTGAATCAGGGCTTCCATGGACTCCTTGACTTCTGCCTTGGGCGGCAGCACCAGCTTCCGGTCATCGATCAGCCACGGGCCGTCGGGCAGGTTGTCCAGGGCCTGCCGGATGATCTTCAGCGACTCGAAGATCTCCTCGAAGCGGATGGCGAAGCGGGACCACAGGTCGCCGTCCTGGTAGACAGGCACCTTGAAGTCATAGTTCTCATAACCGCAGTACGGGTAATACTTCCGCACGTCGTAGTCGGATCCGGTGGTCCGGATCATGTGTCCCGTCTGCCCCAGAGCCAGCGCCTGCTCGTAAGTCATCTTGGCGATGCCCTTCGTACGGGACTTGAAGATCGGGTTCTCCAGGCTGATGTCCCGGAGTTCTTCGATGCGGCCCGGTGCCAGCTTCAGGAACTCCTCCACCATCTCCTTGAAGTTCTCGGGCAGATCCTTGGCCAGGCCGCCGATGCGGATGTAGCTGGTGTGGAACCGGACACCGCCCACCGCTTCGAAGATGTCGAGGATACGATCCCGCAGGCTGAAGGCCCAGAAGATGGCGGCCATGCCGCCCAGGTCAAAAATGCCGGTACCCAGGAAGATCAGGTGGGAGGCAATGCGCTGCAGTTCCATCAAGATGACCCGGGCAACGGTTGCACGGGGCGGAATCCGATCAGTGATCCCCAGCGCCTTCTCCACCGCCAGGACGTACCCGCAGTTGTTGGTAAAGGAGCTGACGTAGTCCATCCGGTCGATGACGGTGATGGCCTGCTGCCAGGTCAACTGCTCCGCCTGCTTCTCGATGCCAGTGTGCAGGAAGCCGGTCTCCGGCTGGGCGCTGACGATGGTCTCGCCATCCAGTTCCAGCACCACCCGCAATACGCCGTGGGTAGCAGGATGGTGCGGCCCCACCGAAAGAATCATGTGATCCTTCTTCTCCTGCTGCTGTTCCTTCAGAGCCATACTCACCCTACTTTCCTTCCTCAGGCGGCTCGCTGACGAAGGGGCGGTAGCGGCCCTCGTCGGCAGGCATCGCCAACTTGATCAGGTCCCGCGGTCCGCGGATCGGATAGTCGCGCCGCAGCGGATGGCCCTCAAAGTCGTCCGGATTCAGGATCCGCTTCAGGTTCGGGTGTCCCTTGAAGATGATGCCGAACTGGTCGTAGACCTCCCGCTCCGCAGGGTTGGCCATGCCCCAGATCCGGCTCAGGCTAGGCACCTGATCCTGCTCGCTGCAGCGGACCCGGAGCCGGATCATGCCCAGGTTGGGCAGCTCCCGGAAGTGGTAGACCACCTCAAACCGGGGCTCCCGGTGCGGCCAGTAGTCAACCCCGGCCACGTCCACCAGCTGCACAAAGCCCTTCCCCTTCAGCCACAGGGCCACGGTTTCCAGGGCGTCTGGCGTTACAAAAACCTGGGGGATCCGATCGGCAGTGAGTGGAATCTCCTCCACCTGCCCGGGAAAGGCCTCCAGAAGGTCCGGCACCACTTCTGCAGCAACCCGCTGCAGCGCCTGCTGCACCCGCTCGTGCGGATTCAAATCAGCCATAGACTGCCAGGCCTCCCTTCGGGTCGTTCTTCCGAATCCGTTCCCTCAACTTCTGGATGGCGTAGATGACGGCGTCCGGGCTGGGTGGGCAGCCGGGTACATAGATGTCCACCGGGATCACCTTGTCCACACCCTGGACGATTGCGTAATTATCAAAGACACCGCCGGAGGAAGCGCAGGCGCCCATGGCCACCACCCACTTGGGCTCGGGCATCTGCTGGTAGACCTGCTGGATCACCGGCACCATCTTGTTGGAGAGGCGGCCGGAGACGATCATCAGGTCCGCCTGGCGGGGGGAAGAGCGGAACGCCTCAGAACCCCACTGGGCAATGTCGTACTGCGGGCCGGAAGGCAGGTTCATCATCTCGATGGCGCAGCAGGCCAGGCCAAAGGTGAGGGGCCAGATGGAGTTGGCCTGGGCCCAGCGGAGGAACGAGTCCACCGTCGTGGTGATGAAACCGCCGTCTCCCCGCACAACTTCGCCACTCATCGCCAGTTGAAGCCCCCCTTCTTCCACACGTACGCGTAGCCAATCCCCAGGACGACGATGAAGGTGATCATCTCCAGGAGACCAAAGGCGCCGAGCTGCCGGAGGTTGACGGCCCACGGATAGAACGAAGCGGTTTCCACATCGAAGATCACGAAGAGCATCGCGACCAGGTAGAACTTGACGGGAAACCGGCCCATAAGAGGCGCCGTCGGATGGCCCGATTCGTAGGGCTTCAGCTTAAACGGCTCAGGCCGCTTCGGCTGAAAGGTCGTGCCCAACACGCTCATCCCCGCCGCCACTGCGACGGCGACCAGCAAATAGATGAACAAGGGCAGGTACGGATGCATCAGCCAGCCTCCTTCGGGGCACACTTAATGAATAAGCAGCACGCAAACCCAGACGAATAATGAGCACCATTACTTGTGAAGGGAAGAACGAAGCCGGAAAAAAATCACCTCGTCCGCTGATAGTAAGTGGGGATCCAGTCAGCCCCAAATAGTCAGCCACAGTATACCAAATACCTAGCGCTGGTGCTACAATTCTTATAGCACTTTTGACCTAGCGATTCCGGGAAATTTGACGGATAAAGCACAAATTCTACAGATTGTGCGGCCTGGCGCCGGATTCCCCGCAGTTATGCCAACTATAACTCATGATGATTCTTAACACAAGACTTATCCTAACATCCAGGCATTAGAAGAGCAACACCGAAGAGGCCGGAGCGCCCAAACGAAATACAGAGGGAGCTTCCGCTCCCTCTGCACAGTTCACACATCTGGAAAGGCCGCCGGAAAACCGGCGGCCTCAACATCGCTATGGAACGTCCTGGCGCAGTTTGGGACGGAGCGACTGCACTCCTTGGAGGATGCTCTCCCAGATGGTCCGCTTTCGGACATCTGCCGCTGCGTAGAGCAGCGCCTCACCCTTTGTCTCGCCGCCGTGCTTCGCAATCGCCTTGCCCAGCACCTCGCCCTTGCGGATGGGCGCCTGCAGCCGCGGCGTGTACTCCACCTCCAAGTGGGGCGTGGGGCCGTCGCCTTTGGCATGCAGGACAAACAGATCGCTGCCCAGGGCCAGCGGCACCTGTCCAGGCATGCCGCTCCGTACCGGCGCCCGCAGGAGCACCTCTCCCTTCCGCCCCAGGTAAGTCATACGGAAGTTGGCAAATCCCCACTCCAAAAGGCGGGCCGAGTCGCTCCAGCGATCTCCCGCATGGAGCACCACAGCGATCAGTTTGTGCTCATCCCGGGTGGCGCTTGCGATCAAGCAGTTGCCGGCCGCGGCGGTGGTTCCCGTCTTCACCCCATCTGCCCCTGGCAGCATGTGCAGCAGCCGGTTGGTGTTGTGCAGCACCACGTCCCGGTGGAGATTCTCGTAGGTCAGCGTCGCCTGCGGCATCGATACGATCTCCGCAAAGATGGGGTTCTTGAGCGCCTCTCGGGTGATCAGTGCCAGGTCGTAGGCGGTGGTATAGTGGTCGGGTTCTGTCAGCCCGTGTGGGTTGACGAAGTGGCTGTTCAGGGCGCCGATCTCCTTGGCCCTGGCGTTCATCAACTTGGCAAACTCCTCCACCGACCCCGCAATATGCTCTGCAATTGCGGTAGCAGCGTCGTTGCCGGAGCGCAGCAGGAGCCCGTAGAGCAGATCGTGCAGGGAGTAGACCTCCCCTGGCTTAATGTACATGCTGGAGCCGGGGGTATAGGCGGCCCGGCGCGAAACCTTGACCGGCGCATTCAGATCGCCTCGCTCCAGAGCGATCAGCGCTGTCAGCACCTTTGTGGTGCTGGCTGGATCTCGCCGGCGAAAGGCATCCTTCTCGTATAACACCTCGCCTGTCTGCCAGTCCATCACCACGGCAGCCCCCGCTGAAACAGCCGGGGCCTTGGGCACCGGCCACTCTCGCAGCGCCGGCCGCTCGCCTGCCGCACCGGCAGTCACTGCGGATCCCGCCAGCACCGCAGCCAGCACCAGCAGCGCTGCCGTCCACCGAACGGCAATTCCTCTGGGGCCCATGGCGACACCTCCCGCGCTAGTATGGGGCGGGAAAATGGCGCCTATGCGGTGCTGGACCGAAGAAGCCCCGGCGAACGGTATCGCCGGGGCCTCTGCTTATTCCGCCTCTGCTTCGAACACCAGGATCCACGGCCCGCCGGAAAGCGGCTTTTCAAACTGCTCGCCGTTTACCGTCAGGCTGATGCCGTCCATAAACCCAATATCGACCACGACCTGCTGCCCCATGAAGTAGAGCGGCTCCTTCTCGCCCTCGGGCAGTTTGCCTTCAAAGAGCAGCTGGCCATCGCCTTCAGCACTCAGCCAAACCTCGTCGACACCAAACTCCAGGCGCACCTCTGCTCTTGGCGCCCGTACAGCAAAGTGCGCCCGCTGGTCCTGACCGATTTCCATGCGAACGATGCCGTTCTCCGCCACGCTGCCGCCGGAATCCGCCTGGTTGTCAGCCCCACCGGAGGCATCAGGCGGAGCAGTCTGAACATCCCCCTGCTGCCCCTGGTCCTGGGGTGCACCGGCACGGGCGCCGGAGAGCTGGTAGTAAGCCGCCCATGCGGCACCACCGAACAGCAGGCAGGCCACCAGGATGGTAAGGGTCCGGCGCATGGCCCGATTCTGGCCTCCCCTGCCCCGGGTGCGCGATAGCGGGGGGCGCTGGCTGGAACGCCTTTCAGCCGTTTCGCGCCTTGGGGATCTGTCTGCCGCCTGCTGTTGAGCAAGCTCCGAAGTCTCCCAGTCAGCACGCTGTGCTGACTGCCTGGCTGCACGTGCCTCCCGCTGCCGGGCTGCACGCTCCGCCCGGGGCGTGAGGGCGGCCTGGGGCGGATTCTGCGGCGGAGTCTGCGGCGCTTCGGGTTGGTCCTCTTCGCGGCGGACCGCAGGTTCGGGAGCGCCGGACGCTGTGGATGGCACCGTGTCTACGGCCGGTTCGGCCTCCCGTCCGGTCATCTCCTTCATTCTGGCCTGCAGCTTCAGGCGCTTGTATTCGTCTACCAGAGCCGTTCCATTTAAACCGAGGTAGTTGCCGTAAGAACGCAAAAAGCCCTTCAGGTAGACCTCTCCAGGAATGTCGACCTCCCGTCCCGCTTCAAGTGCCTGCAGATACTTCCGCCGGATTTTGGTATCCTCTTCGGCCTGCTCAAGGGTAATTCCCTTTGCTTCTCTGGCTGCACGCAGCCGGCGGCCGATCTCCTCCACGGCTGCACCCCCTGATGCAAGGAATTAAGACCGCTCAAATTTGATGTTGTGAAATCCTTTCCAAATTCCTGTTCTACGTGTGGTAAGGAACTCCTCCCCCTAACAGAAGCCCCCGCCCTTTTCCCGAGCGGGGGCTATCATCTGCGGGGTTATGGATGGAGGCGGTTCAGCAGGCGTGCGAAGGGAATGGTCTCCCGTACATGATCCAGCCCGCAGATCCATGCGACGGTCCGCTCGATCCCCAGCCCGAAGCCGGAGTGGGGCACCGAGCCGTACTTCCGGAGGTCCATGTACCAGCCGTAAGTCTTCGGATCCAGCTTCTCCTGTTCGAACCGCTGCGCCAGAAGTTCCGGGTCGTGAATGCGCTCGGAGCCGCCGATGATCTCCCCGTAACCCTCGGGAGCCAGCAGGTCCGCGCCCAGCACGACCTCAGGGTTCTCCGGATCCGGCTGCATGTAGAAGGCCTTCACCTTGGTCGGGAACTTCTCTACGAAGACAGGCCGGTCAAACTGCTGGGTAATCGCCACCTCGTGGGGAGCTCCGAAGTCCTCTCCCCAGGGGATGGGCTGCCATTCATCTTCCGGCTTGTGCAGCCGCTGCAGCATCTCCACCGCTTCCGTGTAGGTGATGCGCGGGAAGGGCGGCTTTACCCGTTCCAACATGGCAGTATCCCGACCGATGGTCTTCAAATCCGCTGCCCGGCGCTCCAGTACCCGCTGGACGATGTAGCAGACCATCTCCTCCTGCAGCTTCATGTTCTCTTCATGGGTGCAGTAGGCCATCTCCGGCTCCACCATCCAGAACTCGATCAGGTGGCGGCGCGTCTTGGACTTTTCCGCCCGGAAGGCCGGGCCAAAGGTGTAGACCCGCCCCAGGGCCATGGCGGTGGCCTCCACGTAAAGCTGGCCGGACTGGCTCAGGTAGGCCGGCTCGTCGTTGACGTACTTGGTCTCAAACAGCGTGGCGCCCCCTTCGGCAGAGGTGCCCATAAGGATGGGCGCCTCGGTCAGGATAAAGCCCCGCTCCTGGAGAAACTCGTGGATCGCCATGGTGATCTCGTTCCGAATCCGCAGAATCGCCGTCTGGCGCGGCGAGCGGATCCAGAGGTGCCGGTGATCCATCAGGAACTCCGTGCCGTGTTCCTTGGGGGTGATGGGGTACTCCTCGGCGAGCTGGACCACTTCCATCTCCTTGATGCCCACCTCGTACCCGCCGGGGGCACGGTCGTCCTTCCGAACGGTGCCCCGTATGATCAAGGAAGACTCCTGGGTAAGCCGCTTTCCGGCCTCAAAGACCTCAGAAGGAACATCCTTAATGAACAGAACCGCCTGGCAGATGCCAGTGCCGTCCCGAAAGATGATGAACTGGATCTTGCCGCTGGAGCGGTAATTGTGAACCCAGCCCCTGAGTTCCACATCCTGTCCCACGTAGTTGGGCAGCTCGGCGATACGAACCCACTGCATATGCTGTGGCCTCCTGCATGTAGCGTCTTTCCTGATGATACCATGATTGCCTGTTCCAGGGCCAACCACCGCGGCACTGCAATACAAGTGGTCTTCGCCCCGGAAACTGCTGGCTCCTGCACCATCACTTCCGGTCCCTGCCATTGGGGCGAAAAGCGCCATCACCGTTCTATCCTTATGTGCTAGGCCGGGAAGTGCCTTCTCTCAGCAATTCTTCCCACCTAGTCCATTTCGATACGCTCTAAGTACGGTATAATACGACTAATAAAACGATCATGGGGGCGATGTCCGTGCGGAAGGCTCGCAGTTCCCGTGCCGGCACACGCCAACAACGCCGCCGGGTGTACCGCCGGCGCCGCCTCATTGCGATGGTCCTCGGGTTGGCCCTGCTGGTGGGGCTCTACTACGGCTTGGATTGGGTTCTGACCCGCCTCACTGCCACTGCGTAAGGAAGAAACCAACTTGACCCCGGGAGGAGTCCTCCCGGGGTCGATTCACGCTTACACTGGCGCAACGCTGTGCTTCTTGGGCGGCCTGGACAATTCCTGGGTCTGGTAGAGGCTGAACCGGGCCAGCAGTTCAGACCGCAGTTGCTCAAAGGCAACCACGTTGTCTACGATCTGCTCCGATGCCAGGCGGAAGATGTCGATATCCCGGCTGTACTCCTGCCGGAGCCGTGCCACCAGGGCGGGCCGCTCCTCCTCTGGAACCTCCGCCAGCTTCTTGGCGTAGACGGCGTTCACCGCAGCCTCGGGGCCCATCACGGCAATGAGGGCCGTGGGCAGGGCCAGGGTGCAGGTGGGGTCAAAGCCGGGTCCCGCCATGGCGTAGAGCCCCGCCCCGTAGGCCTTCCGCACCACAACGCAGATCTTGGGTACTGTGGCCTCGCTTACAGCGGCGATCATCTTGGCACCGTGCCGGATGATGCCCTGCCGCTCCACTGCGGTGCCGATCATGAACCCGGGCACGTCTGCCAGGAAGAGCAGGGGAATGTGGAACGCGTCGCAGAGCGAGATGAAGCGGGCCGCCTTATCAGCCGAGTCCACAAACAGGACGCCGCCCTTAACCCGGGGCTGGTTGGCCACGATGCCCACCGGCTGCCCGCCGATCCGGGCCAGGCCGGTGATCAACTCCGGAGCGAAGAGCCGCTTGATTTCAAAAAAGGAGCCTGCGTCGATGATCTGGTCGATCAGTTCGTACATGTCGAAGGGGACGTTCTGGTTGGTGGGAATGATCTCCTCCAGCGAGCGGCCCGGCACCGGATCTGCCGCCGGAGCTGGCTGCGGCCGCTCTCCCGAGTGTGACGGGAAATAGGCAAGGTAGCGCCGGGCCAGCCGAATCGCCTCTTCTTCCGACTCACAGAGAACGTCGCCGCAGCCGGAGATGGTGCAGTGCATCCGGGCACCTCCCATCTCCTCCAGGGTCACCTTTTCGCCGATCACCATCTCTGCCATCCGCGGGGAGCCCAAATACATGGAGGCGTTCCCCTCCACCATAAAGACCACATCGCAGAAGGCGGGGATGTAGGCACCGCCGGCCGCGCTGGGCCCAAACAGGAGGCAGATCTGCGGCACCAGGCCGCTCAGGCGCACTTCGTTATAGAAAATCCGCCCTGCGTGGCGGCGTCCTGGAAACATGGATACCTGGTCGGTGATGCGTGCGCCGGCAGAGTCCACCAGATAGAAGAGCGGCACCCGAAGCCTTTCCGCGGTCTCCTGAATCCGCAGGATCTTCTCCACCGTGCGGGCGCCCCAGGACCCGGCTTTCACAGTAGAGTCGTTCGCCATAATAGCCACCGGCCGCCCATCGATCCGGGCCAGGCCGGTGATTACACCGTCAG